>Ga0182015_10000454_pt1 | contig 58312 bp, 55 predicted proteins | sample 712P3MmetaG_FD_120478 | JGI IMG/M metagenome (GOLD analysis project Ga0182015, IMG submission 120478) | Permafrost microbial communities from Stordalen Mire, Sweden - 712P3M metaG | ecosystem: Environmental > Terrestrial > Soil > Wetlands > Permafrost | place: Sweden: Stordalen | collected...
GAAAATAGCATCCTTCCCTTCCTCTCGGCCTACCGCATCTGGTGCTGCAGCAGGTAGAGCGTATAACCCAGGAAACCCACCAGGCCAAAAACGATCACCAGCATGTATTCCTGCAATTCGCCGTTCTGAATCATGCGGACCGGCATGCTCGCGAAGTAGACGATCCACGAGCCGAGGCGTACCGAGCCGTCAACAATCCACGTGTCCCACCACATTGATATGCGGGAAATTACGCGCGTAAGCCAGCCGGCTCCGTTCACGCCGAGGCCGTCGATAATTTTGGCGTCGAAGGAGCCGAGTGACGTGCCGAGTTCCTTCGCACGATTGACGAATGCGGCGTCGTAAATTTCGTCCACGTAATATTTGTGAAGAAGGAGATTATATAAACCACTCACGCTGGAAGCGATTTTATTCGGCAGATCCCGCCGCTTAATATAGATATACCAGGCGAACAAAATTCCGGCGACGACGAGCGATTCCGAAAGCAGCATTAAATAGATTTCGCCCATTCTCGAGCTAACGCCCTTCGCTGCTTCGACGCGTGCTTCGTGCGGTTCGGCTACGACGGATGAAAGAAAATGGACGAAATGGCTGCTGCCGCCGAGAATTTCCGGCCAACTGATCCAGCCGCCGGCAATCGAAAGACCCGCGAGAATTACCAATGGAACCAGCATCGATCTGGGTGACTCGTGAATGTGATGTTCAACTTCGTGATCCACTCGCGACTCGCCATGAAACGTCATGAAAATCAGGCGGAACATATAGAAGGCCGTCATTCCGGCGGTGAAATATCCAACGATCCAAAGCGTCAGATCTTTTTCATAGGCTTTCCCGAGGATGAGGTCCTTGCTCACAAAACCGGCGAACGGGAAAATTCCGGCGATGGCGAGCGTCGCGATCAACATCGTCCAATATGTGACCGGGATTTTTTTGGCGAGTGCGCCCATCTTTCGCATGTCCTGCTCGCCGGACATCGCGTGAATCAAGCTGCCGGCGGCAAGAAAGAGCAGGCCTTTGAAGAATGCGTGCGTCATCAGATGGAAGATTCCGGCGGTGAACGCGCCGACTCCGCACGCCAGGAACATGTAGCCCAGTTGCGAAACGGTCGAATACGCGAGAACTTTTTTGATGTCAGTTTGAACGACGGCGATAGACGCAGCAAAAATCGCGGTCACTGCGCCAGTCATCGCGACCACGCCCATGGCCAGCGGTGACAATTCAAAGATGGCGTTCGTTCGCGTGACCATGTATACGCCCGCGGTGACCATGGTCGCCGCGTGAATTAGCGCGCTGACGGGCGTTGGGCCTTCCATCGCGTCAGGCAGCCAGACGTAGAGCGGAATCTGCGCCGACTTGCCCGTCGCGCCCCAGAAGAAGAGCAACGCGATTGCAGTGATCAACGCGGTTCCAACGACGAAATGCCCTGCAGCCAACGCCGGGCCGAGCTGCGTGAAACGGATCGTCCCAAGCAGCGCCGAAGTCAAAAAAATGCCGAGGAGAAATCCCGCGTCACCGATGCGGTTGACGATGAATGCTTTCTTGCCTGCGTCCGACGCGGATTTTTTCTTGAACCAGAAGCCAATCAGAAGATAGCTGCACGTTCCGACGCCTTCCCAGCCGACAAAGAGAAGCAACAAATTGTTCGCCAGGACGAGCATCAGCATCGCGAACATGAACAGATTCAAATAGCCGAAGAAGCGGTAGTAGCCGCCTTCGTGGGCCATGTAGCCGGTGGAGTAAATGTGAATCAGCAGACCGACGCCGGTGACCACGAGAATCATCACCGCGGAAAGCGGATCGAGCAGAAAGCCCCAATCGGCGACGAATCTCGCTACCGCGCCCGAAGTTGTGTGGTATGTGCCGGCGGGAATCCACTCGAAGAGAATTTTCTCGGCGACGCGTTGTCCTTCCGGCAGCCCGAGCAGTTGAAAGAATCCGCCGAGCGCAAAAATGAAGGAAATCGCGATGCTTCCGACGCAAATCACGTTGACAGCCGGATTGGGCAGCCGCCGTCCGATGAAAAACATCAGCGCCGCGCCGGCCAGCGGAAACATCGGAATCAGCCAGATATGGTCGAGAAAGAATGGCAACGCCGCGTTCAATTGATCTCCGTAGCTACCACTTCAGCAAATCCATTTCGTCAGCGAGAACCGTTTCACGATTGCGGAAAAACGCTATGATGATGCCGAGGCCGACCGCGGCCTCCGCGGCCGCGTCCGTGATGATAAAAATGGCGAAAACTTGGCCGTCCACCGAACCCCACAAGCGCGAGAAAGCGACTAGATTGATGTTCACCGCATTCAAAATCAGCTCGATGGACATCAGGATGATGATGACGTTGCGGCGCGTCAGAACGCCGATCACCCCAATCGTAAACAGCGCGAGACTCAGATAAAGATAGTGGCTCGGCGTCAGCATCAGATTTTCTTCTTAGCCATCACAACCGCTCCAATCATCGCGACGAGCAGCAGAATCGAAGCAATCTCAAACGGCAGCATATAGCGCTGGAAAAGCGCCGCGCCGATTTGCTCGGCGTTCGGCTGCATCGCGCGCGTCGAAGCCGCTGGCAAATTGAATGCGCCGCTTCCGAGGCGGAATGCCATTAACACTTGCGCTCCCAGCGCGATGGCGAGAATCGCGCCGACCCACGCCTGGCGGCTGAACTGAATCTGCCGAACGGCAACATCCAGATTTACGAGCATGATCACGAACAGGAACAGCACCATGATTCCGCCAACGTACAAAATGATCTGCACGACGAAGAGAAACTCCGCTTCCAACTGGAGAAAAAGTCCCGCGGTGGCGAGCAGCGTGGTGATCAGGAAGACCGCGCTGTGCACGGCGCTGCGCCGCGTGATCATGACAATCGCGGAGACGACCGCGAGCGCCGCAAAAAAATAGAAAATTATGGTATCGAACGTCATTTATTTGCCGCCGCCAACTGCGGCTGCCGCCGCTTCCGCTTCCGTGGATGAAGGCTTCGCGCTGTCCGATCCGAGCCACGCCGCGAACGCAAGCGTAAGGCCGTTCGCGAGAATCACGGACCAGAGCAACCACCATCCGAATTGCTGGTGGAGCAAAAGCCCGATCGCCACCATAAGTAGATTCACCAACGCGAGCGGAATCAAAAATTGCCAGCCGAGTTTCATGAGCTGATCGAACCGATAGCGCGGAAACGTAAATCGGAACCACAAGAAACCGTACAGATATACGAGAACTTTGACGATGAACCAAAATCCGCCATGAATTCCCGCCATCAATGGCGAAGTGAGCGACCATGCCATCGCGGCCGCCAGAATCACGAAGAGTCCGACGAAAAGGAACATGACGAATTTCTGGATAGGTACGGCTTGGCGCAACGCGAGCTTGGCGCACCATGCGGCGAGCCCGAGAAAAATCAGCGCGGGCAGAATGTCGAGCGCTTCGAAGGACATGCCGAACAAATGCTGGTGGAAACTCGCGAGCGGGCGCAGCCAGCCGCCGAGGAACAACGTGGTGGCGATGCCAGAGACGACGATCATGTTTGCGTATTCGGCGAGGAAGTAGAGCGACCAGCGGAAGCCGCTGTATTCCGTCATGTAGCCCGCAACCAACTCGGATTCGGCTTCCGGCAAATCGAAGGGCGCGCGATTCGTTTCCGCGATCGATGCGACCATGTAAATGAAAAAGCTGATGGGCACCAGGAAAATGAACCAGACTCCAATTTGATCCTGAGCTTCGACGAGCGCCTTCATCGAGAGCGATCCGCCGAGCAGCAATGCCGAAACGAGTGCCAGTCCCGCAGCAGTTTCGTAGCTCACTAGCTGCGCGGCGCTCCGAAGCGCGCCTAATAGCGAATAGTGGCTATTCGACGCCCAGCCGCCGAGTACGATGCCGTAAATCCCGAGCGAACTCACGGCCAGAATGAAAAGGAGGCCAACGTCGAGATCGGCAATCTGAAATGTCGGGCCGAGCGGCAGCGCCGCATACGCCAGGAGCGCCATCGTGACGCTGCCGAGCGGCGCAAGCCAGAAGAGCAGCTTGTCGGCTTTGTCGGGGATGATGTCTTCTTTGAGAAGGAGCTTCACCGCGTCGGCAATCGGCTGCAGCAAGCCGTGCGGCCCTACGCGCATCGGGCCCATGCGCGCCTGCATGTGCGCCATGACTTTGCGCTCGAGCAGCACGATGTATCCGGCCAGCAGCGGCAGCACGGCCACGATCACCACCGCGTAAATTACCGGCAGGATGAAGGGCTGAATTTCTTCTAGAATTCTCGAATTCATAATCGCGACGTTTTATTTGCCCTAAAAACTAGCGATCCACTTCCCCAAGGACGATGTCGATTGTGCCGATGATGGCGACGACGTCCGCGACGAGCGAGCCTCGCGCCATTTTGTCGAACGCCTGCAGATTGATAAAAGACGGCGGCCTCACGCGCACTCGATAAGGCTGCGTGGTGCCGTCGCTAACGATGTAATAGCCCAGCTCGCCCTTCGGCGCTTCAATGCTGTGATAGACCTCACCCGGCGGCGGCTTCAGCACTTTGCCGATGCGCGCCATGATGGGCCCTGCGGGAATATTCTCGATGGCCTGCAGGCAGATTAGGCGCGACTGGCGCATTTCCTCGATGCGAACGATATAGCGATCGAAGGTGTCGCCGGTCGTTCGAGTCGGAATTTCGAATTTGTAGAGGTCGTAGGCGGCGTACGGCATGGCCTTGCGAATGTCCCACTGTACTCCGCTGGCGCGAAGGACGGGGCCGGTGACGCCGAGAGCGATCGCGTCGGCGGAATTGAGGATGCCGACGCCCTTCGTGCGGCCGACCCAGATGCGATTTTCGGTTAGCAATTCCTCGTATTCGTTCATGCGGTGTTCGAAGTCGGTGCAGAAGCGCTTCACTTCGGCTTCGAAGCCGTCGTAGGTTTCGTATTGCAGGCCGCCGATGCGGAATGCGTGCGTGGTAAGGCGCGCGCCGCAATACTTCTCGAAAATTTTCAGGATTTCTTCGCGCTCGCGAAAGCAGTAGAAGAGCGGCGTCAGTGCGCCGATATCGAGTGCGTGAGTGCCGAGCCAAAGTAGGTGGCTCGCGATTCGCTGGAGCTCGGTCAGGATCGTGCGCACGACGCGGGCGCGGATCGGCGCCTCGGCTCCGAGAAGCTTTTCGACGGCTTCGCAATAGCCGAGGCCGTTCGAAACGGCTGCGACGTAATCCATGCGATCCACGTACGGGGCGAATTGCTGGTAGCTGCGATGCTCCGCGATTTTTTCAACGCCACGATGCAGATAGCCGATGATGCACTCGGAATCGACGATGCGCTCGCCGTCGAGCTTGAGCTTCACCCGCAGCACGCCGTGCGTAGACGGGTGCTGCGGCCCCATGTTGATGATGATTTCGTCGGCGCCGAGAATGGAGGTTCCCGGCGGCAATGAATCGGTCATGCGAGGGTCGCTCATCGTCTACTTGAAATTTTAACTGGCACTTATTGGCCGCTTTCAATGCCTAGGTTTTCGCGCACCCAAGCCGTGTCCTGTTTCAAGATGTCGTAATCCTTGCGCAGCGGATATCCCTGCCACTCTTCGGGCAGAAGTATGCGGCGCAAATCGGGATGGCCTGCGAATGGAATTCCGAACATGTCGAATGCTTCGCGCTCGAGCCAATTGGCTACGGGCCAGAGCGAGACGACGCTTGCGATCGGCTCGTTCTCGCCGATGTGCGCCTTCAGGCGGAGGCGCTCGTTTTTCGCGAAGGAGTAGAGAATCGCGACCACATCGAATCGCCGCTCGCGCTTCGGCCAATCGACCGCCGTCAGATCAACCAGGTAATCGAATTTCTCGTCGTCGCGGCAATAGCGTGAGACTTCGAGCCAACGTGCAGCGTCCACCAGAATGATTGCCTGCTTGCGATCGAGCGTCGCTTCGCGGACCGCTTCGCCGAAGCGCGCCTTCAGGCGCTGGACGAGCTCGTTTTCCAGGGGAACGGGCTTCGGCGGAGCTTCTTTCGGTGGTGCCGCAGGGCGCGGAGGCGCCGCAGCAGCAGGCGCAGCAGGTGCAGGCGCAGCAGGTGCAGCAGGCGCGGCAGGCTTCGCCACGGGCGGAGTCGCCGGAGCGTCGGCTTTTGGCGGCGCGGCAGCTACATCGGCAGTGCTAGGCGCAGCCGGTTTTGCCGCGGGCGGAGTCGCCGGGGCATCCGCTTTTGGCGGTGTTTCGCCTCCACCGGGAGCGCCAGGCGGCGTGCCGGTGGAATCTTTTTCCGAGGGGTCGTTTGCCATTTGTCGATTGGTTGATCGGGCCGCGTCCATCGTGAACGCACTTCTAGCGATGCGTTCAGCAGCCCATTTTCTAACACAGCCGCAAAAACAGCGTCAACGCAATCAGTTCGCCTGCATGAAAAAAGATCGCAGCGCGCTCACACCCAATCGAGCGCGCCTTTCTTATAAAGCCAGATGTATCCAACGATCAAAATTCCCAGAAACACGACCATCGTGAGAAGCCCGTACGCGCCCAGGACGCTATAGCGAATCGCCCAGGGAAACAGAAAAATCGTTTCGACATCGAAAATCACGTAAAGAATGGCAACCAGGTAGAACCGGACCGAATAGCGCCCGCGCGCGTCGCTTTCCGCCGGCACGCCGCACTCGTAGGGCTCCAATTTCGCGCCAACAGTCGTCGAATCGGGCCGTATGAACTTGAAAATAATCAGCGTTACGGCGGGAAAGGCGGCCGCTAGGAGCAAGTAAATAAAAATCGGGATGTATTGGCGGGGCATCGCCCAAATCAACGTGGCATCCTAGCACAGCCGCCAATCGCGAGCCAGAGCCTCGTGCGCAGAAAAATACTACGAAGTTGGTTTTCCCCGCGGCTCCAAAACCAGGGCAGCGACGAGCGGCCGCCGAAACTTTGGGCGTTTCCGACAAGAGGTCGGCGCTTCAATTCCGGATCTATACTTTGTCATACAAAGTACTTGACATTAGCGAAGTACTCTGCAATTCTTCTTTCCGCGGCGCATTTTAAATTCACTTTCTCCGGGAGATGACGGACATGTTCAAGCGGATCGCCGCAATCGCCTTTATCTTTTTCTGCACCAGCCTCGCGTGGATCATTCTCGGCACGACGATCAGTCTGAGAACCGACTCATCGGGCTCCGAAATACAGCCTCGCGTGCTGTCGAACTGGGGAACTCCACAAACCCAGACGCAACCAACGGCAACCTACATTTTGCCAGCCGCAATTCCCGTAAATGACGACGCGGGGAAGCCCGCGTCGAAACCCCAAACGCAACCTAGGTTCAGTTCCCTCCCGATCGAAAGCAGCCAGATCCATGTCGATCTTCATCTCGATCAGCGCAAAAAAGGCCTGCTCTGGTACAGCACCTACCGAAATAATTTCGACGGGGCTTACTCGTTCAAGAATCCGACAGATCGCAACCTATCCGTCACTTTCGCCTTGCATCTTCCGGCTGAACACGCCGTCTACGACGACATGCGCATGATGCTCGATGATTCACCCCTTTCCGTCACCAGCCAAGCGGGCATCGCCAGGGCGACCGCCTTCGTAAACCCTCAATCAGAGGCGAAATTGCGCGTAAGCTATCGATCGCAAGGCCTCGATTCATGGACGTACAGCTTCGGCGAGGCGGCGAACGGCGTACGCAATTTCACATTGCAAGTGAATACGGATTTCGAGGGCTTCAACTTTGGCGACGATACCCTTTCTCCCACGAGCGAGCGCGCTGACGGAACTGGCCGCGAACTTACCTGGCAATACACGAATCTTGTTTCGGGTTTCCCAATCAGCGTCCGAATGCCCGAGAAAATTCAGCCTGGTCCGCTTGCGGGACGGATCAGCTTTTTCGCGCCGGTCTCGCTTTTCTTTTTCTTTTTTGTACTGTTTATCCTCTGCACGGTTCGCGGCATTGATTTGCATCCGATGAACTATTTCTTTCTCGGATGCACGTTCTTCTCGTTCCATTTGCTTTTAGCCTATCTGGTGGACCACATCTCAATTCATCTTGCCTTTGCGATCAGTTCCGCCGTTTCGATTTTCCTGCTGGTGAGCTATCTGCGATTGGTGGTCAGTCCCCGGTTCGCGCTCTTTGAAGCGGGGCTGATTCAATTCGTCTACTTGGTGCTGTTTTCGTATGCGTTCTTCTTTGACGGATTCACGGGCTTGACGATTACTATCGGGGCGATTCTGACTCTCTACATTGTCATGCGGACGACAGCACGAGTTCAGTGGGCGGAGGTATTTGCGCGCCCCGTCGCGTGAGCCGTCGAGAGGTAACATTTATCCGCGCGCGGCCGGCCAATTTGGCACCCTCGGCCTACAGCGCGGTGCTCGAAATCGGTAAATCTCGGATGGCACGTGCGGCATCACAATACGAGCGCCGTACGCGTGCATCCGGGCGCTGCAAGGTTGATAACGCTGATGGAACGACTGGCCTTTTAGGCGGTTGTGTACAGAGGACGAAGGCCCGTAAGCTTGAAATGTGCCTGATATGAATCGAGAGAATACAACTCAAGAGAAACTCGACGCGCGCATGGCTGCGGCGCTTCGCATCGCGCGAATCATCCGGCGCGTGAACATCGCGGCGAGCGTGCTTGGCGCACTCATTGTCTTTGCGGTGATTCAGCCGGGGACGGTTCGTGCCGCGTGGGCCAAGATCGCTAGCATCATGCGAATTGAGCGCGAAGTTCCTCCCGTCGCGCTTAATGATTTGCCGGCCGGTTTCGTCGAGCAGATTGACGCGCTTCCTCCGCAACAACAGGCCGAACTGTTGATGCAACGATCGATCGACCATTCTCCCGCAGCGGCGCTGTTGGTTCCGCGCTACTCGAAGGCGTGGCTCGGGAAAGTATCGCTCAATCCGGAATTAACAGGTGTGCTCGGCACCGCCCTGAACGAAGACGATCTTCGCGTGCGCGGTGCGGCAATCGAAGTTTATCTGGCTGCCAACAAGGTGCCGAAAACGCCGCGCGGCGCCGCCCAACTTTCGCATGTGATTGACTCGAATCCGGCGGGACGTCCTTGGGCGCTCTGGATGCTCGGCGCTCTCGGAAATCGCGGGATTGAGCCGGACAAGGCTTTCGCAAAGCTCGTGAATTATTTGCACGATTCGGACGAGCAAACGCGCTATTGGACGGTCGAAGGGCTCGCGCAGCTCGGCACTGATGGAACTGTCGATCCTCTGCTCGACGCGTTTCGCAACGATTCATCGGCTGAAGTTCGACAGCGCGCCGCGTCAAGCCTCGCGCGCACAGGGATGTTGAGCGGTCGTCAGAGACTCAATGCGGTTCCGTCGCTGATCGAAATGGCGGAGGATCCTGCGCTCGATCCTTCAGCGAAGAATTGGGTATTCCAGGCGCTTGCGGACATCACGGGCGAGCGGCTTGGACACGATCCTACCGAGTGGCGGGATTGGTGGTTCACGCACCAGCAGCGCTAGCGCGTAAACACTTTACCTCTTACCAACAAATGCCGGACGAAAAGCGGTCCGGCGCTACACGTCTATTTCGATTTACTAATCGTGGCGCGCGCCGCGCAGAACTTCCACAGCGTGAGGCAGCAGATCCGACACAGCATCGAGCGATTCGACCGCGCCCTTCGGGCTTCCCGGCAGATTGACGATTAAGGTTGATGCGCGCACTGCGGCGATTGCACGCGAAAGATATGCACGGCTGAATCCGCGGCCTCCGACTTCCCTCATTCGCTCGCCAAGTCCCGGCACGATTCTCGTCGCGGCGGCGGCAGTGGCCTCCGGCGTGACGTCGCGCGGGCCGAGTCCGGTGCCTCCGGTTGTGAGAATCACGTCCGCATCGCCGGAATCGCAAATCTTGATTAATCGGTCGCGAATCGAATTCTGATCGTCGGCGAGAATTTCGGAAGCTACCACTTGCCAGCCGAGCCCGTCGCAGCGCTTTCGCAGAGCCGCGCCCGAGAGGTCCTCTCGCGCGCCGCGTGACACGCTGTCGCTCACGGTGATGATTGCGATGCGCATGGAGTAATTGATCGAACTTGAGTGAACTAATTCAAGCGAACAATTCAAGTCAACTAAACCGCGGGACTCGAGCCGTTGTCCGAACTATCGCGGCCAGCCTCATCGATAAGCCGGAGCCCTTCCATCAATAGTCCGGTCGTCGATCGCGAAATCGTATTGCGCGTTGGCGCGACATTGAAATCAATTTCGAATTCGCCCCCAGCCCAGCTGACGGCCTCGTAGACGGCCGGCTCACCCTCCACGTTGCCGAGCTTTGCGTCCTTGCATTGCCCGCCCGCAAAAAACATCTCGCACGTGTCGGCGCCGCGGCGCACGGAAAGCTTGCAAGACTTCTGCCCCATTTCGAGGGATTGCATGAGATCCATGATGCTCATCTCCTCGAGACGTCCCTGAATCACGCCCGGCCTCACGGCGCGATTCTGCAATTTCACCAGCGCGAGCCTGTCCACGACTTTTTTCGCGCTGCGAATCAAATCCTGGATAAAGAAAGGCTTGGGAATGAATTCCTCGACGCCGTCCACCACGGGCCGCAACTTTTCCTCGATGTCGCCGCGGCTCGCGAGAAAAATGAAAGGAATTAGGCTGGTCTGCGGGCGCGCACGCAGCTTTTCGTAAAGCTGACGGCCATCGAGTCCGGGCATTTTGTAGTCGCACAGAACCAGATCGGGCGGGTCGTCCACAATCTTGAGCAGCGCGTCTGCGCCATCCGCCGCCGCGCGAACATCGCAATGCGGCGCCAGATTCTTCATCAGCAAGTCGAGGATCAGCGCGTTATCGTCAACGACGAGAACTTTGACTTCCTTCATCCGCGTCCTCGCGCCGGCCCCGACGCAATGCGAGCAAATCCGGGGCGCCGGAACGTCCCGCTCTTTCCGCCGGTTTTTTCCACGAGAAATAGCTCCGTGATTTCCATCCCGCGCTCGAGCGCTTTGCACATGTCGTAGATCGTCAACGAGGCCGCAGCCGCCGCTACCAGCGCTTCCATCTCAACGCCGGTCGGCCCCGTCGTCGCGGCGCGCGAGGCAATCTCAATTCCATTTTTGCATAGCTTTGCGACGACATCCACGTGAGTCAACGACAGGGGGTGACAAAGCGGAATCAATTCGGACGTGCGCTTCGCGGCGGCAATTCCGGCGATCCGCGCAATTTCAAGAGGATTGCCCTTGGGATTCTTGAGTTGCCGAATGCTGCGCACGGTCGCGGGCCGCATGCGAACGAAAGCATGTGCTTCCGCGACGCGCGTGGTGGGCGATTTCTCGCTCACGTCTACCATTCGGACGCGCCCTTTCGAATCGTAGTGAGATAGCTTCCGCTTCACCGCTGCACCCATGACTCGAGCCTTGCTCTGGCCGTGCCGATCGGTCCGCGAAACCCTGATCGTTGCGAGCCAATTTACGCTAGCACGATTTCGCGGTTTCCAACACTGCGCATCGCGCGGGACTTGCAGTTACGAAGTGAGAGACAGCTGATCTCGTTCGGATAGCCCATCACTCGCCAGGTGTCCGATGTCGTTACGAAGCGTCCCAGGCGCGAACATCTTGCGCGCGTTAGTTTATTGACAATCGAGATAAACCACGTGAGATCAGCGCAATAGGAAGAGAGCAATCTGGAACCGAAGGTGCTCCAGACGGGACAGGGCGTAACTCGTACTTTCAGCAATCTCTAGAAGAAGAGCGGAGGCACCATGGGGACGCTTATTCAGGACATCCGGATCGCGACACGGATGTTGACTAAGAATCCGGGATTCAGCACGATTGTCGTGCTAACGCTGGCGCTCGGCATTGGCGCCAACACCGCGGTCTTCAGCACAGTCAATTCATTCCTGTTTAATCCGCTGCCGGTGAGAGACGCCGGACAGCTCGTCGTGGTCGCCTATCACGATCCCAAGATTTACTTCCCCCACCAAGTCTCTAACGCCGACTTGCAGGATTTTCAAGCGCATAGCGAAGTTACTACCGACATGACGGCGTTCCTCGTCAATTTCGCGGGCCTGAGCGCCGATAATCGCAGCGAGCGCATTCTGGTCACCTACACCAAGGACAATTATTTCAGCTCACTCGGGATTCAGCCCGCCCTCGGGCGCCTTTTCCTTCCTCGCGAGGGAGAAGTGCCCGGTGCCGATCCCGTCATCGTCCTCGGCCACTCTTACTGGATGCGTCGATTCAATGGAGACCCGTCGGTGGTGGGCAAGAGCGTGAATCTGAACGGGAGGCCGGTAACCGTCGTCGGAGTGGTGCCGAAAGCATTCTTCGGCACGTTTTATATCGTGGAATCGGACGCCTACGCGCCTCTCGGAATGTACGCGGGCAGCGGCGGCTCGCCGAACATTCTCGCCGACCGCAAGGACAAGCAGCTCCGCGTCCTCGCGCATCTCAAGCCGGGCGTCTCCATCGAAAAGGCGCGCGCATCACTTCAAGTAATCGCCGACAATCTCGCGCGCGAATACCCGGACATCGACAGCGGCCTGAAAATGGACGTGATCCCCGAAAAGTTGGCGCGCCCCGAAGCCGCTTCAGCGAGCTCGTGGCCGCTGGTCACCACCGTTTTCCTCGGTCTCGTTGGTCTCGTGCTGATCTTCACCTGCGTGAATGTTACAAACCTGCTGCTTTCGCGCGCGTCGATTCGCTCAAAGGAAATGGCGGTTCGCGCGTCTCTCGGGGCGGGCCGTGTGCGGCTGTTTCGCCAGTTGCTCACCGAGAGCCTTCTGCTGTCGGGGCTAGGCGCGATTGGAGGCGGAGCCATCGGCTTGTTTCTCATGAGTTGTATCGAGAAAATACGCCTCCCCGGAATCGAAGGACCACTGCGCATGAGTCAGCCTTTTGACTGGCGCATGTTCCTGTTCATTGGCTCGGTGGCGGCCGCATCCGGATTGCTCGCAGGCGTCGTTCCCGCATTCCGCGCGACCCGGCTCGATCTAAACGACACATTGCGTGAGAGCGGCCGCAGTCTCACGGGCGGCGCCGGTCACAACCGCATTCGCAACGTCCTCGTCGTTGGGCAAGCGGCCGGCTCGCTCGTTGCGCTCATCATGGCAGGACTCTTCCTGCGCAGCCTGCAGCACGCCGAAAAGGCGGACCTCGGATTTCAACCCGAGCACCTGATGAATCTCACGATAGATGTGGGGGAACTGGGATACGACGAGCAGCGCGGCGCAAATTTCTATCGCGAACTTGGCAGCCGCGTTCGCGCTTTGCCGGGCGTCCAATCCGCTGCCTTCGCTTACGCCGTGCCCCTGGGCTATTACAGCGTGCCTTTGAACGCAGTCTGGAACGAAAGTCAGCGAGGCTTGCCCGCGAGCCAAGTCCCAGCGGTGTCTTTAAACAAAGTGGATTCGGATTATTTCCGCACGATGGGCATCGAAATCGTTCGAGGCCGTGCGATCGACGAGCGCGACCAGAGCATGACGCCACTTGTCGCCGTGGTCAACGAACTCTTCGCGCAGCAGCTTTGGCCGGGACAGGATCCGATCGGCCATCACTTCCGGCGCATGTCCGCCACGGGGCCGGACATCGAAGTCGTCGGCGTAGCGAAGTACAGCAAATACGCCTCCATTGGCGAGATACCCGCTGCGCATTTCTACGTGCCGCTCACTCAGAACTACACTGCCGTTCGCGTTCTGCACGTCCGCAGCTCACTTCCCCCCGCCAGCATCGTGCACGAAGTCGAAGCGCAGGTTCACGCGCTCGATCCGAACCTTCCCGTCTTCGAAGCCATGCCGATGGCGGAAGCTCTCGAGGGTGGAAACGGTTTCTTTTTCCTCCGAGTGGCCGCCACGTTTGCCGGAGCGCTTGGCAGTCTGAATCTCCTGCTCGCGGTCATCGGGCTGTACGGCGTGATTTCTTACGCCGTGAATCAGCGCATCCACGAAATCGGAGTCCGTATCGCGCTTGGCGCGCAACAGCAGAGCATCTTCGGCACGGTGATTGGGCACGGATTGAAGCTGGTGCTGACGGGTCTCGCGATTGGCGTGGCTGTATCGGCGGGTCTCTCGCGATTCCTCGGCAGCCTGCTGGTTGACACCGGCACGCTTGATCCTCTGGCCTACGCGGGCGCGTCCTTGCTTCTCGTTGGCGTCGCCGCGCTCGCGTGTTACGTTCCCGCGCGCCGCGCTATGCGCGTTGATCCGATGGTTGCCCTTCGCTACGAGTGACGATTCACCTTCGAAGATACGACTCGCTAAATCGAACCGCGTCGGGGAAATACGTCCACCCATTCGCCCGCACTCACGTGCTCCTGCGCCGTGCCCACGACGATGAAGCAATTTGCGTTCACGAGCGTTACGGCATCGCCTGAGCCCTGCCAGCGCAGTGCTTCAACTGTCGGGCCATCGTCCGAGAATCCCATTTTCGCCGGAAGAAAATGCGCTAGGCCCGGCTTTTCGTTCAAATCGTGAGTCACCTTTGCCCGGAAGAGCGGGATAGGCCGTGGTGTGGCGCCGCTCAGAACATCAATCGCGGGTGTAACGAAGAGTTCGAACGTCACCATCGCGGATACTGGATTGCCCGGAAGGCCAAAGACTAGCTTGTCTTTGCAGCTGCCGAAGACGGCAGGACGCCCCGGACGGATCGCGACCGCGTCGAAATAGAACTCTGCACCTGCCTCGAGAAGAATTTTTTCGACGAGATCATACTTCCCCATCGAAACGCCCCCGCTCAGTACGAGCGCATCCTCGCCGAGGCCGCGTTCGATGGCCTCGCGCAAATCGTGTTCTCGGTCGCGCACAGCGCCGAGAATCACCGGCTCGGCTCCGGATAAAGAGATTTGGGCCGCGAGCGAGACGCCATTGCTGTTGCGAATGGCATACGCGCCCGGCTCCTCGTCTGCGGGCACGAGCTCATCCCCCGTCGCGAGAACGGCCACTCGCGGCCGTGCGAATACCGGCAGGTTTGCAGCTCCGACTTGCGCCGCGACGCTTAATTCCGCATATCCGATGCGCGTCCCGCGCGGAATGACGATTTGATTTCCCCGCGCTTCGTTTCCAGCGCGAACGATGTGATCGCCGGCGCGTGCGCTTCGCTCGACCGTAATCCAATCTCCGGCTGCCTTCGTGTATTCGACCATGACGACAGCATCGGCGCCGGGAGGTACGGGCGCTCCGGTCATGATGTGAACGCACTCGCCCAGCGCCAGCGTGCCGGGATACGAACCGCCCGCTTTGCTTTCACCCACAGCCTTCAGGCGCGCGGGGACATTCGCGACATCTACCGAGCGCACGGCGACGCCATCTCGAATCGAACGATCGAACGACGGATAGTCGCGATCCGCGCGAATGTCTTCAGCCACAACGCGGCCGAGAGCAGCGGCGGGATCACGCACTATATCGATTGTTTCGGTTGAGCGAGGGCGGTAGCGAGCCTGAGCGATCTCGATGACTTTGCCGCGGGCGGCTTGATAGGACAGCATGTGCAGTTAGAGCCAGGAAGCGAGCTTGGTGCCGGAAGAAATAATTGTGGCGTCGCGTTCGGGGCCAGTGGAGATCATTCCGATTTCGACCTCGAGCGAATCCGAAATAAATTTTAGATAGTCGCGCGCCGCCGGCGGCAAATCTCTCTCCTCGCGGACTCCGTACGTAGGCTTGCGCCAGCCGGGCACCGTCTTGTAGACGGGAGTGACCTGCGAAAATTTCTCGACTTCGCCGGGCATGTCGTTCACACGATCGCCCTTGTACATGTATCCCACGCAGACCTGAATGTCGGACTGCGTATCGAAAACATCGAGTTTTGTGACCACGAAGGAATCTATGCCATTGACCATTTTGGCGTAGCGTAAAACTTCGAGATCGAGCCAGCCGCAGCGGCGCGGCCGACCGGTGACGGCGCCGAATTCCTTGCCGCGGTCGCGGACTTCGCTGGCTTCGAGGTCGGGCATTTCCGTCGGAAACGGGCCGCTTCCGACGCGGGTCGTGTACGCCTTCGTGACCCCCACAACGCCGCCCACGCGCGTCGGAGGCACGCCGAGTCCCGTCGAGCAGCCTCCCGATGTCGCGCTCGAGGATGTGACGTAGGGATATGTCCCGTGGTCAATGTCCAGCATGGTTCCCTGCGCGCCTTCGAATAGGACGGACGAGCCGCGATCGATCGCACGATTCAACAGTGAGGCCGTATCGGCGATATATACCGAAATTTGCGCGCCGAGTTCGAGATAGCGCTCGAGGATACCTTCGGTCCCCAGCGGCCGCCCGTAGGTGGCCTGGCTGATAGCGTTCTTTTCCTTGATGACGCGTTCCAACTTCTCCGCAAATCGTCCGGGATCGCGCAAATCGCCGACGCGAATTCCCCGCCGCGCCATTTTATCTTCATACGCCGGACCGATGCCGCGCGAAGTTGTGCCGATCTTCGCTTCGCCACGCGCCGCTTCGGCCGCCTTGTCCATTTCAAGGTGATACGGAAAGATCAAATGCGCGCGGTCGCTCAAGTAGAGTCGCCCTCGGGCGTCAACTCCTGCTTTCTTCAGAGTTTCGATTTCAGCGACGAGTGCGGCGGGATCCACGACGGTTCCCGGCCCGATGACGGCCTTCTTTCCGGGCCGCAGAATGCCGGATGGAATGAGCTGGAGGACGAAACGCTGGTTGCCGACGATTACAGTGTGGCCGGCGTTGTGACCGCCCTGGCTGCGGGCGATGTACTCGAAAGACCCGGCGAGATAGTCAACGACCTTGCCTTTGCCTTCGTCGCCCCACTGCGCGCCGACGACGGCCACGGTCTTGGCTTCCAATCGTCCCACGTTCATTTTCGCCGCCATCGAGTGATTCCCGCCGAAGAGACCGGCCGCCCGCACATTTCCGCCCACGCTCGAACTGCTGGAAAGACAAACGGGTGGAAAGCAAAGGGCCGAAAAATCATCCTACGCTGTGCCTAAAGATAAGGCAAGCAGGGCGCAGAACTGCTATCGCGGCCCGGTTTCGAGGAGCGTCTGCGGCTAAATCACTTCTTTGGATTCGAAATGCTGAACGAGAACTTGCTCATTAGAAGCTGGGCCTCATCGGGATCGAGCTCCCTGAAAATGAGCTCTGCTGGCCTGGTCCTCGGGTCTTCAATATTCTTGGCCCGAAAGTAGTACGCTTGTCCGGCTTCCACCGTGATTTGGAGCGCGGCTTCACCCCGCTTGGGACCGAGAACTACAAGCCCCTGCCAGCTTGCGCATAAGTGGTGTTCACCGGGGTCAACCAAAACATAAACATAGGAATCGCTGTGCGTCGCACCAACCCACGCACCGTCGAGCCCAAACCGAGTCGTAGGTCTCGGTCTCGAATTGAAATCCGCGTCGTCCTGCAGGAAATAAACGAGCGCCTTCCCGGCGTCCGGTTGGGCTGTCGGGTGCTGTTTGTTGTCTGTTTTCACGTCAAATTCGATATTCGCCGGGCCACATCCCGGCGCCACCGCGGTGCTTGCGGGTTGGCTTTGTCCAGAAGCTGGCAATGCGACGGCGAAGAGGACCATGGCTGCGAGAGCTTTCATTGGCGTTGCCTCCGATGGAGTGCTGGAACTTGCGCTTGCTCATATAGGCTTGTCGAGCGGCTGGTAGGACGCCCGCACTGTAAGGACGCGGGGCATTCGCGGGAGGTTGCGAGTATATCGACTGGCGCAGTCTTATTTCGCAGGTTTGGCCGATGTTTCGGAGTAGCGGAAACAGTCAACGACGTGGTCGTTCACCATTCCGACAGCCTGCATGAATGCATAGCATATTGTGGAACCGACGAACTTGAATCCGCGGCGCTTCAAGTCTTCGCTCATAGCGTCGGACTCGCGCGTGCGCGCGGGCATTCTGCCGCGGGAGGTGCGGGAGTTTTGCTTCGGCGAGCCGCCAACGAATTGCCAGATGTAGCGATCGAAGCTGCCGAATTCTCTCTGCACATCCGCAAATAGCTTCGCATTCCGGATTGCGGCGGCAACTTTGAGGCGATTGCGAACGATTCCGGGATTGGCGAGAAGTTTTCGAGTTTTCCTCGCATCGTACCGAGCGACTCTAGCAGGATCGAATCCATCAAACGCCGCGCGATAATTCTCGCGCTTCTTCAGAATCGTGTCCCAGCTCAACCCAGCCTGCGCTCCTTCGAGAATAAGGAACTCGAAGAGAATCCGGTCGTCATGAACGGGCACGCCCCACTCCTGATCGTGGTAGCGAATGGAGAAATCGTTCGTTGCCCAGTGGCAGCGCTTCATCGTGCTCGAACCTAATGCCATCGCGCTCAAAGGTGCCTGTAAAAGAGGAATGCGTCCAAACAAAGAAACGCCCCGGGCCGAATGCACCAGCCCGGAGCCAATCGAATCAAGCCCGCCAGGGCAAATCCCTTTAGCCGAGATGCCGCTGCAGAATCTTTACGATCTGCTCTTTCGGCACGGCGCCGACAATCTGATCGGCCAGTTGGCCGCCCTTGAACACCAGCAGCGTCGGGATGCCGCGAATGTTGAATTTGCCCGGGGAGTTCAGATTCTCGTCAACGTTCATCTTGACGACTTTCAATTTTCCGGCGTTTTCGCGGGCAATTTCTTCCACCGTGGGTGAAAGCATGTGGCATGGGCGGCACCAATCCGCCCAGAAGTCCACCATCACCGGTTGGGTGTTGCTGGCGTCAATCACTTCAGCCTGAAAATTTGCGTCACTCACTGCCTGAACATTATCCGCCATTTTCCCTCTTCACGGCGGGTCAGAGGCCCTACTAGTCTGACCTCGCTCAATCAATTAGATGAGATTACAGCGCTGGGGATTCTAGCGCCTCTAGCCTCTTCGTAAACAGCAACATATGCCGCTGCCGATGCCTTCCAGGAGAAATCCTTGGACATGCCGTTGACCTGGAGTTTCCGCCAGGACTTCTGATCCTGAAACACCTTAAGCGCCTCACGCACACAAGCCAATAGGGCTGTGCTCTTGTACGGCTCGAACTTAAATCCGGTGCCTGTTCCGGTCGCCGGGTTGAACTGGACGATCGTATCGTCGAGACCCCCCGTCGCGCGGACTATGGGCACGGTGCCGTAACGCAGGCTATAAATTTGGTTCAGCCCGCACGGCTCGTACCGCGACGGCATTAGAAACATATCCGCGCCCGCCTCGATCTTGTGCGCAATCATATTATCGTACGCGATTTTCGCGGCCGCTTTCGCCGGAAACCTCGCTGCCAGCGTTTGGAATAGTTTCTCATACTCCGGCTTGCCTGTGCCGAGGACTACGAGCGAGATACTTTCCTGAAGCAACTGGCCCGCAATTTCAGCGATCAGGTCGAATCCTTTCTGTTCGTCAAACCTCGAGACAATCCCTATCAGCGGCCGGTCTATATTCGCTGCCGGAAGTTTGTACACCTCGAGAAGGTCTTTTTTGCACACGCGCTTGAGTTCGAGATTGTGTACCGCATAATTCTGCACAATCAGTTTATCGGTTTCCGGACTCCAAACTTTATAGTCCACGCCGTTCAGAATTCCCGTGAGGCGATCCCCGCGCTGGCGGATCACGCCGTCGAGGCCGAAGCCGTACTCCGGTGTCTGAATTTCCTGCGCGTACTTGGGGCTGACAGTGGTGATTGCGTCCGAGAAAATAATTCCGCCCTTCAGGAAATTCACTTTGCCATAATACTCGAGCGCCTCCTGACTGAAAAGATTTGCCGGAAGGCCTGTGCGTTCGAGCACGCTGCGCGAGAAAATCCCGGGATAACCGATATTGTGAATCGTCAGAACCACCGGGAGTCTGCGGAGTGCGGGATCCTGGGAGTAGACCGAGTGAAGAAAGACTGGAACGAGCGATGTCTGCCAATCATGGCAATGAATCACGTCCGGCATCCATACCTGCTTTGCGAATTCAACTGCCGCACGGCTGAATTCGGCGAACCGTTCCGCGTTATCGGGAAAGTCGCTTCCTTTGATGCCGTAAAGTTGGTCGCGATCGAAATACGCGGGATCGTCCACGAAGAAATAACGCACGGTGCCGACAGCCGCGCCCTCGGCAATCGCCGGGTAGCGGAGTTCGTCACCGACAGGAATTGTAAGGCTGGGAATGATCGGCGGAAGGGTCTTATTGTTACGATAGCGCGGCAGAAGTACGGAGACAGTGTGCCCCGCTTCCACCAGCGCCTGTGGGAGCGCCCCAACAACATCTGCAAGCCCACCCGTTTTCGAATACGGCAAGCCTTCTGACGCGACGAAAAGAACCTTCATTCATACTCCCGAGGACGAAAAACGGTACTGAATCACGCCACATTCGTCAAGAGAATCAACGGTGGTCAACCCGGGCTTCAGGCGAACGCCGGGCCTCGCGGCTTCGGCGAACCTGCTAAACTCGGCGGCGCGATGGCGCGACAAAAACTCGGACAACACTTCCTCGCCGACCGCACATGGCGAAAAAAAATCCTCGAGACGCTGGGCGTCGCGGAAAACGACGTCTGGATCGAAATTGGCGCGGGGCACGGCGAGATGACCGAGTTGCTCGCCGAATCAGGTGCGCGCGTTTACGCGATTGAGACGGACCCGAGACTTGCCGAGCAACTGCGCGAGAAAGCAGCCCCGTGGGGCGACGTAGAAATCTTCGAAGCTGATGTCTTAGCCGTCGATTTTCAAAAATTGACCCAAGAACGATTTCAGGTCTACGGAAATCTGCCCTATTACATTACGTCGCCGATTCTTCGGCGTCTTTTCGATTCAACTGCAAACATCGCCTCCATTCACATTGTGATCCAGCTCGAAGTAGCCGTGCGAATCGTGGCGCCGCCCGGCCGTCGCGACTACGGATATCTCTCCACGCTCTGCCAGTTCTTCGCGAAACCCGAAATCGTCTTCAAAATCCCACCCGGAGCGTTCGCGCCGCCGCCGCGTGTGACTTCCGCGCTCGTCCAGATGACTCTGCCAGGCGAGCGCGCCACACTCGATGTTCGCGACGAATCGCGTTTCCTGGGATTTCTGCAGCGCTGCTTCGCTCAAAAGCGAAAGACGCTGCGAAATAATTTGCGCGAGTTCTTCAGCGGTGAGCGGATTGCTGCGGCGCTCAAATCATGCGGCTTGACCACGGATGTGCGCGCGGAGCAGTTGAATCTCGCGAAATTCGCTGCGCTTTACACTGAATTTGCAGAGGAGTGATTTCCGCGCGAGTCGCTAGTCTTCGGGTTCGAGATGCTGCATCACGGTGCGCAGCCGATCGGGAAAGTCCGTCATGATTCCGTCCACGCCAGCGGCGATGACCCGCCGAATCTGATCGGCCTGGTTGAGCGTCCACGTCGCGATCTGCAGGTCGGCGAGATGCGCCTCATTCACGAGATCCTGCGAGATCAGATCGCTTCGCGGACAGAGCTGTCGCGCGCCGACGCCGACTGCCGTTCTCACCGTGTCCGGCCGCACCTCTTCAACGAGCAGACCTGTCATCACCGTCGGATCGTGCTTTAGAAGGCTGTCGAGCGTCCCGGGATCGAACGAGAGCACGATGGAACGCGCCACATCCCCTGAGCCGCGCAATGCCGCTGCCAGCGCGTGGTGCATGCCCCAGGCGGCTTCATATTTGAGTTCAAGGTAGAACACGACGTCGTGCTGGCGTCCGAACGCGAGGATTTCTTCGAGCGTCGGAATGCGCTCGCCGATGAAACTGTGATCGAACCAGCGTCCCGCATCGAGAACTTTCAATTCGGCTAGCGTCATGTCGCGGACAGCGCCGGTGCCGTTCGTCGTGCGCTGGAGACTTGAATCGTGTATCGCCACGAACTGCGCGTCGCGCGTCATGTGCAGATCGGTCTCTATGAAGGTCGCCCCCATCTCTACAGCAACGCGAAATGCCGCCAGCGTATTTTCGGGCGCGTAACCGGAAGCTCCGCGGTGCGCGACGATCCAAGGTTGCCGCATGGCGCGGCTATCCTAGCAGAGTCGAGGGTGTGCATTCACCTCGCGCGCCACGCCGGTGCTTCCCGAGCAACGCCCCAGAAATTGCGCGCTTGATGGCCTTCTCGTCCTTAGGCTGCATCTGCGCTCGTTCGGGGAGGTTTGGGTGTACACGAAGGCCCTCCGCAAAATATTTCGCTTTTGCGATACCCGGGTTCCTCGAATATTGGCAACCTCCCGTCATAGCCGTCGGCAGAACGCGCAATGGCTTACATCTCCTCCTCTTAAGACATTTACTATCAGCATGATACAAGAGATGCTTCGCGCGCTCCGGCGTCCCGCGTTTTGGCTGCCTGATTGCCCTTCCCTAATTGCGTAGAGACCTTGCAATCGGTTCAGGAGCGGCCACCCAGCCGCCGATACGGTGCGCGAAGCAGGGTCAGTCCGGTTCGTTACCGGCGCGGTTCTGCGGCCCCAACAGGAGGGCGCGTGGCACTGTTAGTCCTATTGGTCGTTGCTTTAATTGTCGGCCAGACGTGGTTCGATTGGCGCGAGACGCGGCGCCAGCGGGTCATGCCCGAATGGGTGAGCGGTCTCGCGCTTGCCGCGTTCGTTGCCACTCCTCTCACCGCCAGCGCTTCTTTCGCCTCGATGTGGTATCAGGATTCCCTCGGCCTCAATGGAAGCGGTGTCGGCGCGTGGTTCTGGTTCGAGGCGGGATTCGCACTCTGCGCGATGGGAATTGTGATCGCGGCCACTCGCAAAAAGCGCCTTCGCACGCTCATCATACTTTCTAGCGTACTAACCGTAGCGCTCTGGTTCAGCCTGTCGTTCTTCTCCTAGTCGGTTACCCCTCCCTTAATCGCTCTCGATCCTGGATTCCTCGCAGCGTTGCGGCTTAGCGTTCAGATACAAGCAGCGATGCCGAACACGATACGGTTCACTGTGCATTTCTTGCCGCGTTCCGCCTCGTTTGCCATACTAAAAAATCATGAAGCGTTTGCTCATCACTTTGTCTGCTCTTCTTGTGCTCGCTGTAGCATTGCGTGCAGACACGCTGCACTTGAAAGATGGGAGCACCGTCTCCGGCATCATCGTAGGGTTCGACCAGAATTCGTTCAGGGTAAAAACTAGCTACGGGTTTGCTGTTGTCCGCCGGGATGCCGTGGTTTCGATTGACGTGGCCGAAGGCAATTCCGGCGACGAAAAAAAGCCTACATCGGAAAAGAAACCTGTATCGTCCGTTACGACACCGCCCGCGGAGAAACCTGCTGCCTCGACTCCCGCTCCGGCCCCGACTCAACCGGTACCGAAGTCTGCGATGTCATCGCCGCGAGAACAACCTGCGAATGCTGCCGCAATTTCTCCGAAGCCCGTGGACAAGCCTGTCCACTCTGAACCGGCAGCGACGAACTCAAACGCGCCGAAGACGGCCCCGCCGCCTGCCCCGAACCCTAACGCGGCGGCGAGCGAGACAGCGACCGCGAATCCGGCGCCCGCCGCCGCGATGCCCACGGTAGTTGCGCCAAAGCCTCCCGCGCCGCCAAAGCCGGTGGACGAACCGATACGCGAAGAGGCCTCCGGCAATTCCTATTCGAATCTCACTTACGGCTTCCGGATGTACAAACCGCCGACATGGGAAATTGTAGAAGGGGCGCGCAAGACTCTTCCGGGCACCATTGCGGCGCTCGGCACCGAAGACGAAAACACCTATTTGCTGATCGGCACGAGCCCGTCGCCGGGTTCGCTCGACGCGGATCTCAAATCATCGGATGTGAAACTCAGGGAAATGTTCGACAACTACCGCCCGCTCAGCGACGATCACTTGACGATTTCGGGTATAAGCGCGATCGAACGCAAGTTTCGCGGAAGCATTGATACGCATGAATGGTCGGGCGTCGTCGTTCTTCTCGAACGTGGGAAGCAGACTTACACGATCCTCGGAATGACTGTCGCGACTTCCGATCTCGTTCAAATTCAGGAAAACGTGATCCGCCGCGCGATCTCCAGCCTTCAGTTCAACCCGTAAGCGCAGTTCTGCACGATCTCAAATTCAGGAAAATCGAGAACGACTAGTCGAATTCGTGATTCGGGGGAGTTTGGTCCGGCCCAACGCGCCCAACGGCGACATCGGCTTTCGAAAAGTTCTCGGCGCGAACAGGAGAGCCAGCAATACGGCGCAACATCGAAATCTGGCCGATATGCGTCAGCGCGTCGGCGATGGGAGCCTGAAATAATGTTTCAGGAGGGACGGCGAGTGGCGCGCTGGAGGCGAGATACTCGTCGAATGCCGCAAGGCTCGCGAAAAACCGAGAAACGTCCTCATTCCATTCGCGCGGCTGCGTGCCCTTCCACGTTTCCTTGCCCTGCGCGACGCTCAGCGCCCAATCGAATAGATCGCAAATGTGAGAAAGAATTTGACCAGGTGTGCGCGAACCGTCGGCAACTTGGAACGCGGAGAATTCTGCCGGCGCTCCGCGAAGCGCTTTGCCGCCGCGATAAGCGACCGTCGCGACGGTATGTCGCAGAAGTTCGCGGCTCGACTCGCTGCTAGTTGCCATCGTCGCTCCCTCTCCCGTAGCCGCAGGCGCAAGAGCTGAATCGCATCGCGTCACTCGCGGAGCTACCGTCCGGCTTCTAGAACTTTGTTACTTCGCTGAAGTGGAACTCGCGCACCTTCATCGCCGGCACGACCATCTCGAATGATTCTTCGCCCGCGGCGCGTACCGCTTCTCCCAGCATTTCCACGTTCGAGAGCATTTCAATCATGCTCTGATTGAAGCGGAAATTGCGAATGCCCCCGGAAATCTTGCCGTTTTCGACCAGAAAAGTGCCATCGCGCGTCATTCCGGTAAGAATCTTTTCGTAGGGATCCACTTCGCGGATGTACCACAGCCGCGTGACGAGGATGCCGCGCTCGGTCGAACGCACCATCTCATCCACGCTCGCTTTGCCGCCCGTGAAAACCAAATTCATCGGCGCTTCGCCGTATTCATTCGGCAGCGAAAAGCCGTGGCCCGTCGGCTTCATCTTCATTTTTTTGGCCGTCGCGCGCGAGTAAACCAAATTCCGCGGCACCCCGCGATCTACGAGCAATACTTTTTGACGCGGCACGCCTTCGCCGTCGAACGGCGTCCCCAGTTGAAGCGGGTGGTAGACGTCGTCCCAAATCGTTATGTTGTCGCCGAAAAGCTTCTTGCCGATCCGCTTGTTAAACATCGAGCGCTGATCGAGAACAGCGGTCCCTGCGAAATCGTAAAAAAGAAATCCGACGAGATCGAGCACAGCCGCTGGCTCGAGAATTACGGTGTATCGCCCGGCCGGAATCTCCCTCGGCCCGCGCGATGCAGTCGCTTTGCGGCTAGCCGAGGCGCCGAGCGCGTCGGGCTCGATGTCCGCGATGTTCGGCGAGTTCGCTTTCGCCCAGCCCGAGGAATCTTTCTCCATGATCGTGACGGAGAATTCCGCGCGCGTCTGCTCGTAATGCGCAAAGTATCCGCGCGAGTTCGCGAACGCCGTCTCCACCATCCCGGTGGAAAAAATTCCCGCCGCGGTTTGCTTTGCGCTTGCCGTCGCCTTGCATACGCGCGCGACAGCGCGTGCTCTCTCCGCGGGCGTTGCCGTCGCCGTCGACGGGAAAAAACGCGCGACCTTTTGAGTTTTCTGCTGCTTGAGCATCGGCAGGAAATCGGGATTCTTCGGCTGAAAACGGGCGAGGTCCGCCGCGGCGGCAACCACACGCCGAAGCGATTCATCGTCAGTCTTGTTCGTCGTGGCGCGCGCCGTCCGCCCGTCAACCACCGTGCGCACGGAAACGGTCAGATTCTGCTCGGCGACATTCTGGTGGATGGTGTTGTTTGCGAATCGCGTGAGAGCGTCGGTGACGGCGCCGATGTCCACTTCCGTTTCATCGGCGTCGCTGAATTTGATGATGCGTTCGGCGAGTTCGTGCAGCGCACCCGGGCCCAAGCGATGGTCGGCCGCGATTTCTCGGCGGCGCAGGAGCGCGCGCTTTTGCTTCGGCGGCGATTTTTTCTTTGCAGGCGACATTTATTTCGCGAATGCCACGCCGATTTTCACATTGCGGAAGCGCGATGGCGACGCGCCGTGGCCCGTACCCATCGTCTGCATAGGCTGGCCTTTGCCGCAATTCGGCGTGCCCCAAAGCGTCCAGTGCTCGCGCGAGCAAATGGCGTCGCAGCTTCCCCAGAATTCCGTCGTGATGCCGCTATAGCTGGGATTCTTGAGCATGCGGCCGATTTTTCCGTTCCTGATTTCCCAGCCAATCTCAGTCGAAAACTGAAATTGGTAGCGATGATCGTCAATGGACCAGGAGCGATTCGTGGACATGAGGATGGCATCATCCGTATCCGCGATGAGATCGTCGTATTTCCAAGAGCCGGGAAGCAGGCTGATATTCGTCATGCGTATGATTGGCAGATTGGCCCAGCTTTCGGTCCGCATCGTCCCGCCGGAGCGCTTTTCGCCGATAGCGGCGGCCGTTTCGCGATTGCTCAAATATCCGGTGAACAATCCATTGGTGATAATCGGAGTGCACTGCGCGGGAACGCCTTCGTCGTCGTAGCCAAACGTGCCGAGTCCGGGCCCGTGTTCCAGCCGCGCATCCGCGACCACGTTGACGATATCCGATCCGTAGCGGAGCGTGCGCAGCTTATCGAGCGTCAGAAAACTCAACCCCGCAAAATTCGCTTCCATCCCGAGCACGCGGTCGAGTTCGATCGGATGCCCGACGGACTCGTGAATCTGCAATCCAAGCTGCGCGCTTTCCAAAATAATAGTGGACGTGCCTTCGGGACATTGCGGCGCGGAATGCAGCGCCACGGATTCTTCCGCGATGCGTTGCGCGTTGCCAACGAGATCGAGCGATTCAACCAGCTCGTATCCCTGCTGCATGTGCTGGCCGCCGAAACTATTCGGATACGAGCGCTTCTGAATTTCGCTGCCCGCAAAAGTCGTCGCGACGATGCCTGCCCCGGAAAGCATCTTGAGCTGATGAATTGCCGAGCCTTCCGTGGACGCGTAAAACTGCTCGATTCGCCGGAACGACATCGAGCCTTCGGCCAGCGTGACGCCCTTCACTCTTCGCATTTCTTTGTCGGCGGCGAGCAGGACGTCAATTTGCCGCTCGACGGGAATGCGGAATGGATCTTTGATGAATGGGCCCTGCCAGGCGTCTACGTGAGGACCTTCCGGAGCAAGAACAGCATCGTGCGTTTTCGCGAGCGCCGACGCTTTTGCAATCGCGACGGCTTCGGCAGCGCAAGCTTGAATGCCTTCGCGAGTCAGCCGATCGGTGGCAGCAAAGCCCCAAGCGCCGCCGGCGATCACGCGAATCCCGATGCCAAGTGATTCGCTCTCGGAGAGATTCCCGACTTCGCCATTCTTCGTCGAGACATCGCGATGGCGAATATCCATAACGCGCGCGTCGGCAAACGTCGCGCCGCGCACTTTCGCCGTGTCAATCGCCCAGTTGGCCCAATCTCGCATTCGAAAAGTGCCAGTCGTATCCGAAGAGTTGATGAACCGATCGAATCAGTCTCGCTGAAGTGCGCCCGGCAGGACCCCCATCGACGGTCGCAACCTAAAACAATACCCGCGCAGCAGGGACCAGCCGCTTCCGGGGCGAAATTCCGCAACAAGCCTCACAATTGTCATCCCGAACGCAGTGAGGGATCTGCGGTTGCTCCGTGAATTTCGTTGCGCTCTTATCAGGACGATTACGTTCCTTCGTCCCACGAAGTCAAATAGTGCTCTTGCTCGGCCGTGAGCTTATCCAGTTGCACGCCCATGGATTCGAGCTTCAACTTCGCAATCTGCCGGTCAATCGGCTCCGGCACGGAATAAACCTGCGGCTTCAACTCGGCGGCGTTCTTGATCAGGTGCTCGACCGAGAGCGCCTGGTTCGCGAAGCTCATATCCATCACGGAAGCGGGGTGGCCCTCCGCCGCCGCGAGATTGATGAGGCGGCCGTCGCCCAAAAGATAGATCCTTCGGCCGTCCTTCATCGCGTATTCGTCCACGAATGGGCGCGCCTGCTTCTTCGAACTCGAAAGCTTGTCGAGCGCGGTTATATCAATCTCGACGTTGAAGTGGCCGGAATTCGCGAGCACCGCGCCGTCCTTCATATTCTCGAAGTGTTCCGCCGCAAGCACGGACTTATCGCCGGTGACGGTCACGAAGATGTCGCCGATTTTCGCGGCCTCGTTCATCGGCATGACGCGGTATCCCTCCATGACGGCTTCAAGCGCTCGCACCGGATTGATCTCGGTAACGATTACGTCGGCGCCAAGACCCTTTGCGCGCATCGCCAGCCCGCGTCCACACCAACCATAGCCCGCGACGACAAACTTAAGCCCAGCAATCAACAGATTCGTCGCGCGCAGGATGCCATCAATCGTGGATTGGCCTGTGCCATAGCGATTGTCGAAGAGATGCTTCGTCAGCGCGTCGTTGACCGCGATGATCGGATACTTCAGCGTGCCATCCTTGGCCATCGCGCGAAGCCGGATCACGCCGGTCGTCGTTTCTTCCGTTCCGCCAATGACGCCCTTGATAAGCTCGGTGCGCTTGGTGAGCAGTTGGGAGACAAGATCCGCGCCGTCATCGAGTGTAATTTGCGGCTTGTGGTCGAGCGCCGCGCTGATATGCGAATAATACGTGGCGTTGTCCTCGCCCTTGATCGCAAATGTCGGGATGTTGTAATCCTTCGTCAACGAGGCTGCCACGTCATCCTGCGTCGAAAGCGGATTCGACGCGCACAGAACAAGATCCGCCCCGCCATCGCGCAACGTGATCGCCAGATTCGCCGTCTCGCTCGTCACATGCAGGCACGCGGACATGCGAATGCCCTTCAGCGGCTGATCCTTGATAAATTTTTTTCGAATCAGTTGAAGCACGGGCATGTGCTGATTCGCCCATTCAATCTGGCGTTTTCCGCGCTCCGCGAGCGCGAGGTCCTTCACGTCACCGGCAAGTTTTGCTGCTGTATCCACGTATCTCTCCTGAATTGTAATCGCGTTTGAATTGTAATCGCGAAGGGGTTAGCCGCGCGAGACAGCCACGGCGCCACGCGAAGCCGTTTCGTTGCGGATCTTGTCGGCCTTATCAGTGCGCTCCCAAGTGAAGCCAGGCTCGTTTCGCCCGAAGTGGCCGTATGCAGCCGTCTGCAAATAAATCGGCCGCCGGAGATCGAGAGCTTCAATGATTCCTTTGGGTGTGAGCGAGAAATTTGAGCGAACGATTTCGGTGATCTGGAAATCCGGAATGACGCCGGTGCCGAACGTATCCACCATCACCGATACTGGCTCGGCCACGCCGATGGCGTACGCGAGCTGCACTTCCACTTTGCGCGCGACGCCCGCCGCCACTAGATTCTTCGCAACGTAACGCGCCATGTAGCAAGCCGAACGGTCCACCTTCGTTGGATCTTTGCCTGAAAGCGCGCCGCCGCCGTGACGGCTGTAACCGCCGTACGTATCCACGATAATCTTGCGGCCCGTCAACCCCGCATCGCCCATCGGTCCCCCGATGACGAAGTTGCCGGTAGGATTGATGTGATATTTCGTGCGCGAATCAACCATCGCGGCCGGAAGCACCGGGCCGATCACTTCTTTCCTGATAACCGTTGAAAGCTCGTCGTGTGAAATCTTGTCGCTGTGCTGCGTGGAAATCACCACGGAATCCACTCGCGCCGGACGCCCGTCAACGTATTCGATTGTGACTTGGGATTTTCCATCGGGCCGGAGGAAATTCAGGATGCCTTTCTTTCGGACTTCAGCAAGGCGGCGGGTCAGCTGGTGCGCGAGTTGGATTGGCATGGGCATCAGCTCGGGCGTCTCATCGCACGCGAAGCCGAACATCAAGCCCTGATCGCCCGCTCCGCCGGTGTCCACTCCCATGGCGATGTCGGCCGACTGCTTCTTGATCGAGCACATGATGCCGCAGGTCTCGGCGTCGAAGCCGTATTTCGCGCGGTCGTAGCCCACTTGCCGGATCACCTTGCGCGCCACGTCATCGAAATCCACATAGCACTGCGTCGTGATTTCACCGGCAATCACCACCAAGCCAGTCGTAACCAGCGTCTCGCAGGCAACGCGGCCCTTCGGGTCTTGCTCCATCACTTTGTCGAGGACGGCGTCGGAAATCTGGTCGGCGATCTTGTCCGGATGGCCTTCCGTTACGGACTCAGAAGTAAACAAGAAGCGTTCTTCGGATGCGGTCAAAACAATCTCCTCTGGTGCGAGCTATTGGCGATCAAGCTGGCGTCAAATTCGCTTTTCACGCGGGGAAACGCGAAAAATGGAACGTAACATGCAGGCCGTTCACTGTCAACGCTTACTCCTGAAACGAGTTAAACGCACGTTAAACGGGCATATTCTGGGCTGATTTGCGACCCTAAGTAACACCATAGGCCCCTCATTCGGCCATGTTTCGGTGTGGAACGAAGCCCAGCCGCTATTCCTCAACCACCGGCGCCAGGCTGCCACCCTTGCGCCGAGCCATCAGATAGGCCCGCATGAAGTCGTCAATGTCGCCGTTCAGCACCTTGTCCACGTCCCCGCGCTCAACCTTAGTCCGATGATCCTTGATCATCTGGTAGGGCTGGAGGACGTACGAGCGTATCTGGTTGCCGAAGCTGATGTCTCCCTTGCTCTCGTCAAGCTTCTTTAGCCCCGCTTGCCGCTTTTCGAGCTCGTGCTCGTAGAGCCGCGACCTCAGGATCTTCATCGCCGTCTCGCGATTTTTGTGCTGGCTGCGCTCGTTCTGGCACTGCACCACGATTCCCGTGGGCAAATGCGTGAATCGGACGGCCGATTCGACCTTATTGACGTTCTGGCCTCCATGCCCGCCGGCTCGAAACGTATCAATGCGCAGGTCTTCGGGTTTGACCACCACTTCGATCCGGTCGTCAATTTCCGGAATCACGAACACTGACGCAAACGAGGTGTGCCGCCGCGCGGCTTGATCGAACGGCGATATTCGCACGAGCCGGTGCACTCCAGTCTCGCTTGTCAGCAGTCCAAACGCGTTTTCGCCCTCGAACCTGAGCGTGGCGGTTTTTATGCCGGCTTCCTCACCGGGCGTCGAATCGAGGATGCTGGCCGTAATTCCCTTCGATTCCGCCCATCGCAAGTACATCCGCATCAGCATCTCGGCCCAGTCCTGCGACTCGGTGCCGCCCGCGCCGGGCTTGATGGTCATGATGGCGTTGAGCGCGTCAGTCTTGCCGGAAAGCAGAGTCTTCGTTTCGAGGTCGGCGACGTACGCGTCCGTCGTTTTTAATTCGTTGGCGATGTCGGCGACCACCGATTCGCGCTGCTCTGCGTTTGTTTCTTCGTGAGCCATATGGAAGTACGTGTCAAGATCGCTGACGGCGACCCTGAGCTTCTCGTCCGCCGAGAGTCGCCCTTCCACCAACTTGCGCTCCTGTAAGATTGCCTGTGCTTTTTCCGGATCAGACCAAAAATCTGGCTGGCTGACTTTTGCTTCGAGGGAGGCTAATTGTTTCTGGTTGTCGGGAACGTCAAAGATAGCTCCGGACGAGCTCGAGGCGGCTCTTTAGCCCTGAATATTTGTGTTCGAGATCTTCGAGGTGATCAGGCATCTGGAATCATCCACTCCTAGTTTCGTGCAACTGCATTGCAAAAGTTATCGGGCGGCGCGAACGAGAGCGACATAAATCTAGCGGCGGCGATGTCTCTCTTTCGACTTCGTGCGCGCTGACGGCGGCTCCGACGCTTCGTTTCGCGTCTGCTTCCTCGCGATCGCTCGCGCCAGAACTAAAATCGAAGCAATCAAACTCAGCCAAGCGATCCAATCGCCCCAAAGCGAATACAACGTCCGATCGCTTCGAAAATCGTAAGGAGCATCCAACTCGCCGCGCACATCCGTCGCCATTTCGGCCACGATCCTGCCGTACGGATCAACGGACACCGTATAGCCGTTATTCGTGTCGCGCAGCATCCATCGGCGGCTTTCCACCGCGCGCACCCGCGACATCATCAAATGCTGCGGCGGCGCGGCCGATCTCCCGAACCACCCATCGTTCGAAATGTTAATCAGCAGCTCGGCGCCGCCTCTGGCAAAGTTCGCAATTTCCGATGGGAAAATCGCTTCGTAGCAGATGAATGTTCCGAAGCGGCCACCGGGCAATTGGCCGACGCTATATACGGTTCCCGGCGTGAAGTCGGAAATATCGGCAGTCAGTCGCCCGGCGAATGTAATCCACTGGCGCAACGGCACGTACTCGCCGAAAGGCACCAAATGAATTTTATCATAGGTGTACGTCCGCTCTCCCGTAGGATTCAGAAGCACCGCGCTGTTCGTTGCTTCCAATTGCTTCCCAGGACTTATTTTCCAAGCCACGACGCCGAGAAGAAAATACTGGCCGGAATCGCGCGCTATACGTTGTACACGGACATCGAATTTTGAGTCCTGAAGGCTGAATGGCGCTGGAACTTCCGGCCAGATGATGATCCCTGGCTCTCTATGCGCCGCATCCACGCTGATTTTTTCGAGCTCGTCCAATTCCCCAGCGTGAATATCCAACCAGTTCGCCGGATAGTGCTCGGATTGCGGAAAGTTCGTCTGAACAAGATGCGCCACATAGCGTCCCGCGGGCTTCGGCACAAAATGCGGCCCCACGAGAGCGATGAGAATCAGAACAGCCGCGGCAGTTCCAAGCGCGGTCCATGCCTGGCGGCTGCGAGTTATGACCGCCCACGCCAGAAGTCCATTAAATGCCGCGATCACGAAAGACAAACCATATATCCCCGTCAGCGGAGCGAGCTGTACGAACGCAAGATTTCCGCTGGCCGCATAGCCAGTGAGATTCCACGGAAAGCCGATATACGGAAGATGCGTGCGCGCAAACTCGAGCGTCACCCACAGAAACGGCGCAATGATAAACGGCGCCGTGCTGCTCTTGCGGCTGAGCCACGCGAGGCTGGTCGAAAACGACGCCAGAATAATTCCGCCCGCAATTCCAATCAGCAACACGACACCCGCCGCGTCGAAAGGCTCCACCTCGCCATATTGCCTAATGACCACGGCAACCCACGGCAGACACGTCGGGTAAAAAACGACGCCGTGCAGAAATCCGTAAAGCGGCGCATCGCGCAGGCCGGCGCCCACTGACGCCAAAATCAGCAGCGCAATCGCGCCCCAGGCGAGCAGCGGCAAATTGTAGTCAGGGAAAGAGAGTGCCAGGAAAAATCCCGACGCGATCGCGAGAACGCTGCGAAGGGGCCGCGATAGCTTCATTCAAGGCTTAACGATGGCTTGCGCTCCGCCAACCTGGGAAATGGCAATAAAAACCTCTATATATCGGTGTTTGCTGCTAGTTCCAAGATAGCCGTCTTGCTCATACCAAAGCAACTTAGTCCATCCCGAACCAAAAATCCAGCCCGCTTTTGGCAACAGTGGCAACAGATCCGACTTAAGCGATGAAACTTGTGGAGGCATGAAGTCTATCGTTGTCTGGTTCGGGGCTTCCGGCACAGCAACGGCATACTCGCCGGGCGCTAGAGCGGGCTGCTCGACAGCAAGCGGCGCAGGCTGCTGCGATCTCTATAAATACCTGATGAACATCGCCGCTGTCTTCGTCGATTTGGAAACGTGGGCCGCCATTCCTCCCATCTTCGTAGTCAAATTCGATCTCGGAAAATAGGCGGAAGTCGCTGCCCGCGTGGAAATCGAAATGGGGCATCAAGGAACGCGCGGCACAGCGCGATGCAGGTTGCGCGCAAGATCTGCCGTTGGAAAGTGCAGGGCGTTGTCGGGATCTGCTGGAGTCAGCGTAATGCGAATGCATTTAGAGGCGGGCTGGTTGCTCTTGGCGGCAACACTGCGGATGGGTATCAGAACGTTGGTCTCTGGATAGTATGCGGCAGCGCTCCTGCGAGCAATCGCATAGGGGACGATGGCAAAGCGGGGTGCCTTGCGTAGCTCTCCTTCGAAGTGACTGTATATGTCCACGATCTGACCGGCTTGGAGATTTCTCGCCTCCATATCAATCGGATTCAGGAAGAGCACGCGGCGGCCATCAAAGACACCCGATATCGGTCATTCAGTCCATAGATCGTGGAATTGAATTGATCGTGGCTGCGAATCGTTGTCAAAAGAAATTCGTTAGGCTTCAGGTCGTGCTTGGGAATTGGGCAAACGCTTAGCTTGGCCTTACCGGAGCTGGTTTTGAAAATGCGGTGCTTCGCTGCGTTCGGCAGATAGAAGAATTTCTCCTCAGCGAGGCGCGCGTTGAAGTTCTCGAATCCCGGAATCACCCTGGAAATCGCATCCCGGATTAAATTGTAATCGGCCGCAAAGGCCAGCCAATCTGTGCTGGTTCGAGACCCTAGAGTAGCCTTCGCCAAATTCGCGATGATGGCGACATCGCTCAACAGGTCCGGCGAAGCGGGTGGAAGGAAGCCTCGAGAACGATCGACAATGCCCATCGAATCTTCGACCGTGAGGAACCGCTTTCCAGTCGCCTGTATGTCTTCCTCGGTCCGCCCGAGACACGGGAGGATCAAGGCTCTTTCGCCTGTAATCAGGTGAGAGCGATTTAGTTTGGTCGAAACGTGAGCGGTGAGCCTGCAGCGCTGCATAGCGTGTGCGCTATAGACCGTGTCGGGCACATTCGAGAGGAAATTGCCGCTGATCGCAAAAAAGACCCTCAAGTCGCCGTCGAACATGGCGTGCAAAGTCTCAACTGTGTCATACCCCCATTTCTGAGGGGGATCAAAGTTGAACTCTTTTCCAAGGGCATCCAGGAAGGGCTTCGGCGGGCGCTCCCACACACCCATGGTGCGGTCACCCTGGACATTGGAGTGTCCACGCACACATACGGTGCCTGCTCCGGGACGCCCTATATTGCCTCCAACGAGCAGCAGATTCACGATCATGTAAACATTGTCGACTCCGTTGCGCTGCTGCGTAACGCCCAAGCACCACGCGATTATGGTCTTTTTGGAAGCGGCGTACATATCGGCAGCGACACGAATCTGGTTTCGAGTCAGCCCGCTATTTTCTTCAATCTCTTCCCAGATCGTAGCTTCTACGTCAGCCAGCAGTGCTTCGAAACCTTCGGTGAAAGTTTGGATAAATTCACGGTCGATCGCAGAGACGTGTCCCGCCCGTTCGCGTTCGAACAGGTCCTTCAGAATGCCTTTGATTGCCGCAACATCTCCATTTACGCGCACCGGGAGATACAGATCGGCAAGTGCCTGGCCTTTGTCAAGCAGTGCAAAAGGTAGCTCCAAAGGATTCGAATAATCCTGCGGGTTTGGATTCGTTACCCTCATCAGGCTAACTTCAGGTAAGGGGTTGACCGCGATGATCTTTGCACCATGGTCTTTAGCCTTTTGTAGCGATGTCAGCATTCGCGGGTGGTTTGTTCCAGGGTTGTTTCCAAAGATGAAGATGAGCTCGGAGCTCTCCATATCTTCCACCGTCGCTGCGCCCTTGCCTACGCCGAGGGTTTCTGTCATGGCAACTCCCGACGACTCGTGGCACATGTTCGAGCAATCCGGAAGATTGTTGGTGCCGAACTGGCGCGCAAACAACTGCAGAAGAAAAGCAGGCTCATTGGTTGTTTTGCCTGAGGTGTAGAAGCTGGCCTGGTTGGGAGAATCCAGACCGTTCAGTTCCTGCGCGATCATCGCAAAGGCCTCTGGCCAGGTGATCGGCTGATAGTGAGTCGCGTTCGCGTGCCGTACCATTGGAGAAGTCAGGCGCCCCTGCTGATTGAGCCAGTAATCGGATTTCGCGGCCAACTCCGCTATCGAATACTTCGCGAAAAAGTCAAGCCCGACGCGCTTCTTTGTAGACTCGTCGGAGACCGCCTTGGCGCCGTTCTCGCAAAACTCAAAAATCTTCCGGTTCTTATCGGGGCTCGGCCATGCGCAGCTCTGGCAGTCGAACCCGGTCACTTGGTTGATTTTCAAAAAGGCTTCCGACGATCGAAGTGGACCCATTTCACCAATGCCGTAGAGCATAGTGTTCCAGATGGCAGGAATGCCGGCGGCCTCTTCGGAGGCATGCCCAATCCTGAGCTTGCCCAGATCTGTTGGGTTTTGCGCTTGCAGGGAAGTCGAGTCGTTTGGATCCAGCTCCGCTGCGAGACCTGCGCCTGTGCTGGCGACAGTCTCCGTGCGCAGGTCCTGCTTGGCGCGATAGTGGCCGTCCCGGGACTGCTCGTCCCCTTGGATTACGTCCGTACTGTCTGACGTTTTCATGGTCGTCTCCTGTTGAGTCTCGGCGCGTCTTCGACGGCTTTGGTGGAATCGGTGGACATGGTGGCTCTCCGCTCTTCCCGAATGCTTGACCGCGCCGTGCGCGGAAGCAGTGTTGGCTGAGATTTCGTGGCTGCGATAAAGAGCAAGCCACCCGCCATCGATGTGTTCTTGAGGAAATTGAGGAGCTGCGGCGTATAGGCGGCTGTGCCAGTTGCATGCCAGAACGAGTGCGCTACGAATGTCGTGGGAACCAGGAAAAACAGCAATGCCACAGCCGCTAGTCGCGGATAGATGCCCGACGCCAGACAGAAGCCTGCAACGATTTCAAGTGTTCTGGCGCCCAGCATGAGAAAGGGCACCAGGCCGGCGGGTGCGCCATATTCGGTGAGCTCTTTTGCAGCTTGGACCTGGCTGACGAGCCCGAGACCATTCAACAGAAACATCATAACTACCAGAACACGGGAAACGACTAGAACATATCGCTCGAGAGAATTCATTGGCGACTCCTTTAATGCAAAATCAAACTTGCGGATTGCACGTTCGGACGTTGCTGCTGATCTTCGTGTTCAGCGACAATGTGAGTTGAAGCCACATTTGCAGCTTGGATCTTCTTTGTAAGAAGCCATCCCCCACCTTGCTCGCCTAACACCATCCCTAACAGTCCGAGCAGAGCAATGATCGGCGGCGCAGGACTCTTCACCCGAATCACCGCATATACGACTCCCACAAGCAGTCCCACGACGAATGAGGCGAGCAGTGCTTTCATTTCCAGACTTCCTTTAGTCATTCTGGCAATAGCCGCAAAGCGGCACTAAGGCGCGCGCTTTTCGAGAACTTTATTGTGCGCGCTCGATCAGGCCGCCCTCAGAGACCTTCCACGATTTCCGACAGGAACCACGTCCGTCGCTCGGTTTGATCTATCCAGACCTCGATCAGACTGGCGGTTGCCACGTCATCGTATTTCTCGCAAGTTTCATGTGCAGAACGGAAATAGCGCGTCAGCGCCTGATTATCGGCACTGAGCTCTGCGAGCATTTCTTTCGGGGCAACGCTCTCATCGTTGTTGTCCTTCAGGCGTTGATGCCGTGAGACATCGCTGACCGAGCGCAACGTGGTTCCCCCGATTTTGCGCGCACGCTCAGCGATATCATCGTCATATCGAAGATCTGTTCAGAGTGCTCGTCCAGCAGCAGGTGATAGTCCCGGAAGTGCTGTCCCGTCATGTGCCAGTGGAAATTCTTCGTCTTCAAGTACAATGCGAATGTATCGGCTAATAACTGACGTAGCGCGGCTGTGATCTCTGCGACGCCTAAGCGGTTAAGGTCAGTTGGTATTTCCCACACTGCTTGTGGTTTTTCCTTGGCCTGAGTTGCGGCTTCCTTTGGCATTATTTCATTCTCCTTAGTTTGGTCTTAATTCGACAAGCAGTCCCGTCAGACGAAACTGAGCACCTGTTTCAAACGCGCTCTGGAGCGCTACATGAACTGCATCCGCGATTCCCTGGCGCGTTGATGGCGCTGTTGAAGCAGCGACCCAAATTTCCACAAGGGACATCGATCGTTTCCTACTGACAGGTTAGAGATGAGGCATGCTAGGTTCCAATCAAAGATCCTTTGACTTAACTGCGTATTTCAGCGGTTTGGGCGACTGCGCGGTTGGGAATCGCTCTATAGAAGCCACGTAAGCGTCCAACGGGCTGACACTATGTCAGGTGACAGGATGCACGCAGTTCGGCAGTTTTTCGGATTTCACAAGGCAAAATGGAATTCCGGGATGAGAGATTGGAGTTCGCTCGCCCATGTTTTGATTGGCGACGCAAATCTGGGAGCCTTGCTTGGCTATGACTAACAACAGATGCAAGACGTTTTTGGCGTTGATAATTTTAGGGAGGTAAGGAGACATAACTCGTGACGCAGTATAGAGAAAAAGCGCTGAACATTTTGGCGATGCTGAAGATTGTCATCGGCGAGCGTCGCACCATACGGAGGCGAGTTCTGTGCAACTGAACTGTGAACTAAAAATGTGTTGAGCGCTCCCGGGCTGAGTCCTTGAGTTTGGCATTCGTAGTGCAGTAGTACCGGCAGGTGACAACAAGTGAGAAGACGTATCTGCAAGGAGGTCCGAGGAAATGATCAAACAGGCAGCGTTGTGGGCGACAGCTATAGGACCTAGCTTTGGTGGCCCCCGCGAAACCTCGCTCTTGCAGGCGGGATTGTTGGAACTTGGGACCGCGCGTGTGATTCGCCTGGGGGGTCGCAAGCTCAGTCGTTGACCTGACGAGCGTCATCATGATTTAACTCTTGGAGGAAGCCCAAGCAACGAAGATGGAGAGGAGGTTCAAGGACATGAATATTCTGGAACTTGACGCTGGGATCTCAAGGCCTCGATTGCGCGATCGAACATTGGTTGCTCTGTTGTCGGTGGCTCTGTTGTTCGGTGGATGCTCAGCAAACCGGGTCGTGGCTCAGAACCCGGTGGGTGATCAAGAGCCGCAATCCACGCCGCAGGCTCCAGCGCAGGCCGCACAGTCGACAGCATACACGCAACAGACTCAGGAGCAGTTGCGGCGGCTCGTAGCACCGATCGCGATGTATCCGGATTCGCTGGTGGCGCAGATCCTGGCGGCGAGTTCGTTCCCGGAGCAGATCGTGGAGGCCGATAGGTGGCTGCAAGCACATCCTGATTTGAAGGGCGACGCTTTGGCGCAAGCTGCGGACACACAACCGTGGGATCCGAGCGTCAAGGCGCTTACTGCCTTTCCATCCGTCCTTGGAAATATGGATAAGAATCTCTCTTGGACGTCATCTCTGGGCGACGCCTACTACAACCAACAACAGGCTGTGATGGATGCCATTCAGGTGATGCGCCAAAAAGCGCAGCAAGCAGGCACCCTGAAGAGCACGCCGCAGCAAACCGTACAGACGCAAGGCTCGACAATCATTGTTGAGCCAGCTGCTCCCGACGTTGTTTACGTTCCGGCCTACGACCCTTGGGTGGTTTACGGATACCCAATCGACCCTTGGCCTTTTTGGTATCCATACCCCGGAATTTGGTTTGACGGCCCATACCTCTCGTTTGGAATCGGCTTCGGAATCGGCTTTTTCGGAGGATTCGGATGGGGCTGGGACCATTGGGGATGCGATTGGCATGGGGGATACGCAATCTACGACCACAGCAGGTACTACTCCCGAAGCAGGACGTTTTATAACCGCAACAGTTACTACCGCGGAGGAGGCGAGCGAGGCGTGGCCAACAACGTCAACCGGGGATTCAACGGCCGCGGCGGAAATGATGCCAACCGCGGAAACCTCGGGGGACGTGGCGGAGCTGAAAACCGTTCTGGCGCTACCAACAGAACCTTTAGCGGTGATACCCGCCAAGCCCGAGGATTTGGCGAGTCGCGCGGTCAAAGCGGCATGCGCTCCGGCGCGTTCAGCGGCTACGGTTTTGGCGGGGATGCAAGGGGCTTTTCGGGGCGCGGAATCTCGAGCTTCGGTGGTGGCGGATTCCGTGGTGGCGGTGGATTCCACGGAGGCGGCGGGGGGCGGCGGTAGTGACGGCGTATCGAAATTTCAGGCCAATCACAGTGATTTGAAAATCTTTTAAGCGGAGAAAAGACATATGTGGCGGATGAAGCAGAACGTGAAAGATTTTCGCCGTGCCAATTTTCTTAGACTGGCTACGCTTGCTTTCATTTTGATCGCGTGCTTTCAGGTTCGTTCCGCGGCGCAGCAAAAGGAGCAAAAAACATTTTCATCACCGGAAGCAGCCAGCGACGCGCTCGCCACGGCAGCGAAAAATAACGACGAAAAGGCCATGCTCGAAATCCTCGGGCCGGACGGAAAGAAAATCGTTTCATCGGGGGACGACGTCGAGGACGAAAACACCCGCACGAATTTCGTCGAGAAATATCACGAAATGCACCGTCTGGTGGCGGAACCGGATGGAACCACCACGTTGTATATCGGCGCGGAAAATTGGCCTACACCGATACCGCTCATGAACAAAGGCAACCTGTGGTACTTCGACACGGATGCAGCCAAAAAGGAAATTCTGTTCCGGCGAGTCGGTCAGAACGAAATGTGGGCGATTCGCGTTTGCCACGAACTGGTGGCCGCGGAGAACGAGTACTTCTCCAAGGAGCACAACGAATACGCCCAGAAATTTGTAAGCGATGAGGGAAAGCACAACGGCTTGTATTGGCTGGGCGGCGAGGATCAACTCGAGAGCCCCATCGGCCCGCTTGTCGCAGATGCCGGCTCCGAAGGTGGCCTGGCGAAAAATCTGCATAGCGGCCCGGTACCGTTTCATGGCTACTACTTCCGCATCCTTACGCGCCAGGGCAAGAAGGCTCCCGGCGGCGCGGCTGACTACATCATTGCCGGCAGAATGACCGGCGCGTTCGCGTTCGTAGCCTATCCCGCGGAATATCGCAATTCCGGCGTGATGACGTTCATCGTTGGCAAAGATGGAGCTGTCTATCAGAAGGATCTGGGCGAGAAAACCGTTGTCATTGCGAAAGCAATGAAGGAATACAATCCCAATTCCTTCTGGCGGAAGGCTGAAGAGCAGCCGCAGGAAAATGCTGACACACATGAAATTAAGTAAAGAACCACTCAGCGACGGCACTGGCTCCAGTTTCGACTGCGAGTGAAGTTGCATTTACTCATGGTGCGGAAACATCTGAAGCTGTCGGAATGGAAGATCAATATGCTTCCGTAGGGACATGTATACTCACGACTTTCCGAAACTGAGTCCACAGAAACCAACGACGACTGAAGAGTGGAATTGGAGACGCAAGGATGAATACGACTCGGCGGGAGTTTCTTAAAGCCAGTGCGGGTGCGGTGGCCGCGACATCGGGCGTCTCAGCCAACTCGAAGGAACCGGCCTCCTCTACGGCGCCAGGGGAACGAACGGCAGCGCCGACTGGGAAGGCGGCAGACATGATTTATCGCAAATTTGGAAGCACGGACGCGCACATCTCCGCGATCGGAGTGGGTGGTCATCATCTCGGCGATGTAGCGACCTTGGATGAGGCGGTACAACTGGTTCACGAGGCGATAGACGCAGGCGTAACTTTCTTCGACAACGCCTGGGAGTATTACAACGGCAAGACGGAGACCATCCTGGGCAGGGCGCTGCGGGGCGGGCGCCGCGACAAAGTGTTTCTGATGACCAAGGTTTGCACGCATGGACGAAGCGGCGAATTAGCGATGCAGATGCTCGAAGACTCGCTGCGGCGGTATCAAACCGATCATCTGGACCTCTGGCAGATCCACGGCATCGTCTACGACAACGACCCAGAGTTGGCCTACGCCAAAGGCGGCGTCCTGGAAGCATTTGATCGAGCCAAAAAAGAAGGGAAGGTCAGATTCGTCGGCTTCACCGGTCACAAGGATCCTGCATTTCACCTGAAGATGCTGGAACTCGGTTATCCGTTCGACTCCGTGCAGATGCCGCTGAATCCCTTCGACGCCAACTTCCACAGTTTTGAGAAGCAGGTCTTGCCGGAGGTGAACCGGCGAGGCATGGCGGCCCTGGGCATGAAGAGCATGGGTGGTACTGCCTGGGGGATAAAGGCCGGCGTTGTGAAGGCTGAGGAAATGTTGCGTTACGCGATGAGCCTGCCTGTCGCGACCACAATTTGCGGGACGGACTCGTTGGACGTGCTACACCAGAATTTGCGCGTCGTGCAGAGCTTTCAGCCGATGACGCAGAGCGAGATGGAGGCCTTGCGAGTTCGCTGCGCGCCGACGGCGGCTGACGGGCGCTTCGAGCCGTACAAGGTGTCGCTGCGATACGACAACCCGATGACCCGCATGCCTCACGGGTTCCCGTTCGACCACACGCAAAGAGAAGTCACCGAGATGTTGGACAATGCGGACGGCCCTTGGTTGGTGCCAGAGACAACGCCGGAGACGTCCAGGAGATGAAGAATGGCAGATCAACGTCAGCCGAACGGGCAATCCCAGGCAACTGCCGAAATCGAACGGCGGTGCTTCCTACAGGCAGGCCTGCTATCCGCAGGGACCGTACTTGCGACTTCAGCTTTGCACAGCCAAGTCGCATCGGCTGCACTTCCGCCACAACAAATGTCGAACAACCCCACTGACCTGATTCCTCGCAGTCCGCTCGGAAACACTGGCGAACAAGTCTCGATCATCGGTCTGGGCGGATACCATCTGGGGACGGTGCAATCGCGCGAGCTTGCAGTGCGCCTGGTGCAGGAAGCAGTGGACGCCGGAGTCACCTTTTTCGACAACGCATGGGAGTACAACGACCACCGCAGCGAAGAATGGATGGGGCTTGGGTTACAGGGGAGGCGGGACAAGGTTTTCTTGATGAGCAAAGTTTGCACCCACGGGCGAGATAAGAATGTGGCCATGCAACAATTGGAAGAGTCCCTGAAGCGATTGGGCACCGACCATTTGGACCTATGGCAGATTCACGAGGTCATCTACGAGAACGACCCCGACCTGCATTCCGCAAAGGGTGGAGTGGTGGAAGCATTGGATGAAGCGAAAAAGCAGGGCAAGGTTCGTTTTGTTGGTTTCACCGGACATAAGAGCCCGGCGATCCATCTGAAAATGCTGGCGCACGATTACCCGTTCGATACCGTCCAAATGCCGCTGAACTGTTTTGACGCGACCTATCGTAGCTTCGAGCAGCAGGTGCTGCCGGAACTTCAGCGCCGCGGCATTGCGGCTCTCGGTATGAAGAGTCTGGGGGGCGACGGGCAGCCGATCCAATACGGCGTGGTGAGAGCGGAAGAGGCGCTGCGCTATGCGATGAGTTTGCCGGTGGCGACCACAATTTGCGGCATCGATTCGCTGGACGTGTTGCGTCAGAACGTGGGAATCGCGCGCGGCTTCCAGCCGATGGCGCCTCAAGAGATGCAGGCGCTCCGCGAGCGATGCAGACCTTCTTCGGGTGATGGCCATCTCGAACTATTCAAAACAACAAAAAAATACGACGGCAAAGTTGGGCGAGAGCAGCATGGTTATCCGCCGCCGGAACAACTCCCGATCTGAAGCGCTCCGATCAAATAACGTCCGGGCGTTCTTGCGCGGATTGCAGGCTAGCACTTAGGTGCCGTGCGGCTGGAGCAGATCGTACAACCAGGCGGCCCAGCTTCCTTCTTCAAGGCTCACGTGCAAACTGCCCCGCGGGCCGCGAATAAACCGGAGAATCGTCTCGGCTTTCGTTTCGAGGATGGCTTCCATCACAAGATTCCCGCGCCAAAGGCTCCCTCAAAATGAGGGAGTACCTCAGCTTTCGCCATATTTCCGTAGAAACCCAACCACATAAAAACTCTACGGGTGACCGGAACCAGGCGCCGCCGCGTCTGGGGCCAGCGCGATTGCGCGCGCGGAGTCGCGTGCCGGCGACTGTCCGGCGGGATGCAGCGTCTCGAGAAATGCGACTAGCGCCGTCGTCTCGGCGGGGCTCAAATTCTTGCCGTACGCGGGCATATTTCCGCCACCTTGAATCACCTGCCGAATCAGTTGATCCTTCGTCAGGCGCACCGCCACAGCGTCGAGAGTCGGGCCGCGCTTCCCGCCTTGATTATCGAGTGAGTGGCAGTTGTGGCATTGCTTTAGCTGGAAAACCAGCGCGCCTTGTCGCTCGAGAGCAGTGCGGTGGTTTAGAAATTCGGAGGGAATCGGGATGGCGCTCCAGGCATCCATCACCGGGCTCCATGGCGCGAAGGCAGCGAGACGCGTAAACGTTCCCATGGCCACGGCCGTCAGCAAGATCGTGAGAACCGCGACGGGTCTGCGCCGCCAGCTCTTCTCGCCTTCGCCAAAAACGAATGGCAAGCACAGGAGTCCAAGAATTACAACCACAGGTCCAATCAGCAACGCAGGGGTTTCCATGGAAGGCGGCAACAGCGAGAGTACGGCGTAGAGCCACAGGAAGAAGAAATCCGGGCGCGGCGCGGTTTGTATGATCGTGGGATCCGGCGGACCAGAAGGGCCGAACGGACCGAAATAGACGGCGCAGGCGGCGACGGAAAGCAAGACGAATGCGCCGAAGAAAAGGTCTTTGTAAACGGCGCCGGGGACGAAGGGGATGCCGTCCTTTTTCGTCAGCGCGTGGTAGTCCTCCATATATGTGGCCTTGCGCACCACTCGGCCGGGCATCGGCCATTCGTTGATGCCCAGCTTGATGACCATCAAAAGGTGAATAGCCACAAACGCCATGAGCAGCCCGGGAATCACAAAAACGTGCAGCGCGAAAAACCGTGAAAGAGTTGCCCCAGCGATGATGGGGCCACCCAGCATCAAGTTGACGATCGGCGGTCCCATCAGAGGGACCCGACTAGCGATCGAAGCCCCAATGCCCAGGCCCCAATACGCGTCCTGATCGAATCTGAGAACTTGACCCGTGAAGGCCATCCCCAATGTGACGAGCAAGAGAAACACGCCTACGATCCAGGTCAATTCGCGGGGATATTTGTACGCGCCAAACAGAAATACCTGGACCATGTGAATCAGGACGATCGCGACCATGAAATCCGAGCCCCAGCCGTGCAGCGCGCGAATGAACCACCCCAGCGCGACCTGGTGATTCAGAGTTTGCAGGCTGTTCCAGGCTTCGCCGGCCGAAGGCACGTAAATCAGCGCCAACATGACGCCGGTAACGATTTGCAGCATGAACACCACGACCGCAGCGCTGCCGAAGACGTAAAACCAGCTGGCAGTTTCGCGCGGAACGGAATGTTCGGCGGTCTCCTGTATCACCGCGCCAACTTGCAGACGCGCGTCGAGCCAATCGCCGATCGTTTTGATCAGACGCATGGGCGTATCTCTCGCACAATATTCGAAGCTTGGCCGGGCGTGGGCATCTCGCCCGCTTTGATCAAAAGTTTCCCGCCATCAATCTTGTAGTGATATTGGAACAAGCCGCGTTCGGGCGGGCCGGAAGCGCGCGAGCCATCCTGATAGTAAACGCCGCCGTGGCAAGGGCACATGAACAGGCTCGATTGAGGAAACCAGCGCACCGGACAACCGAGATGCGCGCAGTTAATGGCGAAGACCTGAAAATTCTGCCCATCCACGTTGCGGACCCAGCAGGCGATGTCCGCAGTATCGCCATCCCACGGATTCACAACCGGATTTCGATACGTAGCTAGGCGAGTCTGCCCGGAAGGAAACTGATCCAGATTGCCAAGGGCGACCCACGCGTCATAGGCGCCCTTCTTTTCGCGCACGATGGGAGAAAGCAGATAGCGCACGATTGGCACGGCCAGAACCAAAGCAACCAGTCCGTTGAAAAAGATTCCGAGCTTCATTAAGAGTGCGCGCCTGGTCAGTAAGTTTGGCAGCGTCATTGAACAGCTCCCGTCAACTTTGCGGAATTGGGATACGGTTGGCCGGGGAATTTCGCCCGGAGGGAAGCCAGCCACGCCACAACGTCGGACACATCCTGTGGCGACATCGGCTTGCCCGGAACATTGCCGCGCCAATCCAGGGCGCCGAGTTCGGGACGTCCCACAATCACAATCGTGCGGAGTTCCTGATCGTTGAGCAGGGCGAGGAACGATCCGTCCACGATGGAGCTGGCCTTTTCTCCGCCGCGGCCGCCGGCGCCGTGGCAGGAAGAGCAAAATTCCGCGTAGGCGACCAAACCACGTGACGCATCGCCTGGCTGCGAAGAAGAATACGGCGGTGGATTCGCGCCGCGCAGAACATCCGGCTGAGCCCAGCGCTCGCGAATTCCTTGGACGATCACGTCAATCTGTTTATCCGTGAGCATGCCGCCGGTGCTTTGCGCGAATGCAGGCATGGACGTTCCGGAAATTCCATCCACGGTTGCGTGCCGCACGACCGTATCGTCGGCAATCGCGAGATACACAGGATCGGCGAGAGCGATTGCAGCTCCGCCCTTCCCATCGTTGCCATGGCATCCGGCGCAGTTTTGACCATACAGCACGTTGAAATCAGTGATTTCGCTGGGAACAATTGGCGTGTCGCCCGCCGCCGGGCGCCCGGGCGCATTGGCGCAACCGCACAAGAGCGCGGAAAGCCCCACGGCTGCGAAAATCAGCACGTGAAACTTCATTGCGATTGGTCCTTCTCTGGGTGTTCTTTCATCATGCCCGGGGCTTCGAAACCGGCGCGCACCAGAAACGGCACGAGCTGCCGCGTGGGTACCTGTTCCTGGCGCACGACGACCAATCCAGCGACAATGCCGAACGCGAACTGCGAAGCGACGAACCATGGCCAACTGATAAGTTGGTTCAACAGCGGGTTCAGCAGTTCCAGAATGCTATGGAGCAATCCCGTCCAGAGAATCGGCGCCACCACGCCTCCCAAAAGAATGGGGCGATGTGGAATCATGGGCAGCATCGCTCCGTACAGCAGTCCCACTAACAGTGACGTGAACAGATGAATGCCCGCCGCCAACAAGAAGGTGTCCAGATGGAATGCTTTTAGCGAGGCCATGCTGAGGTGCGCCGACTGCGTGTAGGCGGTTGCTGCCAGCAGATTGATGGGATACCAGATGCTTCCTTCCTTCAGAGCGCCGTACAGACAGGCGAGCACTGCCATGGCCACGCTGCCGGCGAGACCGCCTTTGATGCCCGCCGAGACTGGATATGTTTCCAGTGGCAGCAGCGCGCGCGGCAGATCGGGAGCTACCGCCAGCCTGGCGACTTCGCGGCGGGCCGTGTGAACCACAGCCGCTTCCACTTTTACTTCAATCGTCTGTTCCTGTTCTTGCGGGAGGACATCCCGGAACCAGCCGATGCATGCAGTGACGGCGAGGATTGCTCCGAGTATGCTCACCGAGGCGCTGGTGATCAATCCCGCCAGGAGCAGAGTGATACCAAAAGCAAGGACGATGGGCCAAGCCGTCGGTGCCGGAAGATGGATCGTGCTCCGCGTGGCGGCTGGCGTTTGCGATCGCGATTCAGCATGACTCATGTGACGCCATTTTTCCTTAGCGGCCGATAACGTAAACCACAGTGAACACAATCACCCAGACCACATCCACGAAATGCCAATACAGCGAAAAAACTTCCGCGCGCTCGCTGTGCTCCGGCTTCACTTTGCCTAGAAGCGTGAAAATCATGGCCAGGGCGATCGCCAGCAGTCCCACCGTGACGTGAAATGCGTGCAGGCCAACGAGCGAGTAGTACGTCGTTCCGAAAAGATTTGTGCTGACCGTCAGGCCTTTGTCGTAAATCAGGTGATGCCACTCCCGGCCTGTGCTGACCAGAAAAATCGCGCCGAGCGTCATGGTTACGAACCACCACAATCCAAACGCCCCGACTTTCGCTTGGCGCAGAGCGCGCACGGCCAGATGAATCGTCAGGCTGCTCGAGAGCAGGCAGATCGTGCTGAAAATCGGAAGCTCCAGGACGTCCGTGGGCGTCGGGCCGGAAACGCTTTTCCCGATGTAAAAGATGTAGGCGACCACGAAAATTGTGAAAATCGCGGACTCCGCGGCGATCAGAGAGAACATTCCCACGCGCCCGCGCGACGGTAGAACCCATTCGGGCTCCGCCGTAGTTCGTGTGAATGTCGCGCTACTCAATGAAGTTCTCCTGTCTATTCATATTTCCAGTCCGGATCTTCAGGGTGCTTGAGATCCCAAAGCGGGCGCCGGCTGTGCACCACGGGTGTCGCGGCAAAGTTGTAATCGGGAGGCGGCGAACTGGTGGACCACTCGAGCGTCCAGGCATCCCAGGGATCGTTCCCAGCGGGTTCGCCTTTCCAGAGTGACCAGAGAAGGTTGGCGACAAACGCCAAGACTCCGGCAGTCTGAAAGAACACGCCGACGGTCACAATCAAGTTCCAGATTTCCCATCCGCGGCCCGGCTCGTAGGTGTAAATCCGGCGCGGCATTCCCAAGATGCCGGGGATGTGCATGAAATCAAAAGTCAGGTGGAACCCGATTAGAAATAGCCAGAAATGCCATTTCGCGAGCGTCTCGTTGTACATCCGTCCGCTCATCTTGGGGAACCAATAATAAAAGGCTCCAAAGATCGTGAATAGGATTCCGCCGACTATGACGTAATGAAAATGCGCAATCACGAAATAGGAGTTGCCGAGTTGCCAGTCGAAGGGTGATGCGCCCAGCATGATTCCCGTCAGGCCCGCGATCAAGAACTGAAACAAGAACCCAATGCAAAACAGCATAGGAGCCTTGAACTGAATCTTCCCGCCCCACATCGTCCCGATCCAATTGAAGATCTTGATCCCCGTGGGAACCGCGATGATCATCGTCGTGATTGTGAAAAAAGTTGTTCCGTTGGAACTCATCCCCACGGTAAACATGTGATGCGCCCACACGCTGAAGCTGATGAATCCGATAGCGATGGTCGCCGCCACCATCACCGGATAACCAAAGATCGGCTTGCGCGAGAACACCGGGATGATCTCGGAGGCGAATGCGAACGCCGGCACAATCAGGATGTAAACCTCCGGGTGGCCAAAAATCCAAAAGAAGTGCATCCAAAGGACCGCCGAACCTCCAGCCTGCGTGTCAAAAAAGTGCCCGCCGAGATAACGGTCAATGGAAAGCATGATCTGCGCCGCGGTTAGCGGTGACACCGCCAGGATAACCATGCCGCCCACGATCAAGTTGAGCCACACCAGCAGCGGCATTTTTCGCAAAGTCATGCCCGGACAGCGCATGGACAAAATCGTTGTGATGAAATTCACGGCCGTGCCGATGCTGCCGACGCCCGAGGTGAGCAGGGCCAGGGTCCAGAAGTCCGTACTGTGCCCGGGAGAGAACGCGCGCGCCGTCAGCGGCGCATAGGCAAACCAACCCACATCCGGCGCGTTCCCGGCGCCGTATAGTCCGTTTCCGCCGATGAAACTGAAGTAAAGAAGCACACCCCCAAAAGCAGTCATCCAGAAACTGAAGGCGTTCAGCCGCGGGAAGGCCATGTCGCGCGCGCCAATCATCAACGGAATCAGATAAGTGGCGAAGCCGAACAGCATCGGCATGGCCACGAAAAAAATCATTGTGGTGCCGTGCATAGTGAACATGCGGTTGAAAACCTGTGGCGAAACGAAGTGATTGTGCGGAACAACGAGCTGAATCCGCATGATGATCGCTTCGATACCGCCAATCACCAGGAATACCAGCGCGTAGACGATGTAGAGGATGCCCAGCCGCTTGTGGTCTACAGTGACAACCCAGTCGTGTAGCCGCTCGCCGATTGGCCGAGCGTCGCGGCCGACTGTGCTAAGCGCGATAGTTTCTGACGACATCGCGCTATTTCCTCGTGCTCATCGCAGCGTCACCAGGTACCCCGTGAGCGCGTCCAGATCGTGAGCACTCAGTTGCATTGCGGGCATTAAGGAGCCTGGCTTGATCGAGTCGGGATTTTGGATCCACGCTCGCAGATTCTCGTGATTATTCGGTGCTGCGCCCGAGGCGATGGTGTCGCGGCTCATCAGATGCGTGAGGTCCGGACCAAAATGTCCGTCTGCGATGGTTCCGGAAATGGCGTGGCAGTTCACGCACGCGGTAGTTTCGAAGATCCGGCGGCCTTCCGCGACGGCATCGTCATTAACTGCGGGATTCCGCTGTTCCTGAACCCACCGGCTAAACTCTTCCGGCGAATCCACATAAACCCTCAGCAGCATTTTGGCGTGCTGCGTGCCGCAATACTGAGCGCACTGGCCAAGATAAAGTCCTGTCTCCTGAGGATCGATCCACGTGTGATTCACGCGGTTAGGAATCAGGTCCGTCTTTCCGGCTAACCGCGGCACCCAAAAACTGTGGTCGGTGTCGACGGAAAGCAAAGTGAGAAACGTGGGCGTTGGATTCGAAGGGTTGCTGACTGGCACATGCAGCTCGTTCGCGGTGACAACACCTAGAGCAGGGTAACGAAATTCCCACCAGAACTGATGACCGATCGCGATGACTTCGATTGCCCCAGCGGGTTTGGGAGCGTCCTGGATGGAGCGAATCACGCGCGCGGTGGCGAGAAACAGCACCAGCACGATGAGGATGGGAATCACGGTCCAGGCGAGCTCTACTTGATTGCTGCCATAAACTTGCGCGGGCTCGCGGCCATCATCATTACCACGCTTGCGGAACTTCGCAACGGCATAGACCAGCAAGCTAAATACGACAGTAAAAATAATGCCGGTGATCGCCAGGACCAGCAATGACAAATGAAAGATGGAGTTTGCGGGCGTTGACTGCGGCTTGAAGATGCTGGGAATCTGCGAGGGGTCCGTTGGAGCACCGCAGCACAATGGAGCAGCCAGCAAGCCGCCCGCGATCAACACAGCGATTCCCGCTATGTTTCTCCCCAAGCTGCGAGTTTGCCCGCTGCATTTCATTTGCTTCGAGCCGGTGTCCCTCCGCTCGCCGCGGCGGCCTGCTCGCGTCCCGAACGCGGGGTGAGCAGCTCTATTAGCATGCCCTCGCGCTCCAGTTCAAGTCCTTCAATTGAGCGATTGCCGGCCTCCTCCAAAACACCGTCCATGGTCCGCTCTGTCATAAATTCAAGCAACATCCCGCGTAAGTGCAACACGCTTGCCAAACCGGCAGAGTTCGAAATTGATTGGAACTAAAGGCCGACGACTGGCGATCAAGCAATGTTTGGCGTCAGGCCGCTAGACTTCATGTCAAAATACGAGACTCTGATCACAACTCGTCGCGATACTCCTCGAAATACAAAGGAAGTTACCTCTGGCTTGGTAGGACGTCGCGATAATTCGATTAGACTTAGGATTTGTCTTTCTTCTGACTGACTGGACTAGCGTGCGTTCTCAGGACGAGAAAGATGGAAGACGAATGGTGACTGGATCCAAGTCTCGTCCACATTTTGACAGCCGTGCCGAAATGTTGGATGCTCTCTTACGTCAGCATTTGGTCTAGGCATCGGATTTGGCGCTCAGCCGAGTGCTTCAGTTCTCACTTCATTTTGCAAACCCTTTGCATAATTGAACGTAGATCAGTTCCTCATTCTGTGGCAGCAGTGGCAAGCGAATTGCCCTGACCGACAAATAGATGAACTCACAACGTACTTGGGCACCCTCCATTAGGTAGGGAGAAAAAGAGCGGCCGATGTCGAGCGAATCAATAACGCTATCGGGAACCGTGGCTGCACGCCGCCCGCTACTGGACAAGGTTGGCGGATCGTTGGCCAAGCTTTTGTGCGTAGCTATGCTGATCGGCCTCCACTCCATCTCCTTGCCGGGCCAGAGCCACGTCTCAGAGCCGGCCGTCAACCTCGGCGATACCAGTTTTCTCGACGCATTAGGGGGACCGGGATTCGTCGTCGAGCAGATTGGCGACGGGGAACATGACGGAACAATCACGGATTCAGCCGGAAACTCTGTGCCGGCCGCGGGTGCAGTGAACAGCATCAGCGGTTTGACACACATTGCATGGCTTAGCTCTAAGCAATTTCTCGGAGGCTGGTACGGAGTGGAAGTTGTCGTCTCGGCAGCGCATGTCAATGCCGGAGCCCAGGGTGAGGCAGGAGGTGTGGGCGCCACGACGATAGCGCCGTTCATTCTGCAATGGCCCGAACATCGAGTTTTAGGCATGGCAATCGACCAGCGCGTAACGGTGGATTTTGACTTACCTACGGGGCAATATTCGCGCGCGTCTAACGTGAATATCGGGGATAACGCCTTCACCGTTCATCCCTATTACGTGATCACCGCGTTTCCGGCAAAACGGCTTGAAACGAGTTGGCGGATTCACTATCTCTGGAACTCGACAAACAATAAACCTCCAATAAGCACAGGCGCGCAATCCACTCAGGCCGGCCAGGCCATTCATTTCAACGCAACCCTTGCGTACAGACTTTGGAAAGGCCTATGGATCGGCCCCAACGCCTACTACCTCAAGCAGATCACCGACGGAAAGATTGACAGTGTGGCGCTTCACAACTCTCCTGAACAGGTGGGTGCGATAGGGCCCGGGATGGTTTGGAACAGCGGAAGCTGGTTTTTTTATGCCAACGCGTATCATGAGTTTGGGGCGGAAAATCGTGCTACGGGTCATAAGCTGGTTCTGCGAATCGAAAAGACCTTTCCGTGGCCGAAATAGACGAACTCTTTGCTTTCCAGCGTCTCACGATCCACCTGGCCGTCAGGCGCCTTCGTCAGGGCAACGCCTTTGCTTTCGCAATCTGCTGGTTGGCGACAATTGCGCTGGGGGGGAGCTCTTTATTGGCATTTCGTAGATTCGGTGTGGGTCGTTGTATTCACTGTTGTATACATCATCGGGCGATGAGTCATGATCGAAGTCCGTCGAAGGGCGTTCCAAATGTCATCTGAGATGCACGGCAGCACAACATCATGGTCCGTTCTCACCATTGCTGCTCTCGTCGTTGTTGCGTTCATTTATTTTCGAGGCTGGTATCGCCTTAGCAAGGTTCGTCAGAGTGAGGCAAACGTATGGCGTGCTTCGGCTTTTCTAACTGGAGAATTGTTAATGTCCGCGGTCGTTGCTTCACCTCTCGCGGGTCTAGATCATCATTGGCTCACTGCTCATATGGTGCAGCATCTGGTGTTGATGACACTCGCAGCTCCATTGATCCTGTTGGGAGAGCCAGCCGTCATGTTCCTGAACAGTCTGCCTGAGCACTTTCGTACCACTGAACTGTATCCGCTTCTAAGCTTCGTACCGATCGATGGAGTTGGGCGCGTTCTCTCCAATCCGGTTTTTTGCTGGCTTGCCGGTACCGTCTGCGTGATCGCATGGCATGTTCCCAGCGCCTTCGATTTGTCCCTCCAATCCAAAGCTTGGCATGATTTCGAGCAGGTAAGCTTCTTCGCTGCTGGGCTTCTTTTCTGGTGGCCTGTTGTCCAACCGTGGCCAAGTATCGAGAGGTGGAATCGGTGGTTTGTTCCCCTGTATTTGTTCCTCGCTACGATACCGTGCGATGCGCTCTCGGCGTTTCTCACTTTTTGCGGTCGTGTTGTCTATCCCACATACGCCTCTAACCCTCAACTCTTCAATTACCCAGCGCTGAGGGACCAGCAATTCGCCGGCGCCATGATGTGGGTTTGGGTGACCCTCGTCTATCTCATTCCTGCTGTCGTCATCACAATGCAGATACTCTCTCCCGCGGATACGCATAGGCAAAAACGAGCGCGAGCCGCGGGGCCCGCGCCTGCAGTGCATTCGCTAATTCGTGATGACGATTAAAAAGTTCGCTTCCGTCTCGGTGAGCGCCCAATAGTCGGATACCGAGGGATGCCTCCTAACGTCTGGAAACCCCTGGCAGTCCGTTCGGGCTACCAGACTATGCGGACTTAGCTTCGCGGTCACTGAGCGGAGTAATCCCGGCCTCCGCCCTCGCCGCATCCTCCTTCGTGGGCGGCTCCGATGCGAATTGAAATGAGGCCCGTGTCACTTCTCTCCCAAGGGCGTGCAGTTGCTCAGTCAACTGGCTTACCCGGGGGATGCCCCTTTCATCAAACGCCTTCCAGGCCTGCGCAATCGGCATCACTAGAGGGACCGCCCAGCCACGGAGCGCGCGCACGACGAACTCCATCGTGTTCACGGCTTGGAGGCCTTGTACGCCGCCCGCAGTGCTGATCAGGCCGACCACTTTGTCCGTGAGGTACGGCGGATTGCGGTCGTCCAGGAGCTTTAGCCAATCTAATGCGTTCTTGAAGGAGCCGCTTATTGTGCCGTTGTACATCGGACTACTCCAGATCAGTCCGTCTGCCCTGTGAATTGCATCACACATTCTTCTGACCGAGTCCGGAGGACTGTCATTAGCTGGGTCATACATGGGAAGTGAAAGTTGCCTGATGTCGAGAAGTTCTGTTGTTGCGCCGGCCTCTGCCGCTCCTTCCAGTGCGATTCTCAGCGCAGCTAGGCTGTTAGAATGGAGCGCGAGCGATCCTCCCAGGCCAACTACTGTCAGGTGTTTTTTTGTCATCCCTATCTCCTGTTTCGCCAATTCTTGACCAAATTCCGGACCATGCTTAACTCATTGAGAGCGCGTTTGCTTTGATCATTCTTTCGCCCTTTTCGTTCAAGAACGAGCGGTGAGACCGTCCGGTTGCTCGAGCCTCGTGCGCTTCCTTGGGCGCCCACGCTTACATTCGTCGCATACGCGACTACTTCAACTCCAGAACACGGATCGATAATTGACTGATTTTTTTTTCGGTCCACCGAAATTTGCTGCAGATCCGTCTTTAAAAGTCTTGCAAGGTCTTCTGAGATCAATCACCGTGTCCCACGGAGGTCCTTCCAGGGACCGCCGTCCGCGTAACGCTCGGGATACAAGATCTTCGAGCGGGGGTCTTCCGCGGTGTCAAGCTGAAGGACCATCCACTTGGGATACGGAATGCCCGGATCCGATGCGGCGTCAAGGATCCGGACGTCGTCGTCCGAAAGTAGAAGGTCCACCGCACCGATGTTATCTTCCAGTTGCTCGGCCTTGCGGGCAGCGATGATCACGCTGCTAACAGCTGCGCGGCCCAGCACCCACGAAAGAGCCACACGAGCCGGGCTTGCATTATGCTGACCGGCAACCTGCTTCAGCGCATCCACGACTCGGTAGCCCATCTCCTTGTCGAAGGGCACAAACGAACCTGCCTCGGCAAATCGAGTGCCGGCAGGAGCCGGATTGCCGCGGCTATACTTGCCGGAGAGGAAGCCGCCAGCAAGCGGGCTCCAAACCAAAATACCGATGTTGTGGTACTCGGCGAACGACTGGAACTCGTATTCGAGACCCCGACCAACGAGGCTGTAGTACATCTGTGCCGTAACGTATTTTTCCAGCCCCAGCTGCTTCTGTAGCATAACCGCAGTGGCCGCTTGCCATGACATAAGGTTTGATAGCCCGATATAGCGGACCTTCCCATGGCGTACAAGATCGTCGAGTGTTCGCAGCGTCTCTTCGAGCGGCGTGTTGCTGTCCCATCCATGCACCTGGTAAAGATCGATATAATCGGTCTGCAGGCGTTTGAGACTGTCTTCCACTTCGCGCATGATGTTCACGCGGGTGGCGCCGCTGTGGTTGAAATTCCCGCCCATGGGCAGGCGGACTTTGGTGGCCAGGACGATCTCTTGCCTTACGCCCTTCAAGGCGTTTCCGACTAGAGTCTCGCTCTCTCCGAGGCTGTAAACGTCCGCGGTATCAATGAAGTTGATGCCCCTATCGAGAGCTAGCTTCACCATGCGCGTGGTGTCGTCCTGGCCGAGGTTGCCCATGTTCATCTTGCCGCCAAACTGCATCGTGCCTAGCGCCACCTCGCTAACGATTAGTCCCGTATTCCCCAGTTTTCTATATTTCATTTTCGATGTTCCTTCCTCTGCAAACGAGAATTGCGATATTAATTGCGAACATTGATCGCTCGGAAGACACGACAGCACGACGTCGCAGTTGGCCAATGCGCGAAATTTTCATTTCCGCGCCCCAAATTACCGTGTATTCCATCTGCTTCATCCTTTCCTATGAAATGCGATAGCAAGTATCTAGCTCATCCGCGCAGTGCGGAGGCGGCGTACGGGAAGCAGTTCCAAGGCAGGTAGCTCTGATTTCCTTCAGTACGTCATCGAGCGCGATGGCGAACTCGCTCGGGCGCATTGCAGGCGCCCCGAAACATTCTTCGCCCAATCTGAGAAGAGGCACCCACCAACAGCCTACTTCAAATCGCAACGCATAGAACAACGTGGTTGGCGAGCCCCTCAGACAGGTCGACCAGACTTAGGCTGCTGTTCCCTCGTCTGGTGTGCAGACTAAGCACAAGATCGAACTGACGTTGGCCTAGCATCTCCCAAACTGCTTGTTCACAGTCCGCAAACTCGCATTCGCATCCGCGCCTCTCCAAGTGCTTTTGATAGACGAAGAGCGACTGAGGGTAATCGCCCACGAAAAGAACTCTAAGCACGCTGGAATTGTCCATTGGTCCCCCCGACATTACACACCAATGCCAACCCTCAGATAGCCTGGCGACGCAACCAGGAGCGCACGATTCACCTTTCCACTTAACTCCCGGCGACCTCGAGAAACGCGCGATTTAACGCCCGAAATCGTCATATCTAGAATTTGAGCCGTTTCTTTGAGAGAGTGTTCTTCGATATCGCTCAGTAAGATCGTTCTTCGCGTCGCTGGACCCAAACCACCGATCGCTTTGGCCAATAGTTCAGTGCGCTCCCGCCGCAAACAGGACTCTTCGGGATTGGGACTTCGGTCAACGAATGTCTCCAAGTTTGAATCCGCACGGTCTTCACAGCCTTCCGGGGAGACTTCGACAGCTCCCCGCCTTCGGCGCACAAGCATGAGTGATTGATTGATCGCAATGCGCGTCAGCCATGTGGAAAGAAGTGACTTTTCTTGAAAGCCGTCGAGATGAAGGAAAGCCCTGTGAAAAGTCTCCTGTGTTGCATCTTCAGCATCCTCTCGATTCTTCGTTATCCGTTGCGCCACGGCAAACACTTTCCGTTCGTAACGTAAGACCAATTTCTCGAAAGCGTGCGGATCGCCACGTCTTGTGGCGGCCACGAGCCCAGCATCGGGATCTTGGTTGATACGGCCTCGACTTAGCATTTCCATGATCTGGTACCTCTTCGCCATGCGTTTCAAACAGTTGCCACCACTAAAGAAAGCAATAGTTCTGCCAATCGTTTAAATTGACGAAAATCATATGGAAGTGGCTGTCAGATTTGGGGATGCGTCAACTCTAAATCGTCTTGGGAGAGCCAGTTGCCTAGGAAGACATGTCGGATTGTTGGCACCCGTCCATTCGACTGGATGAGGCACGGACTGCTATCTGTTCAAGCAGCGCCTAAATTGGACGACAATTGCCGATGCCAAACAGTTCTGACGAGCTGAGTTTTGTGGCACGGCGAGTGAGAGAGTTAGGAATGGGACGAGTTGTGATGGTTCCAGAATCGTGATAACAAGAAGGCGAAATAACTATCTCAGCGAGGCAAGCCATGGCGCCACAGAGTCTCTCATCGCTGAAAGCTGACCTATCTGCGACTAAACGGTACGGTCTTGCCGTCGTTTCCGTTGCTCTCGCACTTGCGTTGGCACTTTCTCTTGAGCGATACGACTTTCGTGGAGTGGAGTTCCCGCTTTTCCTATTCTCCATTGCTCTGACGGTCTGGTATGGGGGGCCAGGTCCTGGAATTCTTTCAGTTGTGCTCTCGAGTTTGTGTTTCGACTACTACTTCACCGAGCCCCTTCATAGCTTCTACGTTAGCCGTTCTGAACTTCCGTATTACGTCGTTTTCATCTTATTTGGGGCGCTGCTAGCTTGGTTCAGTGCGGTTCGACGCAGCGCCGAGCGACAACTCCTGCAATCCCGTGACGAACTGCAGAAGGAGGTCGCCGAACGGACCCAACAGGCCAGCTTGCTTGATCTCACTCACGACACTATTTTCGTCCGTGACATGAATGACATCATCACGTATTGGAATCGTGGGGCTCATGAGTTGTACGGGTGGACGGTCGCGGAGGCAATTGGCAGGCATAGTCACCAACTCTTACAAACTGAATTTCCGATGCCGGTTGACGAAGTTCAAGCGGAGTTGCTACGCACCGACCGCTGGGAAGGCGAACTCCAGAAAACGAAAGCTGACGGATCTCGAGTGGTGGTAGCAAGCCGATGGTCCCTGCGCCGAAACGACCAGGGGGAGCAGTTGCGATACTGGAAACTAATAACGACATCAGCGACCGCAAGCGACGGGAAGAAGAAATTCGTCAGCTGAACGACGAGCTAGGAGAGAGAACGACCGCCCTTGAGGCCAGCAACAAAGAATTGGAGGCATTTGCCTATTCCATATCACATGATCTGCGTGCGCCGATTCGCCATATGGCCGGATATACGGAGCTACTTCAAAAGCATGCCTCTTCAGTTCTGGATGAAAAGAGCCACCGATATATAATGACGATTTTGGAATCCGCGAAAAGGATGGGTAGCCTGATTGACGACCTCCTGGCTTTTTCAAGAATTGGGCGTGCGGAGGCGCGGGAGACAACGGTCAGCCTGGAACAACTTGTAAAGGAAGTTCTGAGTGATGTGCAGCCGGAGACGGACGGCCGCAATATTGCCTGGAAAATTGGAGCATTACCCGATCTGTATGGGGATCGTTCGATGCTAAGGCTCGCGTTAATTAATTTTATTTCCAATGCTGTTAAATTCACACGCATGCGCCCGCGAGCCGAGATTGAAATAGGATGTTTGGAGGGGAACAAAGATGGGGCGGTGGTGTTTATAAGAGACAACGGAGTTGGTTTTGATATGAAGTACGCCAATAAGCTATTTGGAGTGTTTCAGCGTCTTCACTCGACGGAAGCTTTTGAGGGTACTGGTATAGGTCTGGCCACTGCGCAA
>Ga0182015_10000455_pt1 | contig 58217 bp, 58 predicted proteins | sample 712P3MmetaG_FD_120478 | JGI IMG/M metagenome (GOLD analysis project Ga0182015, IMG submission 120478) | Permafrost microbial communities from Stordalen Mire, Sweden - 712P3M metaG | ecosystem: Environmental > Terrestrial > Soil > Wetlands > Permafrost | place: Sweden: Stordalen | collected...
CCACGCCCCGGCCCCGGCCCACGCCCCGGCCCCGGCCCACGCCGGCCATCCCGTCAGCCGCCGGCGACCGCCGGCACGATCGAGACCGTGACGCCGGCCGCGAGATCGGTGTCGAGACCCTGGAGGAAGCGAACGTCCTCATCGGCTACGAACAGGTTCACGAAACGCCGCAATGCGCCCTGCTCGTCCAGCAGCCGCGCTTCCATTCCCGGATGGTCGTGCTCGAGCGCGCCGATGGCGTCACGCACCGTTGCGCCTTCCACCTCGACTTCGCCGGCGCCCCCCGTCAGTGGCCGCAGCTGGGTCGGGATGCGAACGGTGACGCTCATCGGGACGCCGCCCGCAGCTGCCCGTCGCGGTCGATCAGGTCGGCTACGGCTTCGAGCGTCGGCAGGATCGTCGCGGACGGCCCTATCCGTCCGGAGAGCGCCTCGACGGTCTTGAGGCCGTTGCCGGTGATGTAGACGACGATGCGCTCGTCGGACCTCAACACGCCGGCAGCTGCCAGCTTGGCAACCGTGGCAACGGTCACTCCGCCGGCGGTCTCGGCGAAGATGCCCTCGGTGCGGGCGAGCAGTCGGATGCCTTCGATGATCTCCTCGTCGGTGACGGCGGCGATCGCGCCGCCTGTCCGGCGGACGACCTCGAGGGCGTACCAGCCGTCAGCCGGGTTGCCGATCGCAAGCGATTTCGCGATCGTCGCCGGCTTGACCGGCCGCACGTGATCGCTGCCCTCGGCGAAGGCGGTCGCCACTGGCGCACAGCCCTTGGCCTGGGCGCCGGAGATCCGGACCTCACGGCCGCTGTCGACGAGCCCCAGCTCCGCCAGCAGGCCAAACCCCTTGTCGATCTTGGTGAGCTGGCTACCCGACGCGATGGGCACGACAACGTGGTCGGGCAGTCGCCAGCCGAGCTGCTCGGCCACCTCGAAGGCCAAGGTCTTCGAGCCTTCGGAGTAGTAGGGCCGCACGTTGACATTGACGAAGGCCCATGCCGCGAACTCGCTCGCCATCTCGGCGCAGAGCCGGTTGACGTCGTCGTAGCTGCCGTCGATCGCGATGAGGTGGCCGCCGAAGACGGCAGTGGTGAGCAGCTTCACGGCCTCGAGGTCGTGCGGCACGAACACGAACGACTCCATGCCGGCTCGGGCGGCGTGGGCGGCCACAGAGTTCGCGAGATTGCCCGTCGAGGCGCAGGCGGCGATCTTGAACCCGAGCTCGCGGGCCTTCGTGAGCGCGACGGCGACCACGCGGTCCTTGAACGAGCCGGTCGGGTTGCGGGTGTCGTCCTTCACCCAGACCTCGCCCAGCCCGAGCTCGGCTGCCAGCCGGTCGGCGCGGATCAGCGGAGTGAAGCCCGCTCCGAGATCGACCGGGGAGTCGACCGAAACGGGCAGGAGATCGGCGTAACGCCACATGTTCGGCGGCCCGGCCGCGATCCGTTCGCGCGTGACGGTCCTGCGGAGGCCCTCGAGGTCGTAGGCGACCTCCAGCGGCCCGAAACAGAATTCGCACACATGGAGCGCCTCTGCCGCGTACGTGCGGCCGCACTCCCGACAGCGAAGCCCAAGGACGTTGCTCACCGAATCCTCCTCATCGGTCGGGCATTGGCACCTGGCACGCCCCGGAGGGCGGAAGCTGGTTGTCGCGGCTGTCGTCAGGCCCGATCCCTCGGCCGCTCTGGATGATTGGCCCAAAGTCTGCACGACGAGGCACCACTTCGTCAAAGCCGGCCGCTCCGTATTCAAGCACCACGGTGGGCGTCGAAGCCCGACTTTGCATGGGGCGAGCCTCGCGGCGCATAACGTTGATTTCGACCATGTCCGCCCTATCCGACGTCACGACGCCGATCGCCTCCTACGATCACGGCGACTTTCCGCTCGCGCGGCTGCAGGCGATGAAGCAGGACCGGAGAATCTCGGTCTGTATCGCCGCCCGGGACGAGGCGGCGACCGTCGGTCCCATCGTCGAGACGGTGCGCCGGGAGCTGCTGGAGGGCGCCGGCCTTGTCGACGAGCTGCTCGTCGTCGACGATCGATCCGATGATGCGACGGCTGCGGTTGCAGTTGCAGCGGGCGCGCGCATTGTCCCCGTCCCGAGGGTGACCGGGCACGACGGCGGCAAGGGTGAGGCCATGCGCTGGGGGCTCGCCGCCAGCAGCGGGGAGATCGTCGTCTTTCTCGATGCCGACGTTGAGAATTTCCCGGTGCATTTCGTCACCGGCCTCCTCGGTCCTCTGCTCCTGCGGGCGGACACGATGCTGGTGAAGGGTTGCTACCGCCGGCCGCTCGGGATGAGCCCGACCGGCGGCGGTCGGGTCACCGAGCTCGTGGCACGACCGATGCTGTCGTTGCTCTTCCCAGAGCTCTCGGGCGTGGTCCAGCCGCTGGCCGGCGAGGTCGGCGTCCGTCGCGCGGCCCTCGACGGGATCGAGCTCGCCGACGGATACGGAGTCGAACTCGGCATGCTGATCGACATCTCGCGCCGTTTCGGCGCTCGGTCGATCGCCCAGGTCGATCTCGATGTCCGCACGCATCGCAACCGGCCGCTGCACGAGCTGGCTCCCCAGGCGCGAGACGTGCTGGATGTCGCCCTCCGTCGAGCAGGCGTCGAGGCCAGGTGACCGGGTTCGACTTCGTCGTCGTCTCGAACCGGGGCCCGTTCACGCTCGAGTCAGGACCAGGCGAGGCCGTCGAAGCCCGACCGGCCGCGGGCGGCCTTGCGCCCAGCCTGAGCGGCGCGCTGGCGGAGGAGGGGATGGCGCCGGGCGGCCGGGCGCTCTGGGTGGCGTCAGCGCTCAGCGACGCGGACCGCGCGCATGGCTCGAACGGCGCCGTGGCGACCGGACAGGGCTCGTTGGCCCTGCGCACGGTGGCGGTCTCGCCAGAGCTCGGGCGGGCCGCCTACGACGTCATCTCCAACGGCACGCTGTGGTTCTTGCACCACGGCTTGTTCGATCACGCCCGCCGCCCGCGGTTCGACCGCGTCTGGCACGAGGCCTGGGAAGCGTACGGCCAGTTCAACGAGGCATTCGCGGAGGCGATCGCAGACGAGGCAGCAACGGGCGCCGTCGTCGTCGTGAACGACTATCACCTGGCGCTCGTCGGCCGCCATCTCGCAAAACGACGCCCCGATGTAGCAACCGCCTACTTCACCCACACGCCGTTCTGCCCTCCGGAAGACCTTGCGATGCTGCCGGACGGGCCGCGCCTCGAGCTGATGGAGTCAATGGCTTCTTACGGAGCCTGCGGATTCCACACGGCGCGCTGGCAGGGAGCGTTCCTCCGCTGCGCCCAAGGCGCCGGCGTCGGCGCGCCCGCGACTTTCGTGGCACCCCTCGGTGCCGACGCGGCGCGGCTCGACGAGGTGGCGGCGACCGATGTGTGCCGGTCGCGCCTCGCGCGACTCGACGATGAGCTCGACGGTCGCACGCTCGTGCTGCGTAGCGACCGGGTTGAGCTGTCGAAGAACCTGATCCGCGGCTTCCTCGCCTTCGACGAGCTGCTCGAGACCTCGCCCGAATGGCGGGGGCGCCTCGTCTTCGTGGCGCGGGTCTACTCGTCGCGCGAGTCGCTGCCGGAGTATCTCGCCTACCGGATCGAGGTCGAGCACGTCGTGGCCCGGGTGAACGACCGTTGGTCCACGCCCGGCTACACACCGGTCGTCCTCGACCTCGAAGACGACTTCGCGGCCACGGTCGCCGCGCTGCGCCGTTATGACCTGCTCCTCGTCAATCCCGTTCGTGACGGGCTCAACCTCGTCGCGAAGGAGGGTCCGGCCGTCAACGAGCGTGACGGCGTGCTCGTGCTCTCACGGGAGGCCGGCGCCTACGACGAGTTGGCGGACGTCGCCGTCGGGGTGAATCCCTTCGACGTGACCGCAACAGCGGCCGCGCTCGCGACCGGGCTTGCGATGAGCCCCGACGAGCGCCGCGTCCGGGCTGCAGAATTGCGGCGCCGCACGCGGGCACGCACTCCCGCCCACTGGCTGGCCGAGGTGCGCGACGCGGCCCAGATCCCGGGCCAGGCGGCTCGGCGCTCATGAACCGCCGTGTGGCTGCGGCGAACGGAGCCGGGCGGCGAGCGAGACGAGGAAGCTGACCGCCGCCGCCGGACCGTCGAGCACAAGATCGGCAGCCTGAATCAGAGCTTGCGGGACGTCTGCACCGATGACGGCGACCTTGAGCGTGCGGAGGCCCGCGGTTGTCCGGAGCTCCTCGAGTGCGCGGAAAGCCAGGAGGTCCCCGGCATCGTCGCCGAGGAACGCAGCGGTCCCGAGGTCGCGGCACAGCTCCCGTACGACCGTCCCCTTGTCGATCCCGAGCGGTAGGACGAGCTCAATGCTGGCCTTTCCCGGCCGGGCGACGAGCCCGTGCGCGGTCGCGGCCGCTTGCGCCACTGCGGTCGCCCGTGCGGCGATTGTCTCGAGCCCCTCGCCCGGGCCATTGACCGTCTCTCGGTCCTCGCCCGGGTCCGTCGCCGTCTCGCGCCCGTCGCCCGGGGCGGCGACGCTGCGCCAGTGGACCGTGATCCCGTAGCCCTTGTCCTCGACCCGGACGCCGCCGGGCAGGGCGGCGACGAGCTCGTCCCGGGTGGTCTCGATCACCGGTCGCCACGCCACGGCAGCGGCCCGGGGCCGGACCGATCCGTCGGGAAAGGCTTCCTCGAGTCCGTGAAGGCCGATCGCGCGAAGCGGAGACCGGTGACTCGCGAGCTCGAGGCGATCCGCGAGGAACGCCGCCGGCCGGCCCGAGACGGCGGCGACGACGGCAAGCTCGCGAGCGAGGTCGTGGAGGGCCGTGACGGCGCCCTGCAGCGCTCGGGCCGCCTCGGGGTCGAGGACGATCGGCGCGATCGTCCCGTCGAAGTCGCAGCAAAGCCCCGAGCGCTCGGGGCTTTCGGCGAGGAGCTCGACCGCCGCAGCTGCGGTCGTTGTCAGGCCGCGGACTCCGTTCGGCGCTCGGACCGGCCCGTCAACGGGGGCGGCGCTCGAACTCGGGACCGCTCTCGTAACGGGCGGTTCGCCTGCGAGCGCGCCGCCGCCGCAGCCGGTGGACCACGAGCGGGTCGTAGGCGAAGGCCTCGGGTGAGTCGGCCAGCCGCCTCAGAACGCCGTAGTACGCGCCCGGCGACAGGCCCAGTCGTTCTTGGATCGCCACCGCCTTTGACGGCGAGGAGACCCACCAATCCCGCTCGACGTCGAGCACCTTGCGTTCGCGATCAGTCAGCGCCATCCCAATCGACAATGCCAATCCCCACTTGCTAAAGCAAGGACCCTCGCTTCCGAGTGCCGGTGCTCGGCCGCTTCGGGCAGACTTCAGGCGACCATGACGAACACGGTGAGCTATATCGCGGCGTTCGGTGGAGGCGTCGCCTCCTTCGTCTCGCCGTGCGTGCTGCCGATCGTCCCGGGCTATCTCTCGGTCATCACCGGCCTCGATCTCACCGACGCCGCGCAGGGATCGCGCCGTCACCTGCTCCGGATCGCCCGTGACACCACGTTGTTCGTGGCCGGATTCACTGTCGTGTTCGTGCTCCTCGGCATCACGGGCGCGACGATCGGGAGGACGATCTTCCGCAACAAGGAGTTGCTGTTGCAGATCTCGGGCGCTTTGGTGATCGCAATGGCGCTTTTCCTCGCCGGCTCGCTCGTGCTTAAGCGGCCGGGTCTTTATCGAGAAGCGCGGTTCCACCCGAACCTCGACCGTCTCGGGCCGTTCGCGGCTCCCGTGGCCGGCGCTGCCTTCGGTTTCGGCTGGCAGCCGTGCCTCGGGCCGATTCTCGCCTCGGTGAGCGCGGTCGCCGCGACGACGGGGTCTGCCGGTGAGGGAGCGGCGCTGCTGGGTGTGTATTCGTTGGGTCTGGGGATCCCGTTTCTCGTCGTCGGCCTTGCGCTCGGGAGGCTGTCCGGGATGCTCTCGTTCGTTCGCCGGCATTCGGGGGCCATCACGATGGTCTCGGTTGTCGTCATGGGCGCGTTCGGCGTGCTGCTGTTCACCGACAAGCTGACGTCGGTGACGAGCGAACTGGAGACCGTCATGCGGTCGATCGGGCTCGGCCGCCTCGTCAAGGAGGGTTGACCGTAACTCAGGTGGCGGCGAGCGCCCGTACGACGAAGGGCAGGATGCCGCCGTGCCAAAGGTATTCGGCTTCGCCCGGGGTGTCGACGCGCAGCACCGCACGGAAGTCGCGGCCGTCGGCCCGGACGGTGAGCTCTCGCCCGACCAGGTCGCCGGCCGAAGTACCGGAGAGACCCGTGATGTCGATCACCTCGCGGCCGGAGAGCCCGAGTGACGCCGCGCCCTCGCCGGCGACGAATTGCAACGGGAGCACGCCCATCCCGATCAGGTTCGACCGGTGGATCCGCTCGTAGGTCTCGGCGAGAACGGCACGCACTCCCAATAGCGCCGGGCCTTTCGCCGCCCAGTCGCGCGAGGAGCCGGAACCATACTCCTTGCCGGCGATGACCACGAGCGGGACGCCCTCGGACTGGTAGCGGACCGCAGCATCGAAGATGGTCGCGGGTTCGCCGTCGGGCAGGTGCACGGTCACGCCGCCCTCGGTCTCGACGAGGCGGTTGCGGATGCGCGGGTTGGCGAAGGTCCCACGGATCATGACCTCGTGATTGCCCCGTCGCGCTCCATAGGAGTTGAACTCGGCGACCGGTACGCCGCGCTCCTGCAACCAGACGCCGGCCGGGCTCGAGGGCCGGATCGACCCGGCGGGCGAGATGTGGTCGGTGGTGACGCTGTCGCCGAGGACCGCCAGAACCCTCGCGCCGGCGATGTCGGTCAGCGGCTTCGGCTCGGCTCGCATCCCCTCGAGAAACGGCGGTCTCTGCACATACGTCGACCGCTCATCCCAGGCGTAGCGCTGCCCCGTCGGGACCTCGAGGGCTCGCCACTGGTCGTCACCGGCGGTGGCGTTGGCGTACTCGGCGCGGAACATCTCGGCGCCGACGGCTTGCTCGAGGACCTCGGCGACCTCCTGGGAAGAGGGCCAGAGGTCCGCCAAGGTGATGGGGCGGCCGTCGGCGGTGACACCGAGCGCTTCTGAGACGAGATCGAAGTTCATCGTGCCGGCGAGCGCGTAGGCGACGACGAGGGGCGGCGAGGCGAGATAGTTCATCCGGACGTCGGGATGAATTCTCCCCTCGAAGTTGCGGTTGCCCGAGAGCACGGCTGCGCACGCCAGCCCGCGGGCGTTGATGGCCTGGGAGATCTCGGGCAGGAGCGGGCCGGAGTTACCGATGCAGGTCGTGCACCCGAAGCCCACGAGATCGAAGCCGAGCTTGTCGAGATAGGGCACCAGTCCCGCCCGACCGAGGTAGTCCATGACGACGCGCGAACCGGGTGCGAGGCTCGTCTTCACCCACGGCTTGGACTCGAGACCGAGCTCGACGGCCTTTTTCGCCACCAGGCCGGCGCCGATCATCACCTGCGGGTTCGAGGTGTTCGTGCAGCTCGTGATCGCAGCGATCACGACATGGCCGTGGTCGAGGGCGAACTCGCGGCCGTCGGCGAGGCGTACGCCCACCGACGTGGCCCCCGCTGTGGGCTCGGTGCTGGGCGCGGCGGCGGAGCCGCCGGGCAGCGAGCGCGGGAGCGCCTCGGAGAACATCGCCTTCGCCCGGCGCAGCGGGACCCGGTCCTGGGGGCGCGAAGGCCCGGCGATGCTCGGCTCGATCGTCGACAAGTCGAGCTCGACCCGCTCGGAATAGGCGGGATCCGCCGACTCCTCGTGCCAGAGCCCCTGCTCTTTCGCGTACGCCTCGACGAGCGCGCAGCGCTCCTCCGGGCGGCCCGTGAGACGCAGATAGCGGAGGGTCTCGCCGTCGATCGGGAAGATCGTGACGGTCGAGCCGTACTCCGGCGACATGTTGCCGATCGTCGCCCGGTTCTCGAGCGGGACGCTCGCCACGCCCGGCCCGTAGCACTCGACGAACTTGCCGACGACCCCGTGACGCCGCAGCAGCTCGGCGACCGTGAGGACGAGGTCGGTCGCGGTCGTGCCTTCGGGGAGCTCGCCCGTGAGGCGCAGGCCCACGACCGGCGGCACGAGCATGGAGATCGGCTGGCCGAGCATGGCTGCCTCCGCCTCGATGCCGCCGACGCCCCAGGCCAATACGCCGAGGCCGTTCACCATCGGCGTGTGCGAATCGGTACCGACGACGGTGTCGGGATAGGCCGCGCCAGCAGCGTCGGTGAAGACAACGCTGCTCAGGTACTCGAGATTGAACTGATGGCAGATGCCGGTTCCCGGGGGCACGACGCGGAAGTTGGAGAAAGCCTGCTGGCCCCAGCGCAGGAACCGGTACCGCTCGGCGTTGCGCTCGTATTCGAGCGCGGTGTTCACCTCGAGGGCGTCGGTACGGCCGTAGACGTCGGCGACGACCGAGTGGTCGATCACGAGATCGACGGGGACGAGTGGGTTGATCTGCCCCGCACGCCCACCGAGGTTCTCGATGGCGTCCCGCATCGCCGCCAGGTCGACGACGCACGGCACGCCGGTGAAATCCTGCAGGAGGATCCTGGCCGGCGAATAGGCGATTTCCCGGTCGCCCGCGCCCCCGCCCGCAAAACGGGCCAGCCCCTCGACATCGCCCGCCTCCACGCTCACGCCGTCCTCGTGACGCAGCAGGTTCTCGAGGAGGAGCTTGATCGAATAGGGGAGCCGGTCGAGGTCGGCGACGCCGTCGAGTGCCGACAGGCGATGGATGCGGTACCGCCGGTCGCCGACCTCGAGGGTGCTCTCGGCGCCGAAGCTATCTCGTCCCGTCATGTCCGTGGTCGCCTCCGGTGTCCGCGTTCTAGGGAGTGAGGAAGGAAGCTTCAGGATTGACCCGATCGCGGAGCTTGCGCAACGTGGCCAGGAGGGCGAGCTCCTCTTCCGGGTCGAGAGCCCCGTCGAGGAGCTCGGCGAGCTGGGTACGGTGCACGTCGAGCGCCTGGCGCATGCGCTCCTCGCCGGACTCAGTCAGGGCGGCGAACGCGCCACGCCGGTCCTCGGGGCACGCCTGACGGTTCACGAGGCCGGACTCCGACAGGCGGTCGATGGCCCGCGTGAGGCCACTCGGCGTCAGTGCGGTCTGGGCCGCGAGGTCGCTCATCCGGAGCCGTCCGCCAGGTGTGCGAGCGAGTCGGATCAGGATCTCGAAGTCCTGCCCGGCGAGGTCGCACTGGCGCTCCAACGGCGGCCCGACGGCACGGTGGAGCCCCGAAGCTGCCTCGAAGACGAGGCCGACCAGCGTGATGCGGTCGACCTCGCTCGCGCCTTGGGGTTGGTCGCTTGTTTCCACGCCAACAGCATAGCCGGAATCGGGAATTAGTTGCGCAGGCAAATAGTTTGATGTATAGTTACTTGCACAAGCAAATAACAAGATCCGCTCACAGAGCACAAGGAGTCTCAAGATGACCACCACCAGCAGCACCACCACCACCGAGCTGACAAGAGAGGTCAACGGCCTCACACTGCCGACGACGGGCACGTTTGTGATCGACAAGTCGCACACCCAGGTCGGCTTCCTCGTCCGACACCTGATGGTTTCGAAGGTTCGCGGGCGCTTCACCGACTACGAGGGAACGCTCGTCGTCGCCGAGGACCCGGCAGCGTCGTCGGTCGAGGTGACCATCCAGGCCTCGAGCATCGACACGAGTGACGTGAACCGTGACAACCACGTCCGGACCAACGACTTCCTCAGCGTCGAGGAGTTCCCGACCATCACCTTCCGCAGCACGAAGGTCGAGCTCGGTTCGAGCAACGGCTGGAAAGTGACCGGTGACCTGACGGTTCGCGGCGTCACCCGCCCGACCGTTCTCGACGTCGAGTTCGAGGGCGTGATCCAGGACCCCTGGGGCAACCAGCGCCTCGGGTTCACCGCCTCCGGCGAGATCGACCGCAACGACTTCGGCGTGAGCTTCAATGCCGCCCTCGAAGCCGGCGGGGTCGTCGTCGGCTCGAAGGTCAAGCTCGAGATCGAGGCCGAGGCCATCCGCCAGGCCTGATCCGCATTGCAGAAGGCCACCGGTCCAGCAAGGGCCAGTGGCCTTCTGCGCGTGTGGGGGGTCGACGAGATGCAAGCGCGGCGGGTCTCCGCTTAAATTGAGGTCGTGAGCGCGTCGATCGAGTCTGGGCCTACTGTCCTCGGCATCCATGAGCATCTCCTGGCCTCGATCCCCGGCGTCCTGCTGCTCCTCGACGACCACGGCGTCGTGCGCTTCGCGTCGGGCCAACTCGAGCATCTCGGCGGGCGACCCGTCGACGTGCTCGTCGGCTCGGAGTTCAGCGGTTACCTCGAACCGAGGCACCGTCCCCTGCTGAGCGGGCTGCTCGCCGCCTCCGCCGGAGGATCTCCGGAACAGCTGACCGGCCCGGTCCGGCTGCCCTATCTCCACGCCGACGGTACGACGCGCCTTGCCGAGGCTTGGGCGCTCAACAGGCTTGCCGATCCCGCTCTGGCGGGCTTCGTCGTCCTGCTGCTGCTCGAGAGCGCTTATGACCACTTCGACCAGGTCCTCGCCCAGGCCTTGGCCGGAGCCCGTCTCGAGGACAGCCTGGCAGCGCTCGCCGGTGCGCTGCGGCTTCCTCCTGTGCTCGGAGAATGCTTCTTCGTCGTCGCCTCCCAGGACAGCCGATCGATCAACCGTGTTCCGCTTCGCCCGTCGATTCCCGGACCACCGGCCGGCGGTCCCTGGGATACCGCGATGAGGCTGGACGCAGGTGTCTTGTACACCGAGCTCGCCGACTTGCCCGAGCCGACCCGCGCGGCCGCCGCCGCTTGCGGATTCCGTTCGGTGTCCTGCTTCCCGATCCTGACACGGGGCGAGCGCACCCAGTCGGCTTGCCTCGTCGTGTGGAGCCGTGAGCCCGGCCCGCTCGCGACCAACGAGCAGACGGCGGTGGACCGCGCCCTCATCCTCGCCGCGCTCATGATCTCGCACAGCTCGGCCGAGGAACGGCTGCTCGAGGCCTCCCTCCAGGACCTGCTGACCAGGCTCGGCAATCGTCGGAGCTTTTTCGCCGCACTCGACTCCCGGGTCGACGCCGGCGACCGGCCCGCCTTGTTGTACATCGACATCGACGGATTCAAGGACGTGAACGATCGGCTCGGGCACCTCGCGGGAGACTCGGCGTTGCGAGTGATCGCTCGCCGGCTCTCATCGGTCGTGCGCCCGACCGACGAGCTCGCCCGCATCGGTGGCGACGAGTTCGCCATCCTCTGTGCCGGTGACGTCACCGAGTATCAGGTCACCGCGATCGCCGCCCGGGTCGTCGAACGTCTGTCCGAACCGCTCTCGATCGGCGACGCGCCGGCGCTGACGGTGGGGGCGAGCATCGGTATCGTGCTCGACTTCCCGTCCGGGACGACCTCGGACGCGCTGCTCGCCAGCGCCGATCAGGCGCTGTGCGAGGCCAAGGCTGCAGGGCGCAGTTGCTGGCGCATCGCAGCGGTGCCCGAGCGGCAACGAACCTGAGTCAAGCATCTCTGCACGTGGCCGGCACGCAAGTGCACTACGGCTGGAACCGCGACCATCCGCCGGCCGTCACCATCTCTTCCGGGACCGAGGTGAGCTTCGAGACGATGGATGCCTCGGGCGGCCAGCTCCGGCCCGGCTCAGGACACCAGTCGGTGGCCGAGCTCGATTTCGGCCTCATCAACCCCGTGTGCGGACCGGTGTTCGTCGAGGGCGCGCTGCCGGGCGACGTCCTCCAGGTCGACATCCTCTCCGTCGAGCCGGGTGCCTACGGGTGGACGGCGCTCATACCGGGCTTCGGGCTGCTCGCCGATCAGTTCCCCGACCCCTGGCTCCACGTCTGGGAGATCGAGCACGGCGCGGCGACCTTCACCGACCGGATCCACGTCCCGGTCGAGCCGTTCTGCGGCGTGCTCGGCGTGGCGCCTTCCGAGCCAGGGCTCCACAGCGTCATCCCGCCCCGGCGCGTCGGTGGCAACATGGACACACGCCAGCTCGGGCCGGGCGCGACCCTCTACCTGCCCGTCGAGGTCGAAGGTGGGCTGTTCGGCGTCGGCGACACCCATGCGGCCCAGGGCGACGGAGAGGTCTGCGGCACCGCCATCGAGGCGGCGATGACCGTGACGCTGCGCCTCTCGGTTCGCCGCGACCTCGAGATCGAGACGCCCGAATTCGAGGTGACCCGTCCGCTCGAGCGGCCGGCGGCCGCGACCGCCGGCTATCACGCGACGACGGGCGTCGGGCCCGACCTCATGAAGGCGGTCCGGGCGAGCATCGAGCGGATGATCGCCTATCTGGAACGGCGGTACGGACTCGACCGGGAGCAGGCCTACGCGCTCTGCTCGGTCGCGGTCGACCTTCGCATCAGCGAGGTCGTCGACGCTCCGAACTGGGTCGTCTCCGCCTTCCTCCCCAAGGACCTGTTCACGGGCGAGTGAACCGCCGCCCGGCCCGGGCAGGCAAGCTCAGGGTTCGGGCCAGTGACGCTGTGCAAAGCACCAGATCCGATCGGTGGCGTCGATCTCGTTCGTGGTGCGGCCGAGCAGCATCCGTAGGAACAAGCCGAGCTGGGCACCCGGCCAGGTGTGGCCTGCGCCCTTGGCGGTCCACAGGGTGACCTCGCCCGGCTGACCCTCACTTCCATAGGTCGTCCTGTTGAGCGTCGGGCTGACCGCGACCGTCGTCGGCTCCGAGGAGGCGCCGTTGGCGGCGGCCCAACGCCGCGCGGCCTCCGGCACGCTCTCGTCCCAGCGCGGCGTGCCGCTGCCGTCGTAGGGATTGATGCGATCAGCCGTACCGTGGAAGGCGAGCACCGGCACCGGACGCGAGAGCACCGGCGCGTCCGGTGCGCGCAGCCCGGCCACCGCCCCGGCCATGATCACGGTCTCGGGGTGCACAGAAGCAAAATGACACGCCATGCGGCCGCCGCCGGACATACCGACCACGCAGACCCGGCTGATCGGTGTCGGGTATCGATTGAGCAGGTCCGTGACCAGCCGGAGGAGATACGGCAGGTCGCCGTCATGGTCCCATTCGAACCCCGAGCCGACGGGACGGACCGCCTCGGGGAAGACGACGACCGCGCCGGAGCTGTCCGCCAACTTCGCCATCCGGCTCAGCCGTGCCTGCCCCTCCGCGCTCGACCGCGTGCCGTGCAGGCTGAGAATGACCGCCGAGGCCCCGTTGGCGGGCTCGGCGAGCAGGAAGCTTCGCCGGCTACCGCCGACGTCGATCGAGTGAACGCCGGGGATCACGGCATCGGGTGGGCCTCGAAGAAGGCCCATATGGTGCTGTTGGCGCCGATCGCGTTCGACTGGGGTCCGAGGAGCTTGGTCAGCCGCCGGGGCAGAAACGGCCCGCCAGGCCACTCGTGTCCTTCCCCGGCGATGCTGTACAGCGCGACGGTGGCACCGCCCCGGCACCCGGTGTACTCGGTGAGGGTGAGACCCGCATCCGGTTGCGAAGTGGACGCTTGTGTCCGGCATCCGTCCTGCCGTCCCCAATCCTTCGCGGCCTGGGGAACCGAGTAGGTCCAGTAGGCCTCACCATGGCCGTCGTAGGGGTCGACGGGATCCGCCGTCCCGTGGAAGGCGAGAACTGGAACGGGGCGGGCGGCCGGGCACGGGACGGGGTGGCGCAGCCCGCTGACCGGTGCCACTGCAGCGAAAACGTTCGAGGCGTCGCAGGCGAGCTGGCTCGCCATGCGAGCGCCGCCCGAGAAGCCGGTCGCGTACACGCGGGCTCGGTCGATGCAGTAGCGATGCTCCAAGACGCCGACCAGTTGAACGAGGAACGCCACGTCGTCGGCTGCGCCGGCAGGCACGGCAGCGCCGCCGACGAGCGGCTCGCCGGGGACGTTCCAGTCGAAGCCGGTTCCCTCGGCGAGGACGCCTTGGGGATAGGCGACGATGAACCCATCGGCGTCGGCGGTCGCGTCCATGCCGGTGAACAGTTCCTGGTCGACAGCAGTCGTGCCGCTGCCGTGCAGATTGAGCACCAGTGCCACCTTGGCGGAGCCCGTGTAGCCGCTCGGCACGTGCACAATCACGGTCCGGACGTGGCCGGCGACCTTGCCGTCGAGCGTGGTCGATCCGGCAGCGGTCTTCGCGCCGCATCCGCTCGCAGTCGTCGGTCCCGTCAATGAGGCGGTGGTAGGCGGCGACGTGCCAGTGGCCTTCGCGCTGCGGCACGCGCTCAGCAACAGCCCGGCGGCGAGGCCTGCAGAAAGCCATCTTCGGGCGATCGGGAGGCGGAGCGGGATGCGGCTCCGGCGTGTCTCGTCTCCGAGTTCCAACAACGTCGACTCTCCTGTGTAATCGTTTACAGCGTGAGAAACGTTAGTCGACGCGAAGCCGGGAAATCGAGACGTCCCGCCGCCTCCGCCGACGGTGTCGTCCCGAGAGTGAGCATCCGCCAGGTGGCAGAGGAGGCGGGCGTCAGCACGGCCACGGTCTCGAGAGCGCTGAGCGGCCGGGGCCCGGTGGGCGAGGTCACCCGAGCGCGCGTGCTAGGGGTTGCGGAGCGCCTGCGGTACCTGCCCAGTGCCGCGGCCCGCAGCCTCCGCACGGACCGGTCGATGATGATCGGAGTTCTCGTGCCGGACCTGGCGAACCCGGTCTTCGTCCCGTTCCTGCGCGGGGTTCAGCATGTCGCCCAGTCCCACGGCTACGTCGTTCTCGTCGTCGACGCCCAGCGATCGGCCGAGATCGAGCGGCGAGCCCTCGACCGGCTTCAGACCCAGGGGGTGGACGCACTCCTGCTCGCCGGGCCCGTTCGGGACAAGGCTCGGGTCGAGGAGCTCCGCCGCACAGGAATGGTGGTGGCCGATCCGGATCACCTGCACGGTTTCCGTCGGCCGCTCGTGCCCGAGCTGGAGCGACCGGGAACTTGGGCGATGTGCGACGCGCTTGTCGATCTCGGACATCGGCGCCTCGCCTACGTGAATCGCGAAGACCTCCTCGGAGAGGCCGGACGTCGCCGGTGGCAGGCCGTGAGCCTCCGCTGTCAGGCGCGCGGGCTCGAGACCGAACGCCTCGTGCTCGGCCGAGCCAAGGAGCCGGGCGACGTGGCCGAACTGTTGGCGGCTGTGCTGCGGCGCCCCGAGCCGGTGACGGCGCTCGTGAGCAGCGCCCACGGTCTCGCCCCCCCTCTTCTGCGAGGCCTGCACGCGGCCGGTGTCGAACTGCCCGGTGACTGCTCGTTTGTGACCTTCGGAGACTCCGAGTGGGCCGAGGCGTACCGGCCGGCGATCAGCGTCGTGACCCTCGACCTCTACGAGGTGGCCGTCACCGTCACCACCGCCAACCTGCGCCAGTTGGGCCGCGATCCGGTCGGCGGGGTCGAGCTCCCCGGCAGCGCACGTTTTCTCTTGCGCGAGAGCGTCGGTCGGCGCCCGGTGGTGAAGGGGTCGCCTTCGCGGTCGGCGAAGGTGGTGAGCCGCCCCCGGCGTTGATCGCGATCACCGCGCTGCCGCACGCGGTCGCATCGGTCTCCCGCTCGCGCGTCTCGGGAGATCCGATCGAGGTCGCCGGACGTATCCGGTTCGGATCAGGCCGGCGATGGCCCGGCCGGCGGCTCTGTCGCCGACGGCGACGGGGACAGGTGAAGGAGCTGACGGGCGACAAGATCGGCCGCCTCCACATCGCTGGCGTACGCCTTGCTCACCCATGCAGGTCGTTTGGTCGGGAGGTTGATCCTGGACCAGCGCTGGCCGGAGAGCGGGCCCATCAGGGTCTCGCGCGGCAAACGGGCGAGGACCTTGTGCAGTGCCGGTAGAAAGCGGGGACGACCCACCAAGACGATGGATCGGTCGGTGACGACGACGCTCACCAGCCCGTTCATCGACCGGTAATTCGGGTATAGACCTGTCTGTACCCCGAAGATGCTCTGTATCTCTTCCCCCGGCAGGACGAATCGCCCGTAAAGTGCCAGGCGTTTCTTTGAAAGGTGCTCGGCATTCGGCATGTGCCGAACCTTAATCCTGGGGCGCAACCGCCGTCGGGTTCAGAACGCTCGTCGCCGGTAACGGCGCACGGAGACCGGTGCCAGCACGGCGAGGATGCCGAGGGACCATACGACCGCCCACAAGACCGTGGTGCCCGTCCGACCGGTGCTGACGATCGTGCGGAAAGGCGGGAAAACGAGTCCCGGCTTCGGTGAGCCCGACATGAGGTCGCGGACCGCGTTCACGACGATGCTCACCGGCTGGTGCGCGGCGAAGGCCTGCAACCAGCCCGGCATCGACTGCAATGGCACGAACGCCGACGAGGCGAAGGTCAGCGGGAACAGCAGCGGGAACGACATGAGCTGCGCGGTCTCACTGTTCGCAGCGGAAAGCCCGATGAACGCGAAGCCCCAGCTGAGGGCATAGGAGAACAGGAGCAGCAGCAGGATCCCGAGCACGAACTCCCAGATGTTCGTACCGACGCGGTAGCCCACGGCGTAGCCGACGACGGTCATGAGCAAGATGGTGAACAGGTTGCGGCACAGATCTGCCGTCGTCCGGCCGGCGAGCACCGCCCAGCGTGACATGGGAAGTGCCCGGAATCGCTCGATCAGGCCCTTCTGCAGGTCCTCGGCGAGCCCGATCGAGGTGCCGATCGACCCGAACGCGACCGTCTGGACGAAGATGCCCGGCATCAGGAACTGCACGTAGTGATAGCCGGGCGTCGGGATCGCGCCCCCGAACACGTACCGGAACAGCAGCACGAACATGATCGGCTGCACGCTCGAGAAGAAGACCGCCTCGGGGACGCGCGTCTGGGCGATCAGGTTGCGCTTGGTCACCGTCAGCGTGTCGGTGACGGCCCAGCGAAGCCGCCCCCCGGGTGCGGACTGAGCCGGGACCGGGTCGGCTGGGACAGGGACAGTCGTGGTGGCCATGAGCTTCAGCTTCCCCTCTGTCTCGGATGACGTTCTCGCGGATTCGGAACGCCTTCGGTGCCGTTGGCGGTGTCGCCCTCGGTCCGCTGGCCGGTGAGTGCGAGGAACACGTCGTCGAGGCTCGGCTCGCGCAGTGCCAGCGTGACCGGGACCATGCCTTGCGCCTCGAGAATCCTCAGTGCCTCGGTGACCACCCGCGGGCCGTCATTCACGTTCACTTCCACCGTGCGGCCGTCCACGACCGGGGCCTTCCCACTCACCGCCCGTAGGGCTTGGCTCGCGCGGAGCGCCGTCTCCTCGTCGGCGAGGCCGAGATCGAGCACCGTTGCGCCCATCTCCGCCTTCAAACTTGCCGGCGTCCCCGACGCGATGACCTTGCCGTGGTCGATCACGGCAAGCTGCCCGGCAAGGCGATCCGCCTCCTCGAGATACTGAGTCGTAAGGAGCACCGTCGTTCCCTCGGCGACGAGACCCTCGATCATGGCCCACACATCGGCACGGCTCGCCGGATCCAGGCCCGTGGTCGGCTCGTCGAGAAAGAGCACTCTCGGGCGTGCGACGAGCGACGCGGCGACGTCGAGGCGGCGGCGCATCCCGCCGGAATAGGTCTTGGACGGCCGATTGGCAGCGTCGGTGAGGCCGAATTCCTCCAGCAGCTGTGCCGAGCGCTCCCGCACCTGCGGCTTGGACAGGTGATTGAGGCGTCCGACCATCCAGAGGTTCTCGGCACCGGTGAGGTTCTCGTCGACCGCGGCGTTCTGCCCGGCGAGCCCGATCAGGGTGCGCACGAGGTCAGGCTCGGTCGCGACGTCGTGACCGAGCACCCGGGCGGTACCGCTGTCGGGCTGGAGAACGGTCGTGAGAATTCGCACCGCGGTGGTCTTGCCGGCGCCGTTCGGACCGAGCAGCCCGAAGATCGTGCCCGGTTCCACGCCGAGACTGACTCCGTCGAGTGCCCGCACATTGCCGCCGAAGGTCTTTCGCAGATCCTCCAACTGAATGGCCAACGTCATCTGGCGGTCTCCTTGAGGACTCAGGACCGCCGCGGGCGGAAGGCTGACCGAATCCATCTTCTGATATCTTAGTAGATAAATATCTTAGTGTCTAAGGTAGATGGTGAGCGCTCGAGACCGCAAGAGCAACTTGGAGAACCTGGCCCGGGCGCTCCGGGCGTTCCTGTCCGCATCGGACGCCTTCGACGAGACGTTGGGGAAGGTGCTCGGCCTCAATCCCACCGATCTTCGGTGCGTCGACCTTCTCGATCAGCATGGCACCATGACCGCGGGCGCCCTCGCTGACCTGGCGGGGCTGAGCACCGGGGCGGTGACGTTCCTGCTGGATCGGCTCGAGCGCGCCGGTTTCGTGCGTCGGGTTCGGGACGCGCAGGACCGCCGGCGAGTGCACGTCGAGCTCGTGCCCCGCGCGCGGGAGCGGGTCTTCGAGCTCCACGCGCCGCTCGTCGAGTCGTGGCGGGCGTCGGCGCAGCACTTCTCGGTGTCGGACCTCCAACTCGTCGCCGCTTTCCTGAACGAAGGCACCAAGGTGTACGAGGCACAGGTACCTGTCTTGCGCTCAAACCTTCCTTCCGAGAGCGGGGCGCGTGCGGCGGCTGGCAGAGCGCTCGTGAAGGCTGCGGTGAAGGCGCAGGCCAAGGCCGAGGTGATGGAGAAGCTCGAGGAGACGGCGCGCAAGCTCCAGGCGAAGGCAAGCGAGTTGCAGAGCAAGGCGGGCGGGATCCACCAACCGGTGGTCGTCCGCCGAGCAGCGAGACGCGACAGCTCCGCGGGCCACGACGGCTGACCGGTTGTGGACGTTGCGTTAAGTACGGTCAGCCGACAGTGGGAGAATCATCGCCAGCCGCGTGAGCGGTCTGGAGCTGACCGAAGGATTCCGAAATGCTCCTCACGATCTCGACGACGCATCGCCCCGCGACCGACCTTGGTTACCTCCTGCACAAGAATCCGGAACGTCATCACACCTCAGAGCTGGGTTTCGGGACGCTTCACGTCGTATACCCGCAAGCCGACGACGATCGGTGCACGGCGGCGCTACTCGTCGACGTCGATCCGATCGGCCTCGTCCGCGACCGGCGGGGCCCGGCGGGCAACGAGTTCTCGCTCGCCCAGTACGTCAACGACCGACCTTACGTGGCATCGTCGTTTCTCTCCGTGGCCATCGCGAAGATGTTCGGGACCGCCATGAGTGGTCGCAGCAAGGAGCGGCCCGCCCTCGCCGAGCTGCCGATCCCGTTGGAAGCCCGCATGCCCGTGGTGCCGTGCCGCGGTGGCGAGGCCGTGTTGCGGCGGCTCTTCGAGCCGCTCGGCTACGAGCTCACCGCGCAACCCGTTCCGCTCGACGCCCGCTTTCCGGGCTGGGGAGACAGCCGCTACTTCGACGTCGCCCTGGCCGGCCGTCATGCTCAAGGAACTTCTGGAGCATCTGTTCGTCCTGCTGCCAGTGCTCGACGACGACAAGCACTATTGGGTTGGCCGGGACGAGGTGGACAAGCTGCTGCGACGAGGTGGCGTCTGGCTGGCCGGCCACCCCGATCGCGAGCTGATCGCCCAGCGGTACCTGCGCCATGACCGGACGCTCACGAGAGAGGCCCTCGCTCGCCTCATGGAGGACGACCCGACCGACCCGGACGAGCTCAGCGAGGACCACGACGCCGAAGAGGACGCCGTCGAGCGACCGCTCAGCTTGAACGAGCGGCGGCTCGCCGCGGTGCTTGGCGCCATCAGGCAGAGCGGGGCGCGCAGCGTGATGGACCTCGGCTGTGGCTCGGCCCGGCTCGTGCAGGCACTCTTGAAGGAACAGGGGGTCGAGCGGGTAGTCGGGATAGACGTTTCACAGCGCGCCCTCCAGATAGGAGCCCGGAGACTTCACCTCGACTCGATGGCGCCCCGACAACGGGCGCGGGTCGAACTGCTGCAGGGATCGCTCACTTATCGCGATCGCCGCCTGGAGGGTTTCGACGCGGCTGCGGTGGTGGAGGTCGTCGAGCATCTCGACCCGTCGCGCCTCGACAGCTTCAAGGGAGTCCTGTTCTCCCACGCTCACCCGCGCACCGTCGTCATGACCACTCCGAACGCCGAGTACAACGTGCGGTTCGAGACCCTGCCGGCGGGTCAGCTCCGTCATCGAGACCACCGCTTCGAATGGACGCGCTCCGAGTTCGGGGCTTGGTCCGAAGCGGCCGCCGCAACTTACGGATATCGCGTCGACCTCTCCGGGATCGGCGACGAGGACCCCGAGGTGGGCTGTCCGACCCAGATGGCGGTCTTCAGCAGATGAAGGTCTTCAAGATCCCCGACCTCTGCCTTGTCGCCCTCGTCGGGACGACCGGTTCAGGCAAGTCGACGTTCGCCGCCCGTCACTTCCTCCGGACAGAGATCCTGTCGTCGGACTTCTGCCGCGGGCTGGTCTCAGACGACGAGAATGACCAGACCGCCACGAGTGCAGCCTTTGAGATCCTCCACTTCATTGCCGGCAAACGTCTCGACGCTGGACGCCTCACGGTCGTTGACGCGACCAACGTGCAGGTCGAGTCGCGCCGCCCGCTCATAGCGCTGGCCAAGGAACACCACGCTCTGGCCGTCGCCGTCGTCCTCGACGTGCCCACGGCGATCTGTGCGGCGCGCAACCGGTCTCGGCCGGAGCGCCAATTCGGTCCCCACGTGCTCCGGAACCAGCAGATGCAGCTGCGGCGGTCGTTACGGGGGCTGCGACGTGAGGGATTCCACCGAGTGTTTCGTGCTCTCCGGAGAGGAGGAGATCGCCGAGGCAAGCTTCGAGCGCGAGCGCCTCTGGAACGACCGGAGGGACGATCACGGCCCCTTCGACATCATCGGGGACGTGCATGGGTGCCACACCGAACTCGTCGAGCTTCTCGCCACGCTCGGCTACGACGTCAATCCGGAAGGGACCACCGCAGGTCACCGCGACGGCCGGAGGGCGCTGTTCCTCGGCGACCTGGTCGACCGGGGACCTGCCTCGCCGGCGGTGCTCCGCCTCGTGATGGCGATGGTGGAAGACGGCAGCGCGCTGTGCCTGCCGGGAAACCACGAGGTAAAACTGCTCCGGGCCCTGCGCGGTCGCAACGTCACCACCACTCACGGTCTTGCCCTCACTCTCGAGCAGTTGGCGGCGGAGCCGCCCGAGCTCTCGGAACAGGTCGCCGAATTCATCGACGGCCTCTGGGCACTACGTGCTCGATGACGGGCAGCTCGTCGTCGCCCATGCAGGCTTGCCGGCCAACATGCACGGGCGTGCGTCCGGGGCGGTGCGATCCTTCTCGCTCTACGGCGACACGACCGGCGAGACCGACGAGTACGGGCTCCCGGTCCGCTACCCGTGGGCGGAGGACTACCGAGGCGAGGCGATGGTCGTCTACGGCCATACCCCGATCCCTGAGCCCGTCTGGTTGAACCGCACGATCTGCATCGACACGGGCTGCGTGTTCGGAGGTCGGCTCACGGCCCTGCGGTATCCGGAGAACCAGATCGTCTCGGTAGGGGCCCACGAGCAGTACTACGAGCCGGCGAAGCCCCTTGATGACGGCAAGGCCATGGGGCAGGAGCGGGAGCCGTTCGAGCTCGACCTCGAAGACGTCATCGGCAAGCGCATCATCGAGACTCGCCTCTGCGGCACCGTCACCGTTCGTGAGGAGAACGCGGTGGCAGCGCTCGAGGTGATGTCCCGCTTCGCGGTCGATCCCCGCTGGCTCGTCTATCTCCCGCCTACCATGTCGCCGACGGCGACCTCAGATCGGGAAGGGTTGCTCGAACACCCCCACGAGGCCTTTGCCGCGTATCGGTCAGCAGGTGTCGAGCGGGTCGTGTGCGAGGGGAAACACATGGGGTCGAGGGCGATCGTCGTCGCCTGCAAAGACGTCTCTGTGGCTCGTCGACGCTTCACTGCCGACTCCGACGTCGCGGGCTGCGTCTATACACGGACCGGCCGTCCCTTCTTCAACGACTCCCAAACCGAGACGGCCCTTCTCGACAAGGTGCGTGCAGCGATCAGCGCGGCTGGCCTCTGGGACGAACTCGGGAGCGACTGGCTCGTGCTCGACTGCGAGCTGCTGCCCTGGTCGGCAAAGGCCGAGGAGCTGCTGCGGCGCCAGTACGCTTCGGTGGGCGCGGCCGGATCTCGGACCTTGCGCGCCGAGGTGGCCGTCATCGAGACCGCCGGCTCCCGTGGTGTCGACGTCGGGCATCTCGCCAGCCATCTCTCTGAGCGCGTCGCCATGATCGAGGACTTCGTGACTGCCTATGGGCAGTACTGCTGGGCGATCGACGATCTCGATGATCTCAAGCTCGCCCCCTTCCAGATCCTCGCCGGTGAAGGCCGGACCCACGCCCTGAGAGAGCACTCGTTTCACCTCGAGGTGCTCAGCCGACTGTGCATGGCCGACTCGACGACATTTCGCCGTACGGAGACGGTCATCGCCGACATCGACGACGATCGCTCCGTTGAAGCCGCCGTCGCCTGGTGGGACGAGCTCACGCGCGCGGGCGGAGAAGGGATGGTCGTGAAGCCGATAGACGTCGTGCATCGGGGTCCAAAGGGTTTGGCCCAGCCTGGCATCAAATGCCGGGGACGCGAGTATCTGCGCATCATCTACGGCCCGGAGTACACCGCTGAGCGACACCTGTCCCGGCTGAGGGCGCGCGGTCTCGGTCACAAGCGCTCGCTTGCCCTCCGCGAGTTCGGCCTCGGCATTGAGGCCCTCGAGCGCTTCGTCGCGCATGAGCCTCTTTACCGCGTGCACGAATGCGTATTCGGTGTCCTTGCTCTTGAGAGCGAGCCAGTCGACCCTCGGCTCTAGATAGAGAGCCGCAGATTTCTGGGAGGGCCCACGACGGATTGCCAAGAACGAGGACGGCGCGAGGTCCATCCGTTCGCGGACGCTACTTCCAGGAACCGTGGCTGGCTGGCTGGGTGGCTGACCTGCACTCCAAACCTCCGCGGACGCTCCGCTGGCGCTCTCGATGCACCCGGTCTTCTCGATTTCGATCAGTTCTGACAGTCAGGATGTCGCATGAGACCACCGCGATAGTCACGTGCCGAGCGTCCGCCGGATGTCCTTCATGAGAAGCACGAGGTGCAGATCGTCGGAGGGGCTCTGCTCGAAGTCGGGTACGAGATGGAGGTAGAACTCGCCTGCTTCCGTCGACTCGGCGTGCACGAGCAGCCCGCGGCGTCCAATGTCGGCCGACAGCTCGATGAGCCGACCGAATGCGTCCTGCAGCAGACTCGTGGCGAGTCCTCTCCCCTCGTGCTCGACATCGACGCCGAGCCGAGCCCCGAGTGCGATCGGCTGCGGGTACAGCCCTGCACCCTTGCGTAGGCGCCCTGGGGAGGCTGCGGGATTGATCTGGGCCATGCACCAGGCGTAGTAGGCGACGACGCGGTCACTGTCATGCTCGGTGACGACGAAAACACGGGTCGTGTCGGTGAGTCAGCACGGAGCTTGCGTTCGTCGCCTTTACACCGTCAGTGGGATACCACCCCCTCCCGGGGGGTTTTCTGGTTTGAAAGTTTGCTCTTCGGGTCCCCCTGACGGGCGGGTCAGGGGGGGGGGGGGGTACCACGGCTGCGCAGTGCTCAGAGACAAACGCGCTGACAACATGTCGCATTCCGCAAAGTGGCAGTGGTCACGCGACAACCTGAACCGCGCGCAGAAGGCTATTCTTGGCAAGATTTTCGCCGTGTCTCATGTGATTTTCATCTCCCTCTGGTTACATGCTCAGTGGCGGGCCGTCCTTCGGCATCGTCACTAGTCCAGTCGTCAACCGTAGGAGGAGAATCGATGAGAATCAGCAACCCATTCCGGCTTGGTGTCGCCGGGGCAGTGATCGCTTCCGGCAGCTTTATGTTCGCCATGTCGGCCGGAGCGGCGGCTCCATCCTCGAAGTTCACACAGTTCCAGCAACAACTGGAGCAACAGCTCACGTACCGCGTGAACCAGCTTCAGGTACTTTCCACTGACGTGACAAAGGCAACCTCACCTACCGGACTTACCGCGAGCGATGCGAGCACGCTTGCCGCTCGACTCACGGCGGCTACGGGGAGCATCAACAACCTCCTTGTTCAGGTGGCGAAAGACAAGACGATGGCTAAGCTGAAGGCGGCCCAGAAGACGATGATCAAGGGGAACCGGGTCTTTGCTGTGCTGACGCCACAGGTGTTCCAGGTAATAGAAGCCGACACCGTCGCCGCGCAAGCAGCGACCCTGCAATCGGGTGAGGCGGCATTGCTAGCGGAGATCGACACGTTGAAGGGTCAACCGGGATATGCAAATGCTCTCAAGCATGACACCGCCTACGTTGCGGACGTCAACCTGGCTGCAATCGATTCCGCGCACGTCTCAACAGTTGTAATCGCGCAGCTACCGTCAGACTTTCCTCGTGACACGAAAGTCTTCATCAACGCGAACCACCGGCTCTTGGCCGCTGACATCGCGCTTGCCAAGGCCAACTACGAGGCCGGCATCATCGGCCTGGCATCAGGCGGTTACACGGGCTCCTGAGGGCAGATAGCCACTTAAACCAACTCTCTGCACCGCTCAGGCGCCAAGATGGTGTCATCGGGACGGGTGAGATGAGCAAACAGCGATCACGAGTGCTCGTCGTCGACGACGAAGAAGGAATTCTTCGAGCGGTCGGGCGGGCACTCGTGATCAATGGTTATGACGTGGAGACGGCCGCGGACGGTACGACCGCCGTCCACTCTTTGACGGCTCGGGCCCCGGACGTGGTCGTCCTCGACGTATCCATGCCAGATGTCGACGGCCTTGAGGTCTGTCGCCGATTGCGTGAGGCAGGGGACAGGACACCCGTCCTCATGCTCACCGCACGCGAGGGCGTCGACGACCGCGTCGCCGGGCTCGACGCCGGGGCAGACGACTATCTGGTGAAGCCATTCGCCCTCGAGGAGCTTCTGGCGAGGCTCCGCGCACTGCTCCGGCGTGCCGGCCCGGCCGAGGCGAGCGAAGTCTTGGGCTATGGCGACCTCTCCCTCGATCTCGGATCGAGGGAGGTCCGTCGGGCGGGTCGAGAGATCGAGCTCACTCGCACGGAGTTCCTTCTCCTCGAGCTCTTCCTGCGGCACCCGGGTCGGGTTCTCACGCGCCAGGTGATCTCGGCGAACGTCTGGGACTACGACTTCGGTCCGGCCTCGAATTCGCTCGACGTCTACATCGGTTACTTGCGTAGGAAAACCGAGTCACAAGGCGAGAGTCGACTTATTCAAACAGTCCGAGCCGTCGGCTACGTCCTTCGGGAATGAGTTCGTCCAGCGGGGGACCCCTCGAGACCCGTGGAGGCTGGCTCGGCGGAGGGGGCGGAGCGGCGAGACTTCAAGTGCGGTCGCGCGTCGCTCTCATTACCGCACTCGCCGTCTCTGTCGCAGTCATCTTGGTTTCCGCTAGTGCATATGTCGTATTTCGCCACGACCTGCTTGACGCGGTCGACGGCACGCTCACAAGCCAGGCCGAGACGCTAAACAACGCGCGCACGCACGGCGGCCTCCCCGCCGCGCTCGATCTTTTGTTTAGCCCGCCATCCTTGCTCGCTAACCAACCCGCCGAACAGGTCGTCGAAGCCAATGGGCTGGTCGTCACTCCCTCCCACAGCTCAGCTCACCTTCCCGTGACCGCGAAAGTGCGCGCGGTCGCGGCCGGCAAGGCCAAAGAATATTTCACGAGCACCACTGTTGATTCGGTACCCGTGCGCGAACTGGTGACCGGCTTCGGCAAGGGGCTTGCGCTCGAACTCGTCCAGCCGGCGCGGAACGCCGTGCTCGAGCAGCTGGCCGTGGCACTCGCGCTTGCAGCAACCGCCGGCGTGGTCCTCGCTCTGCTTCTCGGGACCGCTATTGCGGGGCTTGTTCTGCGACCGGTACGACGGCTGACCGCTGCAGCGGAGAACCTCGCCACAACCCGAGACTTTGGAACGCGGATCCCAGTTGAGGGCCGCGACGAACTCAGCAGACTCGCAGTGAGCCTCAACACGGTCCTGGCCGCGCTTCAGAGCTCCCAGCTCGCTCAACGCCAGCTCATCGCCGATGCCTCGCATGAGTTGCGCACACCATTGACGAGCCTCCGGACCAACGTCGATATTCTGGCGGGCCGCATCGAGATCGATTCAGAGGCGAGAACGCAACTACTCAAGGACATGGTCGAGCAACTAGACAGGCTGGGCCGCCTCGTCGGCGATCTGATCGAGCTTGCCCGGCAGGAGGGAAAGCTCGAACTATCCCGGCAAACGGACGTCGTTGCGTTCCACGATGTCGTCACAGACGTCCTCGCAGACATGCGGTGCGACCCGCATGTCGACATCAACGACAATCTCGTTCCCGTGTTTGTTCGCGGGGTAAGCACCGACCTTGCTCGGGTCGTGGCGAACCTCGTGAGCAACGCCGCGAAGTGGAGCCCACAAGGCGCCGTAATCGAGGTGAAGCTGAGCGTTGACTCGGCGGCGGCGGTCCTTTCGGTGACCGATAAGGGGCCGGGGATTGCGGCAGAGGATCTTCCGCATATCTTCGACCGGTTCTATCGCGGTTCCACTGAGCGCAAGGTGCCAGGATCGGGCCTCGGCCTGGCGATCATCCGGCGAATCGTCGAGGTCCACGGCGGCGAGGTTGGCGTCGTCACTTCCACTCTTGCCGAAGGGTCTTGCTTCGAAGTGCGGCTGCCAATCGCCAATCCGTAGATCGGGAAGACTGTAGTCCAGGAGTAGCCTTACCGGTCGGAAGCCTGGAGGAAAACCTCCTCTGAGCTGGCCAGCATGCATGCGCCCTCGGCAGGATTCGAACCTGCGCACCCGGCTCCGGAGGCCAGTGCTCTATCCCCTGAGCTACGAGGGCGTACTGGAACGCAGGTTGCATACTAGCGGGACTTCAGCCATTCTCAATCTCCAATGACCGCCGAGCGCCGTCTCGCTGATGGGGTCGCCGCGGCTCTCGGGAGCCTCGGCATCGCCGTCGAGCCGCAGCAGATCCAGCTCGTCCGTCCGGCGCGCCTTGAGCACGGGGACTGGTCGACCAACGCCGCCCTCGTCGTCGCCAAGGCGGCTGGCCGCCCGCCCCGCGAGGTCGCCGCCGATCTCGCTGCCGTGCTGAGCGCCGCGGGGATCGAGGGGGTGGAGGGGGTGGAGGTCGCGGGACCTGGTTTCGTGAACTTCAAGCTCGCCACCTCGTGGCTGCATCACGCGTTGGTCGACGTCGTCGCCGCGGGCGAAGCGTCCTACGCGACACCCGACCTCGGGGCGGGCGAGCGAGTCCAGATCGAGTTCGTGTCCGCCAACCCGACCGGGCCGCTGCACGTGGGCAACGGCTGGCTCGGCTCGTACGGCGACGCTCTCGGACGCGTGATGAGCCGGTGCGGCTGGGACGTTCGCCGCGAGTTCTACGTGAACGACACCGGCGGCCAGATCCGCCTCCTCGGTGAGAGCCTGCTCGCGCGACGCCGCGGCGATGCCGTGCCGGAGGGGGGATACCAGGGTGAGTACGTGGCGGAGCTGGCGCAGGAATACGATGGCCCGGACGACGTCGTCGACGCCGGCGGGTTCGCCAGCGACCAGATCCTCGAGAACATCCGGGCGACGCTCGCGCGCCTCGACATCGTGTTCGACGAGTGGTACTCGCAGGCTTCGATCGAGGAGAGCGGCCAGGTTGCCGAGACGATCGAGCTGCTTCGCGAGCGCGGCCTCGTCTTCGAGGAGGGCGGCGCCACCTGGCTCCGCTCCACCGAGGTCGGCGACAGCCGAGACCGCGTGCTGGTCAAGTCGGACGGCGATGGCACCTACCTCGCCGGCGATCTCGCCTACCACCGTGACAAGTTCCTCGTCCGCGGCTTCGACCGGGTGATCGACATCTTCGGCGCGGATCACCATGGTCAGGTCGCCAGCCTGAAGGCGGGCATCGTGGCGCTCGGGGTCGAGAGCGAGAGGCTGGAGATCCGTCTCGGCCAGCTCGTCAACATCGTCGGCAAGCGAATGTCGAAGCGGTCCGGGCACTTCGTCAAACTTGACGCCATCATCGACGAGATCGGTGCCGACGCCGTGCGGCTGCTGTCGCTCGTCTCGTCGATCGACCAGGCGACGACCCTCGACCTCGACCTCGTGACGCGCCGGTCGATGGACAACCCGGTGTTCTACGTGCAGTACGCCCATGCCCGGATCGCCTCGATCGACAGGAGGCGGGCCGAGCGCGGAGTCGACCGGGTCCCGATCCACGAGGCGCAGCTCGGCCTGCTCGTCCACGATAGGGAGCTCGAATTGCTGCGCTGCCTTGTCGATCTGCCGTACGTCGTCGGGGAGGCGGCGCGAGATCGCGCGCCGCACAAGGTGACGAGCTGGGTCCGCCTGCTGGCCGGCGAGTTTCACGGCTTCTACCACGACTGCCGCGTCCTCGGCGACGAGGTCCCGCTCGAGCTCACTCAAGCTCGGCTGTGGCTCGTCGAAAGCGTCCGCATCGGCCTCGCGATCGGGCTCGGCCTTCTCGGGGTGAAGGCACCCGACGCGATGTGAGCGACGTCCAGGCTCCGGCTGCGCCGAAGGGACCGTCGCCCGACGGCCCGATTCACCGCGGGCTTCTCCCCGACACCGCAACCGCCACGACCGACGGCCGGCTGAGCATCGGTGGGGTCGACCTTGTCCAGTTGGCCGAGGAGTTCGGCACTCCGGTGTTCGTCTATGACGAGGAGCACCTGCGTCGGCGCTGCCGTGAGGCCCTTGATGGCTTCGGTGCCGGCGTCGCGTATGCGACGAAGGCCTTCTTGTGCAAGGCGATGGTGGCACTCGCGCTCGAGGAGGGGATGGCACTCGACGTCTCGACGGGCGGCGAGCTCGCTGTCGCGCTCGCCGGAGGGGCCACGGGCGAGCACCTCGTGTGCCACGGCAACAACAAGTCCTCCGCGGAGCTCGCCTCAGCCCTCGACGCCGGCGTGGGCCGAATCGTCGTCGACTCGTTCGACGAGATAAGCCGGCTGCGGGACCTCGCGGCTTCTGGCGTCAGCTCCCGGGCAGAAGCTGGTCGAACCCGGCTCCTGCTCCGCGTGACCCCCGGCGTCGAGGCGCACACCCACGAGTACGTGATGACGGGGCAGGAGGACACGAAATTCGGTTTCTCGTTGGCTTCGGGAGCCGCGGCCGAGGCGGTCTCGGAGCTCAGGCAGCTGACGGGCTTCGAGCTCGTCGGCGTGCACGCCCACATCGGCAGCCAGATCTTCGAGCTCGACGCCTTCGGTCAGGAGCTCTCCGCCCTGGCCCCGTTCGTCATCGCCAACGATTTCGCCGAGTGTTGCGTCGGCGGCGGTCTGGGTGTCGCGTACGTCGAAGGCGAGGTCGCGCCCACCATCAGCGAGTGGGCGCGGGCCGTGCGCTCAGCTGCCAGGGCAGCCGGCCTCCCGCCGAAGGTCCGGCTGACCGCCGAGCCCGGCCGCGCCGTCGTCGCGGCCGCAGCCGTGACGCTGTACCGGGTCGGCACCATCAAGCGGCTCCCCGGCCTGCGCACCTACGTCGCGGTCGACGGTGGCATGTCCGACAACCCACGGCCGGTCCTCTACGGCAGCGGCTACGAGGCCTTCCTCCCCCGCGCCCTCCAGCAGCCCCGGCCATTGGCCGCCCGGGTGGTCGGCAAGCACTGCGAGTCCGGTGACGTCATCGTCGACGACGCACGGCTGCCCATTGACCTCGCCGTCGGCGACGTGCTGGCCACGCCGGTCACCGGCGCCTACGGATTCGCGATGTCGTCGAACTACAACCGGGTCCTGCGACCCCCGGTCGTGTTCGTCGCCGGGGGGCGATCCCGAGTCGTCGTACGGCGCGAGACCATGGCCGACCTGCTCGCTTGTGAGGCCTGACTCGATCTGTCTTGTACTTTGTGCCAGTGGTCAAACCTCGATCGAGCGAGGCGTGCGGCACCGACGCCGTGCGCATCGGCCTCCTCGGCTACGGAAACGTCGGGCTCGCCTTCGCCCAGCTCATCGATTCGCAGGCTGAGGCGATAGCGCTTCGCACCGGCATCGAGCTTCGGATCACGCGCATCGCCGTGCAGGACCTGGCCAAACAGCGGCCGGGTTCGGCGAGGTCTGTCGCCGGCGCACGGCTCTGCGCGGATGCCCTCTCGATCGTGAACGACCCTTCGATCGATCTCGTCGTCGAGCTCATCGGCGGCATCGAGCCGGCACGCAGCCTGCTGCTCGCCGCCATCGCGGCGGGCAAGCCGGTCGTCACGGGCAACAAGGAGCTCCTCGCGACCATCGGTGCCGAGCTCCTCGCCGCCGCCGAGAGCGCAGGGGTCGACCTCTTCTACGAGGCCTCGGTCGCCGGCGCTATCCCGCTTGTCCGGCTGCTCACCGACTCGCTCGCGGGCGAGCAGATCGTCCGCGTCATGGGGATCGTCAACGGGACGACGAACTACGTGCTCACCTCTATGAGCGAGGAGGGCAGCGACTACGCCCAAGCGCTCGCGGAGGCACAGGCGCTCGGCTACGCCGAGGCCGATCCCACCGCCGACGTCGAGGGCTACGACGCCCGGGCGAAAGCCGCCATTCTCGCCGGTATCGCCTTCGACGCGGACGTCGCGGCGGAGGACGTCTACCGGGAGGGGATCACGGCGATTGGTGCTGCCGACATCGCTTTTGCCCACCGGCTCGGCTACGAGATCAAGCTGCTGGCCGTGGCCGAGCGCGTCGGCGACGGATCGACGTCCGCAATTGCGGTACGCGTCCATCCCGCCATGGTTCCTCGTGGACACCCCCTCGCGAGCGTGCGCGGGGCGTTCAACGCCGTCTTCGTCGAAGGAGCCAGCGCCGGCGAGCTCATGATCTACGGCCGCGGTGCCGGAGGGACGGCGACGGCAAGTGCCGCCCTCGGTGACGTGGTCGCCGCCGCGCACCATCTCCGCCAGAAGACGAGAGGCCGCCCTGTCCGCCGCGACCGAGTCGAGATCCGGCCGATCGCCGAGCTTCGTACCCGGTACTACCTGACCCTGGATGTGACGGACCGGCCCGGCGTGCTCGCGACCGTCGCCCACGCGTTCGGCGAGCACCATGTCTCTATCCGCTCTATGGAGCAGGTGGGTCTCGGTGACGAGGCCCGTCTCGTGTTCATCACCCACACCGCCCGAGAGGCCGATGTTCAGGCGACGCTCGCGGCACTCGCCCGGTTGGACGTTGTGGGACGCATCGGCGGGGTGCTGCGGGTCATCGGCCCGGAACAGTGACCGGGAGCCACAGATGACCGGGACGCCGTGAGCGCCTGGCGCGGGGTGCTCGAGGAGTACCGCGAGTTCCTTCCCGTCTCGGAGGCGACGCCCGTCGTGACGCTGCTCGAGGGCGGGACGCCGTTGCTCGCTGCACCGCGGCTTTCCGAGCGCGTCGGCGCCCGTGTGCTGCTCAAGCTCGAAGGGGCGAACCCGACCGGCTCGTTCAAGGACCGCGGAATGACCATGGCGATCTCGAAGGCGGCGGAGGAGGGCGCCGAGGCGGTCGTGTGCGCCTCGACCGGCAACACCTCCGCCTCCGCCGCCGCCTATGCGGCCCGGGCGGGAATGCGCTGCGCCGTACTCATCCCCGAGGGCCACATCGCCCTCGGGAAGCTGGCGCAGGCCCTCGTGCACGGAGCGCGCGTCCTGCAGGTGCGGGGCAACTTCGACGCGGCTTTGGAGATCGTGCGCGAGCTTCCCCGCCGGGCGCCGGTCGTAGTCGTGAACTCGGTGAACCCGCTTCGCATCGAGGGGCAGAAGACGGCGGCATTCGAGATCGTGGACAACCTCGGCGACGCTCCGGACCTCCACTGCATCCCGGTCGGCAATGCCGGGAACATCACCGCCTATTGGCGGGGCTACTGCGAGTATCGCAACGCCGGTCGTTCGACGCGCCTTCCGAGGATGTTCGGGTTCCAGGCCGCCGGCGCGGCGCCGATCGTCGCCGGGCACCCGATCGCCGACCCCGAGACCGTCGCCACCGCGATCCGGATCGGCAATCCCGCCTCCTGGTACGGCGCCACAGCAGCGGCGGCGGAATCGGGCGGCGGAATCGCCGCGGTGACCGACGAGGAGATCCTCGAGGCCTATCGGTTCCTTGCCGCCCAGGAATCGGTCTTTTGCGAGGCAGCCTCGGCGGCGTCGGTCGCGGGCCTGTTGAAGACGACGGTCCCAGCGGGCGCCACCGTCGTCTGCGTGCTCACCGGACACGGCCTGAAGGACCCCGATCTCGCCATCAGCCAGGTGTCGGTTCCTGCCGTTGTCGAAGCCGACCTCGGCTCGGTGCTCCGCGCTCTCGGGCTCTGAAGCGCTGACGGATCCACGCGAGCCGGGGGGTTCTTGCCCGGAGCCCGCTGCCGGGCTAGTATGCGTTTGCCTTCGCGCGTCATTGCGGATGCCAGCCTGCCACTGGGCGGCGACCCGAATGGGGCGGTGGGAATCGCAACGGTCCTTTCCCTGTTGTTACCTATACCGGCGTTTCCCTCCGTGCAGACGCAGTAGACGCCGTGGGCACCCACTACCGTGCCGTGCGATTCGATGAATCCGATCCACCAGTACCGCTAGGAACCCCCGGCGGCGGATCGCAGGCCTGGGCCGATGTACGGCCCGACCTGCTCAAGTCACCCGCCCGCCGGAGAGCGAGGCCATGACGCACCCGGGGAGCATCGGCACCCCCGGATCCCGGAGGGACCGGGAACCACATCAACAGAACCACCATCAACAACAGAAAGATCCAGAGAGGAAGCTGATGAGCGAAGAGCAGCTCGAGCGTTCGATCCTCGAGCGCAAAGCGAGCGACGAGCTTCGAGCGATCGCGACCGCCATGTCCCTAGAGCCAGTCGCGCGTACACGCAAGGCGGATCTCGTGAACCAGATCCTGCGTGCGGCCGGTGTCGAGGTTGACGGCGACTCACCGTCGGGCGCGAGCGCCGCGGCAATGCCGCAGGCATCGTTGGTCAATGGCGACACCAGGGCCGTAGCGGCCGGCGGGGCCGGAGCCTCGCTGGCGAAGCCAGCGCGCGGCCGCACGTCCCGCGCCCGGTCCGGGGCGAAGACCGACACGCCGGCCCCCCAGGTCGAGGTGAACGGAAGCAGTGGTGCAGCGCACGGGGCCGACGAGGCCCATGAAGGAGCGACCCCCGCACGTTCGGGCACGCTCGTCAACGGCAGCGATTCGCCAGAGTTGACCGGCGACCCGAACGCGGTCGCAGACGGCGCAGCCGCCGTGCTCGCCGACTCCCGCTCCGACCGGAGCGGGAGCGAGCCGGCCTTGACGACCAGCACGAACGGTGTTTCCGGCGAATCCGGTACGGGTGAGGTGACGGGGAACGGCTTTCCGGCAGGAAGCGGCGAGCGATCCGGCGGCGACGTGTCGACTGCCCCCCGCCCCCAGCGTCAGCCCCAGCACTCCCAGCCCGGGCGGGGCAACCAGGCCAACCAAGGTGGCCAGAGCGGCCAAGGCGGCCAGAGCGGCCAAGGAGGCCAGATCGAGGCCGGCAACCGGCGCGGACGCCGACGTCGCGGACGCGATCGGGAGCGTGGCAGCCAAGAGCCGCAGGGCGGCGGCCAAGAAGTGGCGTGGCAGGGCGAGCTCGTGCCGGTCCGGGGCCTCCTCGACCTGCGGGACGAGGGCTACGGATTCCTCCGCACGAGCGGCTACCTGCCGAGCAGCAAGGACGTCTACATCTCGGTGTCACAGGCGAGGCGGTTCGCGCTGCGCCGTGGCGATGCCATCGAGGGTGCGTGCCGTCCGGCAGGGCCGAGCGAGAAGTACCCGGCCCTGTTGCGGATCGACACCGTGTGCGGGATGACCCCCGACGAGGCGCGCGAGCGGCCTCGTTTCGAGGATCTGACGCCGTTGTTCCCGGACCAGAGGATGCGGCTCGAGCTGAAGGACGATCCGCTCAACACGACTGCCCGGATCGTCGATCTGATCTCGCCGATCGGCAAGGGACAGCGCAGCATGATCGTGTCGCCCCCGAAGGCGGGCAAGACGACCATCCTGAAGCAGATCGCGCACTCGATCGAGCAGAACGACCCCAGCGTCCACCTCATGGTGCTGCTCGTCGACGAGCGACCCGAGGAGGCCACAGACTGGCGCCGATCGGTGAAGGGAGAGGTGATCGCATCGACCTTCGACCGCCCTTCCGACGAGCACACGACCGTTGCCGAGCTTGCGATCGAGCGAGCCAAGCGCCTCGTCGAGCTCGGCAGGGACGTGGTCATCATCCTGGACGGCATCACCCGGCTCGCCCGGGCCTACAACCTGGCCCAGCCGGCAACCGGGCGCATCATGTCCGGTGGTGTGGACTCCGGCGCCCTCTACCCGCCGAAGAAGTTCTTCGGAGCGGCTCGCAACATCGAGGAGGGCGGCTCGCTGACCATCCTGGCGACGGCTCTCGTCGAGACGGGCTCCAAGATGGACGAGGTGATCTTCGAGGAGTTCAAGGGCACCGGCAACATGGAGCTCCGCCTCGACCGCAAGTTGGCCGAGCGCCGGATCTACCCGGCGATCGACGTGAACGCGAGCTCGACTCGCCACGAGGAACTGCTCTTCGACCGCTCTCAGCTCCAGCAGGTCTGGAAGCTTCGCCGGGTGCTGAACGCCCTGGGCAGCGATGGCGGTGGCGGCGCCGGCCTGGAGCTGCTCATGGACAAGATCCGCACGACCCGGTCCAACGACGAGTTCCTCGCTGAAATTGCCAAGGCGCCCACGCCGGGGGGTTGACGCACCCCGACGGGCCGGTTGGAGGGCTCGGCCGAAGGTCGCCGGGTCCCCCGTACAATGGGGGAATCATGAAGACAGACATCCACCCCGCTTACGAGATCGCATCAGTGCGCTGCTCGTGCGGGAACACATTCACGACGCGGTCGACGAAGTCCGACCTGCACGTCGAGCTCTGCAACGAGTGCCACCCCTTCTACACCGGCAAGCAGAAGCTGGTGGACACCGGTGGGCGGGTCGAGCGCTTCGAGCGCCGCTACGGCCAGCGCAAGACCAAGCGCTGACCGAGCCGGTCCGGCTCCACGTCGTAAAGCCGCCGCCGCGTTCGTTCGTGGCCGGTGGCTGATGCCCCGGTAACCTGAATCCGTGCTCGATCGCCTCGAGGCGCTTGAGGCTGAGTACTCACAGGTCCTCGCCCGCCTCTCCGACCCCACGCTCTCCCAGAATCCACGTGAGTTGCGGGAGCTGTCGCGGCGCCACAAGGAGCTCGAGACCGTCGTTCGGACGATGCACGAGCTGCAATCCGCGCAGGCGGACGTCGCCACGGCTCGCGAGCTCGCCGCCGACGCGGTCGGCGCTGAGCGCGAGCTCGGCCGGGGCGAGCAGGAGGCTGCAGAGGAGCGGGTCGCGGCTCTCGAGTCCGAGCTGCGCGACCTGCTGCTGCCGAGTGACCCCAACGACGGACGCAACGTCATCGTCGAGATCCGCGGCGCCGAGGGAGGGGAGGAGGCGAACCTGTTCGCCAAGGTCCTCTTCGACATGTACCAGCGGTACGCGGACCGCCGTGGCTGGCGGCTCGACGTGCTCGACCTGCGGATCTCCGAGCTCGGCGGCATCGACGGGGTGACGTTCCTCGTGAAGGGGGAGGATTCCTGGCAGCGCCTCCACCAGGAAGCGGGCACTCATCGCGTGCAACGGATCCCGGTCACCGAGTCCCAGGGCCGCGTCCACACCTCTTCGGCGACGGTGAACGTGCTGCCGGAGGCCGACGAGGTGGAGGTCGAAATCGAGCAGAGCGATCTCCGGATCGACGTCTACCGGTCGACGGGGCCCGGTGGCCAGTCGGTCAACACGACGGACTCGGCCGTGAGGATCACCCATTTGCCGACCGGGCTCGTCGTGGCGATGCAGGACGAGAAGAGCCAGATCCAGAATCGGGCCGCCGCACTGAAGGTCCTGCGTGCCCGCCTCCTCGATCTCGAGCAGCAGCGCAAGGCGGCGGCGCTTGCTCAGGAACGGCGGGCACAGGTGGGCGGCGGAGGTCGTTCGGAGAAGATCCGCACGTATAACTTCAAGGACAACCGGGTCACCGATCATCGGATCGGGCTCACCTTGAAGAAGCTCGACCGGATCCTGATGGGCGACCTCGACGAGCTCGCCGACGCGCTGCTCGCGGACGAGCGGGGCCGACAGCTCCTCGAGGGATGAGCCGGCAGCCTGCAGCGGTGGCGCCGAGCTGGAGGGAGCTGTGGCGCTCGACCGAGAAGCGGATCGGCGATCCGGTCCAGACGAGGTGGCTGCTCGAGGAAGCGAGCGGCGCCAATGGCGCGGCTCTGCTCGGCGGGCTCGACGACGAGGCGTCGCCGGCGGAGGCGGCCCGGCTCGAGTCGCTGGTCCAGCGGCGTCTCGGCGGTGAGCCGCTGCAGCACGTGCTCGGCCACTGGGGCTTCCGGACGCTCGAGGTCGCCGTCGACCCGCGCGTGCTCATCCCCCGCCCCGAGACCGAGTCCGTCGTCACACTCGCCCTCCTCGAGCTCGACCGCCATCGCCGGCCAGAGCCGGGCGGGCCGGCCCTGGCCGTCGATCTCGGCACGGGCTCGGGTGTGATCGCCCTCTCCCTCGTCGCCGAACGGGCGGAGGTGCGTGTGATCGCCACCGACCGGTCGGCGGGCGCGCTCGAGGTGGCGACGGCCAACCGGTCGCGTCTCTCGGCCGGGGCCAGGGCGCGACTGCAGTTCCGGCGAGGCGACTGGTACCAGGCCCTGCCCAGAGAAGCGGTCGGTCAGGTCGACCTGATCGTCGCCAACCCGCCGTATGTGGCCGAGCACGAGTGGTCCGGCCTCGACGCGGTGGTTCGAAACTTCGACCCGCTCGAAGCCCTCGTATCGGGACCGAGCGGCCTCGAGGCGATCGAGGCCATCGTGTCCGGCGCGCCAGAGTGGCTCGGCCGGCCCGGAGCTCTCGTCGTCGAGATCGCGCCGGGCCAGGCGGGGGCGGCGGTCGAGTTGGCGCGCGGGGCCGGTTTCGCCGCCGCAGTCGTCGAAGACGACGATGCAGGTCGCCCCCGGGTGCTCGTGGCCCGGCTGTGAGCCGGTCGGCACCCGACGGCCTCGAGGAGGCGCTGCGCGAGGGCAGCGTCGTCGCCGTCCCGACCGATACCGTCTACGGCCTCGCCGTCGACCCCCGCGTGGCGGGAGCGGTGGAGCGGGTGTTCGCCACCAAGGGACGTCCCGGGGGCATGGCTCTGCCGGTGCTGATCGCCGATCCTGGTGGGCTCGCGGACCTGGCGGAGAAGAGTCCGGTCGCCGACCGGCTCGCCTCGCACTACTGGCCCGGCCCGCTCACCCTCGTCTTGCGGCGCCGTCGTGAGGTCGCCTTCGACCTCGGTGGCGATCCGCTCACGATCGGCCTCCGCTGCCCGGCACACTCGATGTTGCGAGATCTCCTGCGACGAAGCCGGCCGCTCGCGGTCACGAGTGCGAACCGACACGGCGAACCGCCCCTTTGCACCGCGGCCGAGGTGCGCGAGCACTTCGGGGATGCCGTGAAGTGGGTGCTCGACGGTGGCCGATGCGACGGCCAGCCGTCCACGGTGATCTCGCTTCTTGGTCCGGACTGCGAGTGCCTACGGGAAGGGGCGCTCCCGTTTGCCGAGATCGCCGCGGTCGCGTCGAACGGTTGAGGGCCGGGGCGGCCGGCTTCGAGCCGTCAGGCCGTGCTGCCCATGCGGGCCCTACGGATTCGCCTCGCTTGAAAGAGCAGCGCCGAGCCGATCAGGAGCGCCGCCACGCCGATGACCGCCCACTGGCCGTGACCGCTCATCCCCGATCCACCGAGAGCGCCGGTTCCTTGTGCGATCCAGACGGCTCCGGTCAGGAAGAAGACGGCTCCGACGACTATTCGAGCCCACACGGGCCGGCTCCGATCTGGTCGCCTGCGCGAACCATCTGGGGTGGCACGCTAGTGGCGGTCGAGGTCCGATCGTCGGCGGCTCGCCCGGGCTTCGATGGGAGATCCTGCCCGTCGGCAAACCGCGCATCGGCTGGCGGGGGCTCACCCGAGATGCACGCGGACCTGGCAGTTAGAATCGCTGAATGAGCGTCTCGGTCGGATCGGACCACGGCGGTCGCGACAGCGCCTTCCTGCCGGGGGCGCTCGCCGGGGACCCGGAGCTGCGGGCGATGCTCGGGAGGGAGCTCGAGCGCCAGCGAACGAGCCTGCAACTCATCGCGTCGGAGAACTTCACCTCACCCGCGGTGCTCGCTGCTTCGGCGTCGGTGCTGACGAACAAGTACTCGGAGGGTTACCCCGGACGTCGCTACTACGGCGGGAACGTCGTCGCCGATCAGGTGGAGGACCTTGCACGCAACCGGGCGGCGGAGCTGTTCGGCGCCGAGCATGCCAACGTCCAGCCGCACGCCGGTGCGAACGCGAACCTGGCGGCGTACCTGGCGCTCGTCGAGCCGGGCGACACGATCCTCGCCATGCGCCTCGACCAGGGCGGACACCTGACGCACGGCTCGCCGGTCAGCATCACCGGCAAGCTGTACCGGTTCGTCGCCTACGGGGTCACACCCGCCGCGGCCGACGGTTCGGGCGAGCGAATCGACCTGGACATGGTCCGCGACCTCGCCGTCCGAGAGCGGCCGAAGCTCATCGTGGCCGGTGCGACCGCCTATTCCCGAACGATCGACCCTCTGCCGTTCCGGGAGATCGCCGACGAGGTCGGGGCGCGCCTCATGTTCGACGCCGCGCACCCTGCCGGTCTCATCGCCGGCAAGGCCCACCCGAATCCCGTCGGAGTGGCCGACGTGGTGACCCTTACGACCCACAAGACCCTGCGCGGCCCGCGGGGCGGCGCCATCCTGTGCGGCGCCGACCTGGCGAAAGCGGTCGACTCCGCCGTCTTCCCCGGCCTGCAGGGCGGCCCGCTGGAGCACGTCATCGCGGCGAAGGCGGTGGCGTTCGGAGAGGCTCTGCGGCCGGGGTTCCGGGACTATGCCGCCAAGGTGGTTCGCAACGCAGCGGCGCTCGCAACGGCGCTCACCTCAGAGGGGTTCCGGCTCGTGGCCGGCGGAACGGACAATCACCTCGTGCTGGTCGACCTGCGGACCTTCGACGCGGAGCTCACGGGCAAGGTCGCCCAGGAGGTGCTGGACCGGACCGGGGTCACCTGCAACCGCAATGCCATCCCGGGCGACCCGCGGCCCCCCTTCGTGGCGAGCGGGCTGCGGCTCGGCTCGGCAGCGGAGACCACAGCCGGGCTCGGTGAGGCCGAGATGGCCGAGGTCGCCGGCCTGATCGCCCGGGCACTCCGCGGGCGCGAGGACGAGGGCGAGCTGTCGTCGGTCCACGGTGCCGTCAGGGACCTGTGCGGTCGGTTCGATCCCTATCCGGGCGGCGTCGCATCGACCGGGTGACGCTCGTCCTGGCACGCCTCGAGGACGGGAGAGGGCGGGCGACCGATGGCAGGCGGGGTGTCGTTTTGCCGAATTGGGCACGGCGATGCCAGGATTGGCAACCGGAGTGAGCAGGAAGCCCTCGCCAAGCTTTACCACGTTGCTCGGGATGGGCGTCACGACGGCCCTGTGCATCGCCGCCGGTATCGGCGGCGGGTACTGGCTGGACCGGGCGTTCCGCACCGGTGTGCTGCTTACATTTGTGGGTTTGGCGCTCGGGCTGGTCGCCGCAGTCGCGGCGGTCTATTTCGAGATCAAAACGTTTCTCTGAGAGCCAGCAATGTGGCCGGCCCCAGACGGGTCGCAAGCAGCTGACCTCGGACCGATCAAGAAGAGGGAATGGAGCGACTCGCAGCACTACTGGAGCAGCTTGACCTGCCGGAGATCTCGAGGATGCTCCGGCACACGGTCTTCGCCGCGCTCGGCGTCGGGATCGTCGCGCTCGTTGTTCTGTCGCTCCTCGGATGGCCGCTCGCCGGCCTCGGCGCGTGCATCGGCCTCGGACTCGGCCTGATCAACATCCGCCTCGTGATGGCGACCGCCTCGAGACTGAACGCCTCAGGCCTGACCAAGATCAAGCGACCCATGGCGATGAACACCCTCATGCGCCTCGCGCTCACGACTGTCGTCGCGATCATCCTCGTCGTCGTGAACCTGCCGCTCGGCATGGGTGTGCTCGGCGGAGTCGCGGTGTTCTACTTTCTCTTCGTCGCGAGCCTGGTCGTCACCCTGCTCCGCCAGGGAGCGGTCACGTGACCGCCGGGCTGCTCGCCAACGCAAACGCGATCACCGTCGGCGGCGGACCGACGTTCAAGCTGCTCGGGCTCACCGTCAACAAGTACGACGTCATCGCCACCCTCGTCGCAGGGGTGCTCGTGATCGGGATCGGGCTCGCGGTGCGCATCCACATCACCGCCGGGGTGCCGGGCAGAATGCAGCTCGCCTTCGAGACCATCTCGGAAGCCATTTCGAGACAGGTCGAGTCCTCGATCGGTTCGAAGGGGCGGCGGGTCGTGCCGCTCGCGATGACGCTGTTCCTCTTCATCTTGTTCTGCAACTGGCTCGAGATGATCCCGAGTGGTCACGACCCGCAATACCTGCCCTCCCCGACCGGTGACGTGAACCTGACGTACGCGATGGCGCTCACCGTCATCATCCTCGTCCATGCGACGTGGATCCGGACCCAGGGGCCGCGGCACTACATCGGGCACTACTTCCGGCCCTACAAGGGGCTCTTCCTCATCAACCTGATCGAGGAGATCGCGAAGCCGCTCACCTTGGCCCTACGACTCTTCGGCAACATCTTCTCGGGCGGGATCATGCTCCTTTTGATCTGGGCGCTCTTTCCTGCCTTCATCGTCCCCTTCCCGGACCTGATCTGGAAGATCTTCGACGGCCTGTTCGTCGCGCCGGTGCAGGCGTTCATCTTCTCGCTGCTCACGATCCTCTACTTCGAGGCGGCGATGTCAGGGAGCCATTGACCACGAACAGTCGCGCCCAGGTGCGCCAGACGGGAGCTCGAAAGGGCCCCGAGCAGATCCCCACCCGTTCAGAAAGGAAGTAGGAGAAACCAAATGGCAAATGACCTCAACAAGGCGATCGAGCTCGCCGGCGCCATGGTCGGCGGCGGACTGGCGCTCGGCGGCGGCGCCATCGGCGCGGCGATCGGCGACGGCCTCGCCGGCAGCCAGACGATTGCCGGCGTCGCCCGTCAGCCCGAGGCGCAGGGGCGGCTCTTCACGATCATGTTCATCATCGTGGGACTCGTCGAAGCCATGTACTTCATCAATCTCGTCTTCATGGTCCTGTTCGTCTTCGTCCTCGCCAGCAAGTAGCGCGGAGGCATTGCTGCATGCTGCTCGCGAGTGCGACGACCACGACGACGACGGCCCCCGGGACGCAGAACTTTCTGATCCCGAACGGGACCTTCATCGTCGAGTTGGTCATCTTCCTGATCGTTCTCGGCGTCATCGCGAAGTGGATCCTGCCGCCGCTTCAAGAGGTGTCCGAGACGCGACGGGCTCGTATCCGCGCCGGATTGCAGGCGGCCGAGGATGCCCGCCTCGAGACCCAGGGCGTCCTTGCCGAGCGCGACCGGATCTTGAACGAGGCACGGGCACAAGCGCGCGCCACGATCGACGATGCGAATCAAGGGGCGGACGAGGCCCGCGAGCGGGGACGGGAACGGGGGCAGGCAGAACACGATCGCCTGCTCGCCGCCTCCCGGGAGGAGACCGAGGCGGATTGCCGGCGGGTCCGCGAGGAGCTCGTCGGGCGGCTCGACACGCTCGTTGTGGCGGCGGCAGAGCGAGTCCTCGGCACGACCGTCGACGTCGACCGCCACCGCGCGCTCATCGACGAGGCGGTCGTCACAGCCGCGGGACCGAGCTGATCATGGCTTCGTATCTGGCCGAGGTCGTCGGTTTCCTGTTGTTGGCCGCATTCATCTATCGCTACGTGCGCCCGCCGCTCAAGAAGATGATGGACAAGCAGTCCGAGTCGATCCGCTCGTCGATCACCTCTACCGACGCCGCAGCCGAGAGCGGGGCGCAGCGGCTCGCGGAGGCACGCGCGGCACTCGAGGCGGCCCGGTCAGAAGTGACGGCCATCGCCGAGCGCGCCCACCAGACCTCGGCCCAGCTCCGACTCGAGGGCGAGCGCCGCGGCCGCGAGGAGCAGGACCGGCTCGTCGCGAGCGCCGCGGTCGAGGCCGACTTCGCGCTCAAGCGTGCCCGAGAGGAGGTCACCCGACAGGTCGGTGCGGTCGTGATGGCCGCCACCGAGCGAGTCGTGGCTGCCGAGCTGGACGCTTCACGCCAGCGGACGCTCATCGGTGAGACGATCGATGCCGCCGAGGCAATGGCATGAGGGACCTGCTCCGCGGCTACGCCACGGCTGCTCTGGAGTCGGCAGCGCTCGCAGGCGACGCCCGCCTCGTCGTGACCGATCTCTCGGGCTTCTCGCGGGCGTTCCTCGAATCCGATCCCCTCCGCAACGTCCTCACGGATCCGGCGATCCCGGCCCGGGCCCGCCGAGGTGTGGTCCACGACCTGTTGGAGGGCAAGGCCGCAGCCGAGTCACAAGCGCTGCTGTCCTGGGCCGCCCTCGTGGAACCCGCCCTCGAGTTCCCGCTCGTCGTGCCGGCATTGCTGGAGCTCGCCGAGCAGACCGCCGACGCTGCAGATGCCGGACGTCAGCTCTTCGTCCCGCCCGAGGAGCTGCTCGGTGGCCGATCCGCCGTGCGCGAGCGGATCCGTGGCTACGCCGACCGGTTGTTCCAGGAGGTCGACCGACTCGAGCGGATCGACGACATCGAGGATGAGCTGTTCCGTTTTGCGAAGATCGTCGACGCGAACCGTGGGTTGCGCCAGGCGCTCGGGGACCCCTCGTTCGCCGTTGCCCGGCGGGTCGGCCTGGTCGAGGACCTCCTCCGCGAAAAGGTGCAGCCCGCAACCCGACGACTCGTCGCCTATGTGCTGAAGGCCGGCCACGTCCGCGACCTCGTCGGCACTTTCGAGTGGCTGGCGGAGCTCGCCGCCGAAGAGCGGGGCCGGCGGGTGGCCGAGGTTCGCTCCGCCGTCGAGCTCGACGACTCCGAGCGAACGCGGCTCGCGGCGGCGCTGCAGCGCACGGTCGGCCACCCGGTCGAGGTACGCGTTCAGATCGACGCCTCGGTCATCGGCGGGATGACCGTTGCAATCGGCGACACCGTCATCGACGGCTCGGTGCGACACCGTCTCGATCAGCTGCGCGAGACCCTCGCACCGTCGAGCGGGATGGCTCTGACCGACCGGCCGGCTACTGCCCACAACGGTTCCTGACCCAGACGAAGAACAAAAGGACCCCCACTCATGCCTGAGCTCACGATCAACGCCGACGACATCGCTGCAGCGCTCGCGCGCAACGTCAGCGATTTCACCCCCGGGACCGAAGCCGAGCAGGTCGGCCGTGTCGCCGAGGTCGGCGACGGCATCGCCCGTGTGACGGGGTTGCCCGGCGCGACGGTCAACGAGCTGCTCGAGTTCGAGAACGGCACCGTTGCCCTCGCCCTCAACCTCGACGAGGAGTCGATCGGTGCGGTCGTTCTCGGCACGATGGACGGCCTCGACGAGGGACAGGTCGTGCGCGCGACCGGGCGCATCCTTTCGGTGCCGGTCGGCGACTCGTTGCTGGGCCGGGTGGTGAACCCCCTCGGCGAGCCGATCGACGGGAATGGCCCGCTGGGCGCCACCGTCGAGCGCCGCCTCGAGATCCAGGCGCCGGGCATCGTCTCGCGTCAGCCCGTGTCCGAGCCGTTGCAAACCGGCATCAAGGTCATCGACGCCATGACGCCGATCGGTCGTGGCCAGCGCGAGCTGATCATCGGCGACCGCAAGACCGGCAAGACGACGATCGCGATCGACACGATCATCAACCAGCGCGACGCCGGGGTGAAGTGCATCTACGTCGCCGTCGGCCAGAAGGGATCGACGATCTCGCAGACCGTCGCCACCCTCGCCGAGTACGGCGCGCTCGCCTACACCGTCATCGTCGCCGCTCCCGCGTCCGAGCCTGCGCCGTTCAAGTACCTCGCCCCGTACGCGGGGTGCGCGATCGGTCAGCACTGGATGGAGAACGGCGAGCACGCGCTCGTCGTGTACGACGACCTTTCGAAACAAGCCGAGGCGTACCGCCAGCTCTCCCTCCTCCTGCGCCGTCCTCCGGGCCGGGAGGCCTATCCCGGTGACGTCTTCTACCTCCACAGCCGCCTGCTCGAGAGGGCGGCGAAGCTCTCGGACCGGATCGGTGGGGGGTCGCTCACGGCTCTTCCGATCATCGAGACCAAGGCCGGTGACATCTCGGCCTACATCCCGACCAACGTCATCTCGATCACCGACGGCCAGATCTTCCTGGAGAGCGATCTCTTCTACTCCGGCGTGCGGCCCGCGTTCAACGTCGGCAACTCGGTGTCACGAGTCGGTGGTGCCGCGCAGATCAAGGCGATGAAGTCGGTTGTGGGCACGCTCAAGATCGACCTGGCGCAGTTCCGCGAGCTGGAGGCGTTCGCCACCTTCGGCTCTGAGCTCGACAAGGCATCGCAGGCACAGCTCGATCGCGGCTATCGCCTCACGGAGCTGTTGAAGCAGGGCCTGAATGTCCCATTGCCGGTCGAGGAGCAGGTCGTCGTCATCTACGCCGGCGTGCGAGGGCACATCGACAACGTTCCCGTGGAAGACGTGCAGCGTTTCGAGTCGGAGCTGCGGGCGTTCATGCGGGCCAGCTACGCCCAGATCCTCGAGCAGATCAAGTCGACGGGCGCGCTTCCTCACGAGGGCGAGCTCGAGACCGCGATCGCCGAGTTCAAGCAGGGCTTCGGCCTGCCTGCCGCCGAGTCTCCCGCCGAGGCGGCCGGTGGGCTCGGGGCCGGAGCGCCCTCTCCTGCCGCGGCCGGCACCGGCGAGGCCGCCGACGCCGATCGTGCCGACGCCGGGACGGCCGATTCTGCCGACGCCGATCGTGCCGACGCCGGCACCGGCGAGGCTGCCGACGCCGATCGTGCCGACGCCGGGACGGCCGATTCTGCCGACGCCGATCGTGCCGACGCCGGGACGGCCGATTCTGCCGATGCCGACCGTGCCGACGCCGGGACGGCCGATTCGCCCTCGCCCCTCGGCGAGAACAAGGCCGAGTAGTCCGATGGCAGGCGGTCAGGAGCGGGTCCTCCGTCGGCGCATCAAGAGCGTCGAGTCGACGAAGAAGATCACGAGGTCGTTCGAGCTCATCGCGGCGTCGCAGATCGTGCGCGCCCAAGGACGCATCGCAGGTTCGCGGCCGTACATCAAGGGAATTTCGGACATCCTCGCCGAGACCGCCTCCGTGAGCGGCAATCCCACGAGATTGGTGGGGATCCCGGAATCGCCACAGAGCATCCTCACGCTCGTAATGGTCGCCGACCGGGGTCTCGCCGGCGCCTACAACTCGAGCGTGCTGCGAGCGGCCGAGCGCCTCATCCGTTCCGGGACGGCAGAAGGCCGCGCCTACCGGGTGATGGCCGTCGGCAAGAAGGCGCAGGCGTACTTCCGGTTTCGTCGTCAACCGGTCGAGCGGCAGTTCATCGCCATGAGCGACCGGCCGACCTACGAGGACGCCCGGCGGGTTGCGGCGGTGGTCGTGCCGCCCTTTCTCGAGGGCGAGGTGGATCTGGTGCAGATTGTCTCCACCCGCTTCCGGTCCGCGGGCCGCCAAGCCGTGGAGACGCGCCAACTTCTGCCTGTCGTGCCGAGCCCGGAGCAGAGCCGCCACGTGCCGGCTGGGTCGTCCTTGGCAACAGAGGAAGAGGAGTCCGGCGTCACCGGGGCCGAAGCCGGCATCGGCGAGTACGGGTCCCCGCCGGAGCCGAAGCTCGGCTATTTCGAATTCGAGCCCGACGTCGAGCAACTTCTCGCCCGGCTCATCCCTCAATACTCGGAGGCCTCGATCTACGGTGCGCTGCTCGAGGCGTCCGCTTCGGAGCACACCGCCCGTCAGCGAGCCATGTCGGCAGCGACCGAGAACGCCGAGGAGCTCATCAAGACCCTCCGGCGAGTCATGAACCGTGCTCGCCAGGATTCCATCACGACCGAGATCATGGAGATCGTCGGCGGCGCCGAAGCGCTTCGCTCGGCGGTCCGCACTCCCCATGACCTCACTCATCCCCAAGCAACCGAGGAGCAGATCGCATGACCACCCTTGCCCCCGACGCCCCTGAGACCAATCACCTCGAGAACGGCCGTATCGTCGCGATCGCGGGACCGGTGGTCGACGTCGAGTTCCCCCCGCACGCCCTGCCCGAGATCAACACCGCCGTAGAGATCAAGCTGGTCGTCGACGAGAAGGAGATCGTCATCACCGCCGAGGTTGCTCAGCAGATCGGCGAGGGCCGGGTGCGCTGCGTGTGCCTGAAGCCGACTGACGGGCTCGCCCGCGGGACGACCGTGGTGAACACCGGTCGCGGCATCTCGGTTCCGGTCGGCGACGCGGTGCTCGGTCACGTCTTCAACGTGATCGGCGAGACCCTGGACGCGGGCGAGATGGGCGAGCCCGACGCCTGGTGGGAGATCCACCGCCCGGCTCCTGCATTCGACACCCTCGAGCCGAAGCGGCAGATGTTCGAGACCGGGATCAAGGTCATCGACCTCTTGGAGCCTTACGTGCAGGGCGGGAAGATCGGGTTGTTCGGCGGCGCCGGCGTGGGCAAGACCGTCCTCATCCAGGAGATGATCCATCGAGTCGCCCAGGAGCACGGAGGCGTGTCGGTGTTCGCAGGCGTCGGGGAGCGCACCCGTGAAGGCACCGACCTCTGGCTCGAGATGCAGGAGTCGGGTGTCATCAACAAGGCAGCGCTCGTCTACGGCCAGATGGACGAGCCACCGGGCGTCCGGCTCCGGGTGGCGCTCTCCGCGCTGACGATGGCGGAGTACTTCCGGGACGTGAAGAACCAGGACGTGTTGCTGTTCATCGACAACATCTTTCGTTTCGTGCAGGCGGGGTCGGAGGTGTCGACGCTTCTGGGACGCATGCCCTCGGCAGTTGGCTACCAGCCGACGCTCGCTGACGAGATGGGCGAGCTGCAGGAGCGGATCACGTCCACCCGCGGCCACTCGATCACCTCGATGCAGGCGGTCTACGTGCCCGCCGACGACTACACCGACCCGGCGCCCTTCACGACGTTCACCCACCTCGACGCGACGACCGAGCTCTCCCGCCAGACGGCGGCGCTCGGCATCTATCCGGCGGTCGACCCGCTCGCCTCGACGAGCAACATCCTTGCACCCGAGGTGGTCGGCGATCGCCACTACCAATGCGCCCGACGAGTGCAGGAGGTGCTGCAGCGCGCTCGTGAGCTCCAGGACATCATCGCCATCCTCGGTCTGGACGAGCTCTCGGAAGAGGACCGGCTGAGCGTGATCCGCGCCCGCAAGATCCAGCGGTTCCTGTCGCAGCCGATGTTCGTGGCGGAGATCTTCACAAGCCTTCCCGGGATCTACGTCCCGATCGACGAGACCGTCCGGAGCTTCGAGGCTCTCGTCGGCGGAGATCTCGACGATGTTCCCGAGCAGGCCTTCTTGAACGTAGGTGGCGTCGACGACGTCATGGCGAAGGCCAAGACGATCGAGCGGGGCTGAGCCGGCTCGATGGCGAACCTGACCCATGCCGAGCTCGTCACGCCGGAGCGCGTCCTCTTCTCAGGCGAGGCAGAGGCGGTGATCATGCGCGTCGACGGAGGCGACACGACGTTCCTGGCGAACCACTCGGACTTCATCGGTGCGGTCGACGTCTGCGTCGTGCGCATCCAAGCGGCTGCTCGCGCCGGCGGGTCGCCGGCCGAGGGTGTCGCGCCGGGCGGCGCCGGCGAAACTCCGGGCGCCAGTGGAGCTCCGGGGGAATCGACGTCCCTGGGTGAGGTTCGGGCGGCGGTGCACGGAGGCTTCGTCAAGGTGGCTGACAACAAGGTGACGATCGTTGCCGGCGTTGCCGAGCTCGCCGACGAGATCGACGTCGGCCGGGCACAGCGTGCTCTGGAGGCGGCGGAGGGCGACGAGGCGGCGCCGGCCACTGACGGGACGGCAACGGCCGCCGACGAGGTGACGGCAGATGCGGACACAGCCAGCGCGGCGGCGCGGGCGCGGGTACGGCTCGAGGCCGCCGAAGCCCCGGGCGCCGATCTCAGCCCTGTGTGAGTCGAGCGGCCGCGGATAGGTTTGTGTCATGCGCTTCGCCTTCAAGACCGCACCGCAGCACACGACCTGGAACGCCATGCTCGAGGTTTGGCGCGCCGCCGACGACATCGAGGTGTTCGAGTCCGGCTGGACCTTCGACCACTTCTACCCGATCTTCTCGGACTCGACGGGACCCTGTCTCGAGGGCTGGGTCACCCTGACCGCTTTGGCGCAGGCGACGCATCGCCTCCGGCTGGGGACGCTGGTGACCGGCATCCACTACCGGCATCCGGCTGTTCTGGCGAACATGGCGGCGACGCTGGACATCGTCTCGAGCGGAAGGCTCGAGATCGGCGTCGGGGCCGGCTGGAACGAGGAGGAGTCCGGCGCCTACGGCATGCCACTCGGCACGCCGAAGGAGCGCAGCGACCGTTTCGAGGAGGCCTGTGAGGTCATCGTCGGCCTTCTCTCGAACGAGACGACCTCGTTCAAGGGGGCGTTCTACGAGCTGACGGAGGCTCGCTGCGAGCCCAAGCCCGTCCAGCGGCCACATCCGCCGATCTGCGTCGGCGGCAGCGGCGAAAAGCGGACGCTGCGTACCGCAGCGCGATTTGCCCAGCACTGGAACTTCGTCGGGGGGACGGTGGAGGACTTCACCCGCAAGCGGGAGGTGCTTCATCAGCACTGCGCCGATCTCGGGCGGGACCCGAAGGAGATCCTCCTTTCGAGCCACGTGCGCTTCGAGGGTGATCCGGCCGCGACCGCGGCGAACGCGGCGGCGCTCGCCGAGGCCGGCGCCGGCCTCGCCATCGTCCAGCTCCGTCCGCCCCACACTCCCGACGTGCTCGAGCCGCTGGCGGAGGCCTTGGCCGAGCTCGCCTGAGAGGACGGCGCATGGCGGAGTTGATCCTTCTTCGTCACGGCAAGTCGGACTGGGAGGCGGAGCCCGATGGCGACGACCGGCGCCGGCCCCTGGCCCGTCGGGGCGAGCGGAGCGCCCGGCGGATGGGCAGATTCCTGGTCGAGGCCGGCCACCTACCCGAGCTGGCCGTCACGTCTCCGGCACGCCGAGCCGAGGACACGCTCCGGATCGCGCAGGGCGCCGGCGGCTGGGAGGGCGAGGTGCGCCGCTCGGAGGCCCTCTATACCGGCGGTGTTCCCGGACTGCTCGAGGTGGTGGGGGCGGCGCCCTCCGAGGTCGGGACGCTCCTCGTCGTCAGCCACGAGCCCACCTGCTCGCAAGCGATCGCCGTTCTCACCGGAGGCTGCCGCCTCCGGTTCCCGACGGCCGCCATGGCGTGCATCGAGCTCGAGGATTGGCCGCAGGCCGGCCGCGCCGGCGGCTCGCTCGCTTGGTTCGTGGTCCCCCGGCTGTGGGACGGCGATCACCGCCACGTGGGCGGGGCTGTGGGGCTATAGCGCCTACCAGCCCACCCAGGTGGCTGAACGGGATCCCGAACCCGTCGTCGTACCCCTAGAGGCGGGCGTCACTTAACCTCGCCCCGTGTCCCCTCGCCGCCGGTTGACGGTTGCCCTCGTGGTGACCGGTGCGGTCGCGCACGAGATCGACGGCCTGCGGCGCGCCCTCGGAGCGGCGGCCTTGGAGCGCATCGCGCCGCACTGCACGCTCGTCCCCCCGGTCAATGTCCGGGAGGAGCACCTCGCCACCGTGCTCGAGCACGTTCGTGCCGCCGCATCGACAAGCGCACCGATCGCCGTGACGCTCGGGCCGCCGAGCACCTTCTGGCCGAAGACGCCGGTGCTGTACCTGGCCGTCGGCGGCGACCTCGAGGCGATTGCCGCGCTGCAGACCGACCTCGCGACCGGCCCGCTCGCGCCGCCGCCGGCGCGCACCGAGCGCGACTTCGTCCCACATGTGACCCTCGACCAACGGATCGATCCCAGCCGTTTGCCCGAGGCGCTCGACGCCATGGCGGACTACCGCACCCACCACTGCTTCGAGCGGGTGAGCATTCTCGAGCAGGACGCCGGCAACCGCTGGCGCCCGCTGGCGGACGCGGCACTCGGCGAACCGAGCATCGCCGGGCGCGGCAGCCTCGAGCTGGAGATCTCGGTGGTCGAGCGAGCCGACCCGGCCATCGCCGCCTGGGCGGGGGAGCATTGGGCGCAGTACTCGCGAGACAGCTACGGCGAGAGCGTCCGTCCGATCGATCCGTTTGCGATCGTCGCCCGAGCCCGCGGCCAGCCCGTCGCGTTCGCCGAAGGCGAGATCCGCGGACCGGTGCTGCGGCTCAGCCGAGCGATCGTCAGTCCCGAATGGCGGAGCCAGGGAGTCGGCTCGCACCTCCTGCGGGCGCTCGAGCGGCTCGGCGTCGAGCGCGGATGTGCCCGCATCCGGCTCGAGACGCGTGCCGGGGGCCGAGCACAGCATTTCTACGCCGAGCGCGGTTTCGCGGTCACGGCCACCCTTCCGAGGTGGCGGGAAGACCGTGACTTCGTCCTGATGGAGCGCGCCCTTCATATCCCGACGCCGGCCCCGCCCGACCCTGCCGCGCCGGCCTCCGCCTCGGCTCCCGAAAAGTGAGGGCGGGCGCGGCGCCGAGCCGGCCGGCTCCGGCAACCCCGGCCTTAGGCCTCCGGCGAGCGCGATCCGGTGGCGATCTCACGAGCGACCTGGTCGACGAGCCGGTGAGCCGCCTGCTCGGGGTCGATCCTGCGTTCGCGCAGCGCGGTCAATAGCTCGACGTTGGCGGGGGCGGCGGCCGCCGCGCCGAGCGCCGTCTCGAAACGTCCCCCCGCGATCCTCACCGCCTCCTCCCCCGCACGCTCCGCGCGCCGCCGGTCAAGCTCCCCGTCGCGTTCGAGGTGCTCCCGGTGTGAGGAGATGGCGTCCCAGAGCGCGGCGACGCCGTCACCGGTCGGCGCCACCGTTTCCACGATCGGCGGGGTCCACTCGAGATGTCCGGACAGCTCCAGCATGTGGCGCAGGTCTCGCGCCGTCTCGCGGACCCCCGGCCGGTCGGCCTTGTTGACGACGAGGACGTGCGCGATCTCGAGAAGCCCCGCCTTGTTCGCCTGGACCGCGTCGCCCCAGCCGGGATTCACCACCACCACGACGGTGTCGCACGTAGCGGCGACCTCGACCTCGATCTGGCCGACGCCGACGGTCTCGACGATCACGAACGGCCAACCGGCCGCATCGAGCAGGCGAACCGCCTGCGGCACGGCGGCGGCGAGCCCGCCGAGGTGCCCGCGAGTCGCCATCGAGCGGATGAAGACGGAATCGTCGAGGGCATGATCTTGCATCCGCACCCGGTCGCCGAGAATCGCTCCGCCGGTCAGAGGCGACGAGGGGTCGACAGCGAGCACGGCAACGGGCACGTCGAGGCGCTTGCGGATGTCCGCCAGCAAGCCGCTCGCGAGCGTCGACTTTCCCGTGCCGGGGGCGCCGGTGAGCCCGATCGCGTACGCGTTCCCGGCTCGCTTGAACGTCAGTCCGGCAAGTTCGCGACCTTGGCTGCCGCCTCGTTCAGCGGCGGAGAGCAGGCGGGCGAGAGCGCCCCGGTCACCCGAGACGGCGGCTTCGAGCAGACGCTCGGTATCGGTGCTCCGGTGGCCGTGGCTCACGGCGTTGAGACGCGCTCGATGTCCGCGCCGATCGAGCGCAGGCGCCCCGCCAGGTCTTCGTAGCCCCGGTCGATGTGCTCGGCGCCACTCACCTCGGTGACGCCGTCGGCCGCGAGGCCGGCGAGCACGAGGGCGGCCCCGGCCCGGATGTCCGGCGCGCGGACGGGAGCGCCCGAGAGCCTCGGTACGCCGCGGACGATCGCGTGGTGGCCTTCGGTCCTGATCTCGGCGCCCATGCGCCTGAGCTCGTCGACATAGCGGAACCGGCCGGCGAACAGGTTCTCGCTCACGATCGCAACCCCCGACGCGACCGACAGCATGGTCACGAGCAGCGGCTTGTAGTCGGTTGCCACACCCGGGTAGGGAAGGGTGGCGACGTCGACCGAGCGCAGCCGGCCCTCCGCGCCGGCGAGGATGCCGCCATCGGTCGGGGTGCAGTACATGCCCATCTGGCGGAGCTTCTCGAGGAGCATGTCCATATGCTCTGGCCGGGCGCCTCCCACGAGCACCTCTCCGCCGGCGAGACCGACCGAAGCGACGAACGTCGCCGCTTCGACCCGGTCGGCGATGGCGTGGTGATCGGCGGGACGGAGCTCGTCGACGCCCTCGACCTCGATCCGCGATGTGCCCGCACCTTGGATTCGGGCGCCCATCTCGGTGAGCATCGACGCAAGGTCGGCGATCTCCGGTTCCCGGGCGGCGTTCTCGATCACGGTCGTGCCCTTGGCGAGCACCGCGCCCATCAAGATGTTGTCGGTCGCGGTGTGGCTCGGGAACTGGAGCACGATCCGGGCGCCGATGAGGCGGTCGCAGTGCCCGTCGACGTAGCCGTGTTCGGCGACGAAGGTGGCGCCGAGATCCTCGAAGGCGCTCAGGTGGAAGTCGATCGGGCGGTAGCCGAAGTCGTCGCCCCCCGGCATCGAGACCCTGGCTGCCCCGTAGCGGGCGAGCAGTGGCCCGAGCACGACGATGGAAGCTCGCATCTTCTCGACCAGCTCGTAGGGAGCGACCGGGGTCACGTCGTGGGGGATGGAGATCTCGAGGCGCCCCGTCGGGCCGTTGCCCACGTGGAGCACTTCGGCGCCCATCGCACGAAGGACGTCGGACATGATCGCGACGTCGCTGATAACGGGCACGTTGCCGATCCGGTGAACGCCGGGGGCTAACAGGCAGGCCGCCATGAGCTTCAGCACCGAGTTCTTCGCGCCGTTCACCTGCACGCTGCCCTGCAGCGGCCCCGCCGGGCGGAGAACGAAGCGATCCACGGCGAGACAGTACTGCCGTAAGCGGGCCGCAGGACGCGATCGCCCGCTATCGTCGGCTGCCGTGAGCGACCAGCGGCAGGCGCCTGACCGGAACCTCGCGATGGAGCTGGTGCGAGTGACCGAGGCCGCGGCGCTGGCAGCGGGTCGGTGGATGGGCCGTGGCGACAAGGAGGGCGCCGACAAGGCTGCCGTCGACGCGATGCGCGTCGTGCTCCAGCGAGTCCCCATGGACGGCGTCGTGGTGATCGGCGAAGGCGAGAAGGACGAGGCGCCGATGCTCTTCAACGGCGAGCGAATCGGTGACGGCACCCCCCCGATGACCGACATCGCCGTCGATCCGATCGACGGCACGAGGCTGACCGCGCTTGGCCGCGCGGGGGCTCTGGCAGTGATCGCGGTCTCCGAACGGGGGACCATGTTCGATCCAGGTCCTTGCGTCTACATGGAGAAGCTCGCGGTCGGACCCGACGCCGCCCACGCGATCGACATCACGGCGAGCCCGTTGGCGAACCTGGCGGCGGTTGCGCACGCCAAGGGCGTGGCAGTGAACGACCTCACCGTCGTGGTGCTCGACCGCGAGCGGCACGCCGAGCTGATCGACGTCGTGCGTTCGACGGGTGCCCGCATCATCCTCATCACCGACGGGGACGTGGCGGGGGCGATCGCGACCGCGTGGCCGGAGTCGGGCGTCGACATGCTGATCGGCATCGGGGGCACGCCCGAAGGCGTGATCGCGGCAGCGGCGCTCAAGTGCATGGGCGGCGAGATCCAGGGACGCCTCTGGCCACGCGACGAGGAGGAGCGCGCCGCGGCGATCGAGGCGGGCTATGACATCGACCGGGTCCTTACGGGAGATGACCTGGTGCGCGGGGATAATTGTTTCTTCGCGGCGACGGGGATCACCGGCGGCGACCTCCTCCGCGGCGTCCGCTACGACCACCGTGGCGCGACGACCGAGTCGCTCGTCATGCGGTCCAAGTCCGGCACGGTGCGGCTCGTCGAGGCGCGCCATCAGCTTTCGAAGCTGCGCCTGTTCTCGGCCATCGAGTTCGGCTGAACGGGGGATGGCCGCGAGCTCACGTCAACGGTTGGACGATCCGCGCTGGTACGAGCGCGCCGTCTTCTACGAGCTGCTCCCTCGGGGCTTCTACGACTCCAACGCGGACGGGATCGGCGACTTCGAGGGCCTGCGCGAGAAGCTCGAGTACCTCGAGTGGCTGGGCGTCGACTGCCTCTGGCTGCTGCCGTTCTATCCGTCACCGCTGCGCGACGGGGGCTACGACATCAGCGACTTCCTCACCGTCGCGCCCGAGCTCGGCAGCACCGACGACCTGGCCGCGGTCATCGAGGACGCCCATCGCCGGGGCATCCGGATCATCTCCGACCTCGTGATGAATCACACGAGCGACCAGCACCCGTGGTTCGTGGAGTCCCGGTCCTCGCGTGACAACCCGAGGGCCGACTGGTACATGTGGGCCGACGACGACCACGGGTTCGCCGACGTCCGCGTGATCTTCTTGGACGTCGAGCCGTCCAACTGGACCTTCGACCAGAGGCGCCAGCAGTTCTTCTGGCACCGTTTCTTCCACCACCAGCCGGACCTCAACTACGACAACCCCGACGTCGTCGACGCGATGCTCGGCGTCGTCCGCTTCTGGCTCGACCTCGGCATCGACGGGTTCCGCCTGGACGCGGTCCCGTACCTGTACAAGGCCGAGGGCACGGCGTGCGAGAACCTGCCCGGGACCCACCAGCTGCTGCGCCGGATCCGGGCCGAGATCGACGCTTCCTATCCCGGCCGGATCATGCTCGCCGAGGTCAACCAGTGGCCGGACGCCGTCGTCGAGTACTTCGGCGACGGCGACGAGTGCCACATGTGCTTCAACTTTCCGCTCATGCCGCGCATGTTCATGGCGATCCGCCGCGAGCAGCGGTTCCCGATCACCGAGATCCTCGCCCAGACCCCCGCCATCCCCGATGGCTGCCAATGGGGGATTTTCCTGCGCAACCACGACGAGCTCACCTTGGAGATGGTGACCGACGAGGAGCGCGACTACATGTACGGCGAGTACGCCCGCGACCCCCGGATGCGCAAGAACCTCGGCATCCGCCGGCGACTGGCACCGCTCGTCGACAACGACCGGCGCGTGGGCGAGCTGCTGCACGGGCTGCTCCTGTCGTTGCCGGGCAGCCCCGTGCTCTACTACCGCGACGAGTTGTTGATGGGCGACAACATCTACCTGGGTGACCGCGACGGCGTCCGCACGCCGATGCAGTGGACGCCCGATCGCAACGGCGGCTTCTCCCGAGCCGACTTCGCGCAGCTCTACCTTCCTCCGCTCATGGACCCGGTCCATGGCTTCCAGGCCGTCAACGTCGAAGCGGAGCGTCGCGATCCGTCGTCGTTCCTCCACTGGTTGCGGCGCATGCTGGCCGTTCGCCACCAGTACCCGCAGTTCGCCACCGGCACGCTCGAGGTGCTGCCGGCTGACAATCCGTCCGTGCTCGCCTATGTCCGCCGGGCTCGTGACGTCCTGGACGGCGCCGGCGAGCCGCTCGCTTCGGGCCCGTCCGCCTCGGGCCTTGACGGCGCCGGCGAGCCGGTCCCGTCGGCCGGCGCGCCCGCGGCGGTGCTGTGCGTGTCCAATCTGAGCCGTTTCGCGCAGCCGGCCGAGCTCAGCCTCGGTCGCTGGGAAGGCTGCACACCGATCGAGCTGCTAGGACGCGTGCCCTTCCCGCGGGTGACCTCGGCCCCGTATTCGGTCACGCTCGCCCCCTACGGGATCTACTGGCTCGAACTCGTGGAGCGCTGAATTGCCTCCCGATCCGGCAGCGCTCGAAGGGCTCGTGGTCCCGTACCTCGAGCGCCAGCCCTGGTTCCTGGCGGACATGTCGCGGGTGGATCGGAGCGTGCGGGCCAACGCCCGCCTCGCCGACCTCGAGGTCCTCCTTCACGAGCGACCGGGCCTGGCGAGCGTGGTCGTCACGGTCGGAGGTCACTCGTTCCACGTGCTCGTCGGATGGAGGGAGCCGGCGCTCGCCCCAGCGATCCTCGGAAGTCGCCAGGGAGCGGTCCTCGGAATCTGCGACGACGGCTCAGGTGAGGTGCTCTGCTACGACGCGTTCGCCGACGAAGAGCTCTCGGCGGGGCTGCTCGCCATCGCCAGCGCCGGGCGCGAGAGTGCGCGGCGGGTTCGCCTGGTCCAGTCGCTCGTGAGCCATGCGTCTCTCGTCTACGACGAGCGCCTGTTCATGAAGTGCTACCGAGTCCTCGAGCCCGCGCCCCGGCAAGAGGTCGAGCTGCTGCTCCGGCTGGACGAAGTCGGCTTCAAGCATCTGCTCGGAGCAGTCGCGCGCTGGGAGCGGGCGGGGTGGGATCTCGCACTCGTGCGCGAGTACGTCGCCGGCGCCGTCGAGGGCCGCGCCCTCGCGCTGACGTCGCTGCGCGACCTGCTCGGTCGCGCAGCCGATGAGGACCGGATGCAGTCCGAGGAGGTCGGCGCAGCCGGCGGCGACCTCGGCTCGGAGATGCGGCGCCTGGGAGAGATCACCGGCAGCCTCCACCTGGCTCTCGCTGAGGCCTTCGGCGTCCGCACCCTGCAGGCCGGCGACGGCTCGCCTCGCCTCGCGATCAGGGTTCACGGGGACTACCACCTCCGTCGCGTGCTGCGCACCGACGCCGGCTGGATCGTCGCCGGTTTCGGCGACGATCCCTTGATCGGCAGGTTCGGCGGCGGCGGAGAGCGGCGGGAACCGCGTTTCGCGTCGCCGCTCGAGGACCTGGCCGACCTCTCCTACTCGCTTCGACAGGTCGCGGCCGAAGCCGTGGCCGTCCGGCCGGTCGCGACGTGGGCGCAAGCCCGCCGGCTGGCGGAGTCCTGGGAGCGGCGCAACAGGGACGCACTCATCAGCGGCTATCTCGGTGTCGAGGGCATCGGAACGCTCATGGAGCTGGACCGGCCAGCGGCGGTGTCTTCACTCGAGGCACTGGTCGCCGAGCGTGCAGCGGGCTAGTCATCTGACCCGGCGTGCCGGGGCGGGCACCCTCAAGAGGCTGCGGTCACGCACCCGTCGGCTGATTCCGGCTCCGCCCGGCACAGCGCTTCGCGAAGGTCCTCGGCAGCCTTCTCGGGCCCGACGACGTTGATCATGACGCCGGTGCCGAGCTCGAAACCGGCTCGTGTCGTCAAGCTGGGCAGGATGTGCACGTGCCAGTGGTACATGCCGGTCGCACGGTAGGGCGCGGAGTGGAAGACGACGTTGTAGGCGACGTCGCCGAGGCTCTCACCGATCGCCCGGAGGGCGCTTCGGACCGCTCGGCCGACGCCGAGGATGCCTGCGGTGGAAGCCCGGTGGAGGTGAGCGCCGTGGTCGCGCGGGACGACGAGGACCTCGTAGGGCGTTCCGCTCCAGAACGGGCAGAACGTCACGGCGTGGTCGGTCACCTGCAGGATCCGGTAGCCGAGCCGCTCCTCGGAGGCCGCAGCCGTGCAGATGAGGCATCCGCCTGCGAACCGAGCGAAACCGGCCTGCTCCTCGGCAAGCTCCCTCGGCACGAACGGGATCCCGAGCAGCTGGCCGTGAGGATGCGCGATCGAGGCGCCGGCTTGGCGGCCGTGGTTGACGATCACCTGGCTGTAGCGCAGTCCCGAGGTGTTCTGGTGCTCCTCGACGCGGTCGCGGATCGCGAGCATGACGAGGTCGGTCTGCTCGTCGGGCAGCGACGCCATCGTGCTGTCGTGGTCCGGCGACAAGATGAGCACTTCGTGGATGCCGCTCGCGGGGGCTTCGGTGAAGACGGGCCCACGATTCTCCACCACGAACGGAACGTCGCCCTCGAAAGCCGGGTAGCGGTTCGGCACGACCCGCACGAGCCAGCCGCCGGAGGTCCCGTAGGCCTCGAGGGCGGGTGGCATCGAACCCTCGTAGCCCGGGCAGAACGGACACGGAAGTCCCTCGAGAGTGTCGAGGGTGGGCTGTCTCGGGACGAACAGTGCCTGTCGCTGGCCGCGGTCGGTAGCCACCGTCACCCACCGCCCCGAAAGGGGATCAAGACGCAACTGGTTCACGCTCGGCCGAGGACCTCCTTCGAAGCGGTTCCTACACATACCATTGACATCTCCCTTCACGCTACCGCCACGCAGAGGCCGTCAGGCGGACGCTCGGCGTGACCGGCCCCGGCTACGACGTGCTGGTGGGAGTGCATGTGCTGAGCGCCGTGGTGGGCTTCGGCTCGGTGGGGGTCTCGGGCACCTACGCCGCCCGGGCGCGATCGGCCCCCAACCCGCGCCGGGACGCCGTCCTGCTGCGGTATTTCCGTCCGGGCGTCAACTGGGCAGAGCGGTTCCTGCTGTTCACACCCGTCGTCGGCGGTGTCGTGCTGTGGGTCGGAGACCGCAGCGCCGCCTCGCAGGCCTGGCCGTGGATCGGCCTC
>Ga0182015_10000456_pt1 | contig 58101 bp, 54 predicted proteins | sample 712P3MmetaG_FD_120478 | JGI IMG/M metagenome (GOLD analysis project Ga0182015, IMG submission 120478) | Permafrost microbial communities from Stordalen Mire, Sweden - 712P3M metaG | ecosystem: Environmental > Terrestrial > Soil > Wetlands > Permafrost | place: Sweden: Stordalen | collected...
CAGCAGCACGAACGCGATGATCAGATGCATCCCCGAGCCGGCGACCGCGACCAGAAAGCGCCGGGGGAAGGTGGCCTGGCGGTAGCTGCGCGCCTCGTCGGCTGGATCGACCTCCTCGAGCATCGTCATGCCGACAATCCGGACGTAGCCGCCGGCCGGAATCGCCTTGACGCCGTACTCGGTCTCGCCGCGGCGGATCGACCACAATCTCGGCCCGAAGCCGAGGAAGTACTCGGTGACCTTCATCCCGCTCCACTTCGCGGTGACGAAATGGCCGAGCTCATGGAGCATGATCATCGCCACGAGCGCGAGCACGACGACGAGCACGGGCCAGGCTCCGAGCACGATGGCAACAGCGACGCCGGCAACGACGACCACGAGCAGGCGCAACAGTGGCCACGTCCCGCTCGAACGCGAGGCGGATTCGAGCGGCGCGGCGGCGCCGGAAGCGTCATCCATCAGGGCAAGTCTCTCGCTTCGGCGGTCAGTTGCGGCGTCAGGCCGCGCGCGAGCGACGCTCGACGGCACTCTCGGCCCGCACCCGGGCGAGCGCGTCTGCCGCCAGCACGTCCTCCACCTCCGCCAGCTCCGTGGGCTCGTGGACCTCGAGCGTCTCAGCCACGACCTCGGCAATTGCCGGCCACGGGAGGTGACCGGCAAGAAACGCCGCCACGGCGACCTCGTTGGCGGCGTTCAACCACGCCGGCGCGCTGCCACCGGCACGTCCTGCCTCGTAGGCGAGCTGGAGGCAGGGGAACGTCGCCAGGTCCGGAGGTTCGAAGTCCAACCGGCGAACGGCGGCGAAGTCGATCGACCCATACGGCTGCGCGAGCCGCTCCGGGTAGCCGAGCGCGTAGCCGATCGGGAGGCGCATATCAGGAACCGACAGCTGAGCGATCGTGGCGCCGTCGCAGTATTCCACCATGGAGTGCACGATCGACTGCGGGTGAACGACGACCTCGATGCGGTCGTAGTCGACGTCGAACAGCTCGTGGGCCTCGATGACCTCGAGTCCCTTGTTCATCAGCGTCGAGGAGTCGATCGTTATCTTGGGTCCCATCTGCCACGTCGGATGGGCGAGGGCGTCGGCGACGGTCACCGACGCCAGCGCGGCCGCGCTCCGTCCTCGAAACGGGCCCCCGCTCGCCGTCAGCACCACGCGGGCCACGGCCTCGGCGCGACCACAGGCAAGGCACTGGTGGATGGCACAGTGCTCGGAGTCGACCGGTACGAGCTCAGCCCCGGCCGAGGCGCGGGCACGCTGAACCACCGGCGCCCCGGCCACGAGCGACTCCTTGTTCGCGAGGGCGAGGCGGCGCCCCTCCCTCAACGCAGCGACGGTCACCCCGAGGCCTGCGAAGCCGACCACCGCGTTCAAGATCACGTCACCGGTCTCGACCAGCGAGGCGAGGGCGCCCGGCCCGGCGCGAAGCTCGATACCGTCGGGGAGCAGCTCGGCGAGCCTCCGCTCGAGAGTCCCGTCGGCGATCGCCACGACCTCAGGGCGGAATTCGTCCGCTTGCGCCGCTAGGAGCTCGACCGATCGGGCCGCGCCGAGGGCGCTCACCGCGAATCGTGCCGGGTCCGAGCGGAGCACTTGCAGCGCCTGGGTACCGATCGAGCCGGTCGAGCCGACGATGGCGACCCGCCGGACGGAGTGGTCTCGACCGACGGGAGCCGTGGCCTGGGCGAACGTTGGCCGGTCCACCGTTCGCGTCATCCGATGTGGGCCAGGCGAACGAAGTAGTAGGCGGCGGGAAGGACGAACAGGAGCGCGTCGATCCGGTCCAGCATGCCGCCGTGGCCGGGCAGGAGCGAGCCCATGTCCTTGACACCCAGGTCGCGTTTGATCATGGACTCGACGAGGTCGCCGAAGGGTGCCACGACCGCGACGATGCATCCGAGTGCGACCGCCGTGCTCAGATGCCAGGGATGGATCAGGCTCGTGATGCCTGCGGACGCCCCGATCGCGACGACACAACCCCCGATGAGCCCCTCCCAGCTCTTGTTCGGGCTCACTGCCGGAGCGAGATTGTGCCGACCAAAGCGGCTGCCGACCGCGTAGCCCCCGATGTCATAGCCGACGGCGGCAATCATGGCACCGAGCATGAACGCGACCCCGTGACGGTGCGGGAAGACCCTCGGGTCGAGGAGAAGCCCGGCGAACGCGCCCAGCACGCCGATCCAGCCGAAGCCGAAGACCGTCACCGAGAGATTGGCGACCGGTGACCGGCGCGTGATCCCGACCAGGTACCAGACCATCGCGAGCGTGATGAAGAGCACCAGGGCGGTCACGATTGCGACGGGCCCGCGGAAGTAGGCTGCGACGGTGACGCCCGGCACGGCCAGCAGGCCGAGCAAGGTTGCGGGCTGGTAGCCGGCCAGACGCAGCGAGTTGAAAAATTCGGCCGTGGCCAGCGTCACGGTAACGGCGACGAGAGCGAGCACCGCGGGCGGCCCGGCGAAGAAGCACAGGAGCAGCACAGCGGCCAGGGCGAAACCGGTCAGGGTGGCGACGACCGGATTCCGGCCGGCATCGACGCTCGGGACCTCCACCTCGGCCTGCGGCCGCTCCGGCCGGGTCCGTGGCGCGACGTGCCGCCGGCGGGCAATGGGCGTGGCCACCGCCTCGTCGGGTCCGACGGGTGCAGCTGGGCTGGCGGGGGCGGTGTCTGCTCCCGCAGGCGGCGTCGCCACGACCGCGGGGGGCGACACCGGCTCCTCGCGTCCGGACCGCCCGCCGTCGGGTGGCTCCGCGGGCGGCGACCGGTCCGGGGCGCCAGCGGTTACCTCCCTACGAGCGACCCAGGAAGACTCGTCGTCGAGGTCGATGAAGTCGTAGGCGAAGGGGTCATCGGACGACGACTCCTCGTAGGCTGTGACCTTGCCGGCGCCGGCGAGGTCGGCGAGGACGGCGTCGGTGTCGTCCCAGTCCTCCTGGCGCTCGCGCCAAACCGGGCCCCCCGGCGGCGGAGGCTGCGGGCCACCCCGCTCTGCGGCGGCCTCCTGCTCGAGGTGCAGCAACACGCGGGGAACCTGCAGGGTCGGCGGGTCAGTCCAGTTCGGGAGCTCGTAGGAACCGTTCGGATCTGCCAGCGACGCCGGCCCAGCCACCTGGGTACCCTCGATCACCGAGCTCCCCGCTCCGCGAGCGGGGTCCACCACGTCAGGATGGGGGCGCGCCGCAACTTCGGCCGACGGCACCAGCCCTGCCGCGACACCAGCCTCGACGCCGGCGATCCGGGCCCGGTCGGTGACCGGCTCGCCGGTCCCTTGAGGCTCCTGTCGCTCCTCCACCCAATTCCTCCCTGGCGTGATCCTTCGCAGCGCCGCCGGCGGTCTTCGCGCCGGCGGTATCGGAAGCTCCCCGCACGCGACGGACGGCAGGTGCCGGGCCGCTTCTGCTCAGAGCTCGAGCAGCTCCCGCTCCTTATGGCTCAGCAATCTGTCGATATCGGCGATCTGCTCATGGGTCAGCTTCTCGAGCTCCTTCTCGGCGCGATCGAGCTCGTCCGAGGAGATGTCGCCGTCTCGCTCCAGCGTCTCGAGGTCGTGGCGGGTGGCGCGACGGACGTTGCGCACGGCGACGCGCCCCTCCTCGGCCCGATGCTTGACCACCTTCACGAACTCCTTACGTCGCTCCTCGTTGAGCTCCGGAAAGACCAGCCTGATCACCTGGCCGTCGTTGGACGGGTTGATGCCGAGATCGGAAGTGTTGAGTGCCTTCTCGATCGCCTTCATCGCGCCCTTGTCGTACGGGTTGACCACGAGCACCCGGGGCTCGGGAACGCTGAATCCCGCGATCTGCTGCAGCGGGACCTCGCTGCCGTAATAGTCCACCTTGATCTTCTCGACGAGCGCTGGTGACGCCCTGCCGGTCCGAACGGTGGAGAAGTCGGCCTTGGTGTGCTCGACCACTTTGTGCATGCGCTCAGCGCCGTCTGCGAGCGCGACCCCGATGAGCGAGTCGTCAGTCACGTGATCAGCGTACCGATCCGCTCACCCACGAGGGCGGCTCGGATGTTCCCCTCCCGCATCAGATCGAAGACGAGGATCGGGATCTTGTTGTCGCGACAGAACGTGATCGCCGTAAGGTCCATGACCCGCAGATCCCTGGAAACGACCTCCATGAATCCGATCTCCTCGTACCTGGTGGCGTCCGCGTCATAACGCGGGTCGGCGCTGTAGACGCCGTCCACTCCCGAGTGGGTGCCCTTCAAGATCGCGTCGGCCTCGATCTCCGCAGCTCTCAGCGCCGCGGGAGTGTCGGTGGTGAAGTAGGGATTGCCCATCCCCGCGGCGAAGATCACGACGCGGCCCTTTTCGAGATGACGGATCGCCCGGCGGCGGATATAGGGCTCGCAAACCTCGGCCATGTGAATGGCCGAGAGCACCCGCGTCGGGCAATCCACCCGCTCGAGGGCGTCCTGCAACGCGAGGGCGTTGATGACCGTGCCGAGCATGCCCATGATGTCGGAGGTCGCGCGATCCATTCCTTCGCCCGCCCCGGTCGTCCCACGCCAGATGTTGCCGCCGCCGACCACGATCGCGATCTGCACGTCGAGCTCATTGCGGGCGGCGCCTATCTCCTTGGCAAGGCGTCCCACCGTCGAAGCGTCGATGGTCTCCTCCGACGAAGAGCTCGCGAGCGCCTCGCCGGAGAGTTTGAGCACAACCCGGCCCCATCGGGGGCTGGCCCCAGTAATGCCGTCGGAGGCCACCTCGTTCACGGATGCCGCGAGAGCGGACTCACGAGCCGACCACGGCCTGAGCGAAACGGATCAGCTCCGCGCCGGCGAGCAGCTGCCCGACGGTCTGCTTCTCGTCGCGCACATACGGCTGGTCGAGGAGGACGCGCTCTTTGTACCAGCCCTGGAGCCGGCCCTCGACGATCTTGTCGAGCGCGGCTTGCGGCTTGCCCTCGTTGAGCGCGATCGCCGCCGCGGTGCGCCGGAAGTCTTCAACGAGCTTGTCAGGGACTTCCTCACGCCGGAGATACTCCGGACGGGCGAACGCGATGTGAACGGCGATGTCGTGGGCGAGGGACTCGTCGCCGCCAGACAGCTCGACGAGCACCGCGTTCACGCCGCGACCGTTCTGAAGATGCAGATAGCTGCTGAGGACTGCGGAGCCAGGAGCTTCGAAGCGAACCGTGCGGCCGAGGGCGATGTTCTCCTTCAAGACCAGCGAGAGGCCCTCGATCCGATCCGTGTAGTGGGCGAGGCGCTCCTCACCGTTGACGGCGAGCTCGTCGGCCAGCTCCTCGACGAGGGAGACGAAGTCGGGCGACTTCGCGACAAAATCAGTCTCGCACTCGAGCGTCGCGATTGCGCCCACCGGACTTGCGCCGCCGTGGACCACGACCGCTACGGCACCCTCGGCGCGGATGCGGTCCTGGCGCTTGCTGGCGCTGATGAGGCCGTTCTCGCGGAGCCACAGCTCGGCCGCGACCTGGTCGCCACCGGTCTCTTCGAGCGCGCGCCGGCAGTCCAAGATCCCTGCTCCGGTCTTCTTCCGGAGCGCCTGAACCTCCTTTGCGGTGATGGCTGCCATCTCGTTCAATCCTCCGTGCGGGTCTCTGATTCGGCCGGCGGGGCGGTCTCGGTCTCGCCGCTCGGCGTGTCGGTCACTGTCTCGCCGGCCGGTGCGGCCATCTCGGGCTCGGCCGCCGGCGCGGTCTCAGGTTCGGTCTCGGGGGCCACCGGCTCGGCCGCCTCGGCGGCCGGCGAGGCAGCTGCTTCTGCGTCCGGCGTGGATTCGGGCTCGAGCTCGCTGGCGACGGTCGGAGGCGCCTCGGCCGCGGCCGGCTCCTCGGCGCCAGCCTCGGCCGGCGTGGCGGCGGGTTCGGCCGGCGTGGCGGCGGGTTCGGCCGGCGTGGCGCCAGCCTCGGCCGGCGTGGCGGCGGGTTCGGCCGGCGTGGCGGCGGCTGCGGCGGGTTCGGCGACAACCGGTGCGGCCGCCTGCGCGGTTGCTTCGAGACTGGCCCGGCGGGCGTTGTTGGCTGCGTCAAAGGCGCGGCGCGAGGCGATGTAGCGACCTTCGGCCACCGCATCGGCGATCACGCGACACATGAGCCGGCCGGCGCGGATGGCGTCGTCGTTGCCCGGAATGACGTAATCGATGACGTCCGGGTCGCAGTTCGTGTCCACCACGGCAACGACCGGCAGGTGCAGCTTGTTCGCCTCGGTGACGGCGATGTGCTCCTTTTTCGTGTCGATCACGAAAATTGCATCCGGTGGCCGATCCAGGCGCCGCAGGCCGCCAAGGTTCCGATCGAGCTTCTCGAGCTCGCGTTCGTGTGAGAGCGCCTCTTTTTTCGGCATGGCGGTGAAATCGCCGGCGGCGCGGGACGCCTCGAGCTCGACGAGCTTGCGAACGCGACCGGCCACGGTCTGGAAGTTGGTCAGCATGCCTCCCAGCCAGCGCTGGTTGACATACGGCATACCGCAGGACGTCGCGAACTCGGCGACCGGATCCTGCGTCTGCTTCTTCGTGCCGACGAAGAGGATCACCCCACCACCCGCAACGAGATCCCTGACATAGGAGTAAGCGGTATCGACCCGCTCCAAAGTCTGGTTGAGGTCGATGATGTAGATGCCGTTGCGCTCTCCGAAGATGAAGCGTTTCATCTTCGGGTTCCAGCGGCGGGTCTGGTGCCCGAAATGCACACCGGCTTCGAGCAACTGTTTCATCGTGACGACGGCCACGTGGTTCTCCCTCCCGACGGTTCAGCTGATCCCGGCACCGCGCCCAGAAGGGCGACCGCGGGCGTACCGGGACGGGCGTTCAAGGAGGCCCGGTCGGGCCTCGCTGCCATGGTAGCGGGTCAGCCCGCCGCGTCCGCTACCCGGCTCCCGAACGCGCCGCGGCCTCAGGTGAGCTCGTCGCGCAGTCGTTGCCTCAGATGGAGGACGGCCTTGGTGTGGATCTGGCAGGCGCGGCTCTCGGTAACCCCGAGGATCTCGCCGATCTCCGCCAGGTTCAGGCCTTCGTAGTAGTACAGGGTGAGCACCTTGCGCTCCCGGTCGCCGAGCCGCTGAATCGCCTTGGCCAGCTGGCGCCGAGTCTCTTCCAGCTCGATCGTTGCCCCGGGAGCGTCACCTTTGTCCTGGAGCGTGTCACCGAGCGTCTGGCCGCCGCTGCCGCCCTGCCGAAACAAGACGTCGTCGAGCTGCAGCAGCCCAGCTCGCGAGGTCGGACGGAGAATATCGTCGAGATCGTCGGTGGTCATCTCGAGTTCGTCGGCGAGCTCGCGATCGGTCGGCGATCGACCGAGAGAGCCCTCCAGCTTGGCGAAGGCCGAGTCAACGGCGCGTGCCTTCGCACGAACCGACCGTGGCACCCAGTCGATCGAGCGAAGCTCGTCGAGGATCGCCCCGCGCACGCGGGGCACCCCGTAGGTCTCGAATTTGATCGCCCGGGACGGGTCGAACTTTTCGATCGCGTCGATCAGCCCGAGGATGCCGTAGCTCACGAGGTCGGCGTAGTCGACGTGATTCGGCATGGCGGACGCCACCCGCCCCGCCACGTACTTCACGAGCGGCGAATAGTGAAGGATCAGCCGATCGCGCGCCGGCCGGTCCGCGGTCGCCTTGAACTCCGCCCAGAGCTCCTCGACGGACTGGAGCCGGTCGGTCCCGGTCGGGCTCATCACGCTCTCGGATGGGCGCTGCGGTAGGCGCCAACCAACCGCTCGGTGGATACGTGGGTGTAGATCTCCGTCGTCCTCAGGCTCGCGTGACCCAGGAGCTCCTGGACCACCCGCAAGTCTGCGCCCCCGTCAAGGAGATGTGTGGCATAGGTGTGGCGGAGAGCGTGCGGATGCGTCGGGACCGGTGAGCGGCGGTCGAGAACCCGGCGCACGTCCCTAGGGGTCATCTGGTGGCCCCGCCGGTTGACAAATAGGCAGCCCGTCGGCGTGGCGGAGGTGACGAGCGACCTCCGCCCAGTGGTGAGGTAGCGCCCGACGGCCTCTGCAGCCGGGCCGCTCATCGGCACTCTTCGCTGCTTGTCGCCCTTTCCCCATACCGTCACGGACCGGGTCTTAAGGTCGATGTCGCCGAGCCCGAGCCCGCAGAGCTCGGCGACTCGCAGCCCACTGCCGTAAAGCAGCTCCAGCAAGGCGTCGTCCCGAGCCGCGACCTCGGGGGAGGTCATGGCCCTCACGCCCGAAGCAGCCGGTTCGAGAAGAACCGCCAGCTCGGAGGGTGCGAGCACCCGGGGCAGCCGCGCCTCGCCGGCTGGTGCGGAAAGGCGCCGCGATGGATCGGTCTCGATGAGCTCGCGACGTCGAAGCCATGCGAAGTAGCGGCGGAGCGCGGCGGCCTTGCGAGCGATCGTCCGACGGGAGTACCGCCGAGTCCCGAGGTAGGCCAAATAACGCCGCAGCATCAGACGGTCGACCTTAACCGGGTCCGACACTCCGGCCCGGTCCGCCCACGCTACGAACGCCTCGACATCACCTCGGTACGCCTGGCGGGTCGCCCCCGCGTCCGATGCGAGCGAGCGCACGAATCCCTCGAGCTCAAAGCCCACAACTCCACGGTACCCGAGCGCGCGCGGAGAGTGCTATACAAGCCGAATTCTGGACCTGCCCCCCGAGGTCGCCAAGTTGGGAGACAATAGGAGCCATGGCCCACAGAGTGCTGCTCGTGGAAGACGACGAACGGATCCGTACCTCGATGCGCCTCTCTCTCGAGGACGAGGGCTACGAGGTCGAGGAAGCAGCCACGGGCGAGGAGGCGATCGACTGCCAGTCGCGGGCTACCGCCTCGCATCCCTTCGACCTGCTCGTGGTCGACATCATGCTGCCCGGCATTGACGGATTCGAGTGCTGCCGCCAGCTCCGAAGGGCGAGCTCGGTGCCGATCATCATGGTCACCGCCCGCACCGACACCCATGACGTCGTGGCCGGGCTCGAGGCCGGCGCCGACGACTACGTCACCAAGCCCTTCGAGCCGAAGGAGCTGGCCGCACGCATCCGTGCGCTGCTGCGCAGGGCCCGCGCCGGCGAGCCGGGACTCGTACAGCTCGAATTCGGCGATCTCGAAATCCTTCCCGAGGCTGGCGTCGTGCGCCGGAGCGGCGAGGAGGTCCACCTGACGCGAACCGAGTTCCTGCTGCTGTGCGAGCTCGCAGCCAACGCGGGCAAGGTCCTGTCACGCGAGCAACTGCTCGAACGTGTCTGGAGTTACGACTATTTCGGCGACGGCCGGCTCGTCGACGTCCACGTTCGGCGGCTGCGCACCAAGATCGAGCATGATCCGAGCGAGCCGCGCCACGTGTTGACGGTGCGCGGCCTCGGATACAAGCTCGCCCCTTAGCGGTGAAAGTCGCCGGTCTGCCGCGAGATTGGGCAGCGCCGGAGCCGCCACCGCCCCCGGCGAGCGCCCCTGCGACCGTCCGCCGCCGACCGAGACGCCGGCTCGGGCTGCGTGCACGGGTCACGACTGCCTTCGCGCTCGGCGCCCTCGCACTCTCGAGCGTCCTGGCAGGGATCACCTACTTCGTGGTGCGGGCATCAATCGTCAACCAGGAACTCTCCTCGATGCGACACCAAGCCTTGGCGAACGCCGTCTTGCTGCGCGGCGAGCTCCGGGTGCCGACCGCCTATATCCGAGAGCTGATCACGACTCTCGATTCCGGGCCGAACACCGCTTCGCTCATCTACAGCACGAGCGACAGCAAGCCTCGGTGGTACCCGTCCTCGGCCACGCTGTCGCCGAAACAATTGCCGGTGGCGCTCAGGGCGCAGGTGCTCGCGGGCAAGCCCTCCCAGCAAGTTGTCGGACCCGACGGCGCTGCTCAGTTCGTCGTCGGGGTGCCGATCCCCTCGGAGAAAGCGGCCTACTTCGAAGTCTTCGATCTCTCGGACCTCGGCCGTACCCTGCGGGTGTTGTTCGCCTCGCTCACCCTTGCAGCATTGTTCACAACGGTCGCCGGGGCGATCGTGGGCCGCTGGGCAGCGAGCCGTGCGCTGCGCCCGTTGCACGAGACCGCCCAAGCGGCGCTCGCGATCGCCGGTGGTCGCTTGGGCACTCGCCTGGAGAGCACCGACTTCGCGGATATGGCGGTGCTCGCCTCGGCGTTCAACCGCATGGTGGACCAACTTCAGGAACGCATCGAACGCGAGGGCCGCTTCAGTTCCGACGTCAACCATGAGCTCCGCTCCCCGCTCACGACCCTTACCGCCTCGCTCTCGGTCCTCGAGGCTCGTCGTGACGATCTGCCCGAACGGGCGGTCCAGGCGCTCGACCTTCTCGGCGCCGAGGTTCGGAGGTTCCGGCGCCTCGTCGACGACCTGCTCGAGATCTCCCGTTTCGACGCGTCACCCGGCGACTTGTTCCGCGACGAGGTGACGGTGGGATCCCTTGTCGAGCACGCCGTTCGAGCGACGGGCGCCGAGGTGCCGATCGGGTTCGCTCCAGGAGTCGCCTCGCGCCACATCCTGGTGGACAAGCGCCGCTTCGAGCGCATTCTGGCCAACCTGTTCGAGAATGCCCAGCGCTATGCCGGGGGAGCCGTGCTCCTCGCGGTGGAGCAGCACGGCTCCTCGGTGCGCTTCCTCGTCGAAGACGAAGGGCCGGGAATCGCTCCGGAGGAGCGGGACCGGATCTTCGAGCGCTTCTCGCGGGGCTCGACCGGCCGGTTGCGCGGGCTCGGCGACGGCACCGGCCTCGGCCTGGCGATCGTCGCCCAGCACGTGCACCAGCATGGCGGCCGGGTGTGGGTCGAGGGGCGTCCCGGAGGCGGCTCGCGCTTTGTCGTCGAGCTTCCGGCCATGAACGAGGTTGCCTCATGAAGCTGCGACGGATGTTCGCGCTCGGCTGCCTCGGGGTGGCCATGACCGTCCTCGCAGGCTGTGGACTGCCGCTCGACAGCTCTCCGCAGGCGATCCCGGCCTACGAGATACCGCTGTCGTTGCGCCAGACGAACCAGCCGCCGTTCGTCGTTCCCTCACGGATCAACAACGGGACACCGGTCGGGATCTACCTGCTCGGACCCGACCTCCAACTGATTCGCGTGCCGAGATACCTTCAGCCCCCACCCACCCCGCAGGAAGTCCTCGACATCTTGGACGCGGGAGCCTCGCCGTCCGAGCTGAACCTGGGGATTCAGAGCGCGATTCCCCCTTCTGCCGACCTCGTCGTCGGCGGACTGACCGGAGGCGTGCTGACCGTGCTGCTCGACCACACCTTCGGCTCGCTCCGCCCGGGGCAGGCCACCTACGAGTTCGCGCAGATCGTCTATTCCGTCACGTTCCTCGCGAGCGTGCACGGTGTTCAGTTCAAGTACGACGGCGGCAAGATCGAGCCCGAGACCGGCACGGGCTCCATCGCATCCAACTACATCGTGACGCGCGCCGACTACCGGCAGCTCGCGCCGTAGGGCTGCTCCAGGCGCGGCGCATCGGCCCAGAGCCGTTCCAGGTTGTAGTAGCGGCGCGCATCGTCCAAGAAGACGTGGACGACGAAATGGCCGTAGTCGAGCAGCACCCAGCGGGCATCGTCGAGGCCTTCGATGCACCGCGGCGAGCCGCCCCCCTGCTCCTTGACGAGGCGCTCGACCTCCTCGGCGATCGTGCGGACCTGGCGCGCGTTGCTGCCACTCGTGATCACGAAGTGGTCCGTGATCCCGAGCAGATCCCCGACATCGAGCACCACTGTCGGGTCGACCGTCTTCGACGAAGCGGCGCCGGCCGCGACGAGGACGTGATCGAGGCTCAAGACGACCCGCACGCCTTTCCGCCAGCTCGACGCGAGCGCGCCGCTTGGACACCCCGCTCATGGTCGGACGCGGACAGCGGCCCGATCCGGGGGGTCACGCGGCAGCTCATCTGGGCATAGGGTACAGGCCGCGTTCGCGGATCACACGGATGGCAGGCATGGGAACGAGGAAGTCTAAAGGCCGACCCGACGCCACCCGATCGCGCAGTTCCGTACTCGATATCTCGAGCGCCGGCACCTCGAGCATGCGGACGTCCCAGCCTTCGAGCGGGCTGGCCGGAGCAAGCGGGTCGATCGTCGTGCCAGGCCGGTTCACCACGACGAGGACGACTTTGGACCGCACCTCCTCGATCCGCTCCCAGCTGTCGAGTCCTGTGGCGGCGTCTGCGCCGACGATCAGGTTCAGCTCGGCATCCGGCCAGCGGGCTCGGAGCTCGGCCACCGTGTCGGCGGTGTACGAGGGCCCGCCGCGCTCGATCTCGATCGCGCTCGACTCGAGGCCCTTGACGCCGCTCACCGCCGCTTCTACCAGCGCCAGCCGGTCGGCTGCGGGAGTCAAGGGCCGGCTCCCCACCTTCTGCCAGGGCTCGTTCGCGACAACCAGCAGGACCCGGTCGAGGTCGAGCGCGTGCCGCGCGTTCACGGCTGCCACGAGGTGACCGACGTGCACCGGGTCGAATGTTCCCCCGAGGATGCCCAGTCGGCGGGGTTCGCTCACGACCGAAGCGTAGCGACCACTTCCGGCCGATCTCGGATCGTGCACGCAGCTCGGGTGTCGTGGCGCGAAATCAACGCTTGCGACTCCCCTACTCTGGTGGCGTGACGACCACATCGGGCTCGGTGGATCAAGGGCTCCCCGACGACACCTCCTCGGCGAGGGCAGGACCGCGGGAGACGCCGGGCTGGCACCCCGCTTCCTGGCGGGCCTATCCAGCCGCGCAGCAGCCGGAATGGCCGGATCCTGCCGCCCACGCGCGTGCGGTGGCCGAGCTCGCGACCCTGCCGCCGCTCGTGTTCGCCGGTGAGGCGCGCCGTCTCACCCGAGCGCTCGGAGAGGTCGCCGCCGGCAAGGCCTTTCTCCTGCAGGCGGGAGATTGCGCCGAGTCCTTCGACGACTTCTCCGCCGACGGGATCCGGGACAAGCTGAAGGTGATCCTGCAGATGGCGGTCGTGCTCACCTACGGCTCAGGGGTGCCGGTCGTGAAGCTCGGCCGCATCGCCGGGCAGTTCGCCAAGCCTCGCTCTGCTCGAACCGAGCTCGTCGGTGACGTCGAGCTGCCCGTGTTCCGGGGCCACATCGTCAACGACGACGTGCCTATTGCCTCGGGGCGGGTGCCCGACCCTCGGCGGATGCTGCGCGCCTACTACCAGTCGGCTTCGACGCTGAACCTGCTACGGGCCTTCACCAAGGGCGGCTTCGCGGACCTGTCGCAGGTGCACTCGTGGAATCTCGAGTTCCTGACGACGAGCGCCGAGGGCCGGCGCTTCGAGGCGATCGCGGAGGAGATCGACCGTGCGCTTCGTTTCATGAACGCCTGCGGGGTGGACCTCTCCACCGATTCGCCCATTCACCAGGTCGATCTGTTCACGAGCCACGAGGCGTTGCTGCTCGGCTACGAGGAGGCGCTCACTCGGAAGGATTCGCTCACCGGTGACTGGTACGACTGCTCTGCCCACCTCGTGTGGATCGGGGAGCGCACCCGCCAGATCGACGGAGCACACGTCGAGTTCGCGAAGGGGATCGGCAACCCGGTCGAGGTCAAGCTCGGCCCGACCGCAACTGCGGACGAGGCGATCGCACTCTGCGAGAAGCTCAACCCCGACCGTGTGTCGGGCCGGCTCACCTTCGTGAGCCGGATGGGCGTCGACAAGGTCCGCGGCGCCCTCCCGCCCCTCGTGCGGGCCCTGTCCGCGGCCGGCCACCCCGTCGCCTGGGTCTGCGACCCGATGCACGGGAACACCTTCGCAAGCGAATCGGGGCGCAAGACTCGGCACTTCGACGACGTGCTCGGAGAGATTCAGGGATTCTTCGCCGTGCACCAATCCGAGGGAAGCTGGCCCGGCGGGGTACACATCGAGCTGACGGGCGACGACGTCACCGAGTGCCTCGGGGGAATCGGCGACATCCTCGAAGAGCAGCTGCCCCTGCGGTACACGACGGCATGCGACCCGCGGTTGAATGCCCGACAGTCGATCGATCTGGCGTTCCGAGTCGCGGAGCTACTTCGCAGTTAGCAGCGGGCGGCGCTGATGCTCATGGTGTCAAAGATGCGGTAGTGAGCAAAGTCTTCGTCATGGTGACCTTGGGTGGCCTACAATGCGCCCGCAGCGTTCCTGCCGTCTCGTTGAGCTCGTGGACGGCGACCTGACAGGTCGGCCTCTCGACGACGCTGAGTCGTTCGATGGTGGCGCGACGATTCGGATCTCGAGGGGCCATGGAAGCGAGAACCTTCACAAATGGCCAACGACGACGGCCCACCCTTGCGACGAACTCACTCGTCGCGCTCGCGCTCGGACTCGGGCTCGGCGCCAGTTGGCTCTCCGCCGGCCGCTCCGACGACGCCCGGGTGGGCACCGCTGCTGCCCACCCGGCGGAGACCTCGCAGACCGTGGCGGGCGCGGCGACGCGGACGGGGAAGACCGCCACGAGCCCGCCACCACCGCTCGCCTACGACCTTGCCGAGGCCGACGGTGTCGTGACGGCGCTCGGAGGCGCCGCCTACTACGGCTCTGAGCCGAAGGCGAGACTGGTCGCCCCGGTCGTCGCCATCCTGCCCACCCCCGATCGCAAGGGGTACTGGCTGATCGGAGCCGACGGCAGCGTCTACCGCTTCGGGGACGCCAGGAACGATGGCGGCGCCGGCGGCCAGGTCCGGGCCGACCCGGTGGTCGGCGCCGCGGCGACGCGCAACGGCCTCGGCTACTGGCTCGCCACCAGGGCCGGCAAGGTGATGGCCTTCGGCGACGCCAGGAACTACGGCTCGATCCCCTCGACGATCAAGGCCCGCGTCGTCGCGGTCGTGGCCACGACCGACGCCAAGGGGTACTGGCTCGCGACCAGCAGGGGGCGCGTCTTCGGCTTCGGTGATGCGAGGTACCACGGCTCTCTCGGCGACCTGCCCGTCGACCGCACGGTCGTGGCGATGGCCGTCACGCCCGACGGTGCCGGCTACTGGCTCGCGCTGTCCGCGGGCGAGGTGTTCAGTTTCGGTGATGCGGCAAAGCTGGCGCCGCGCCGGCCCGTGACCACGATTTCGCCCTTCGTGGGCATGGCGATCAACTCGGCCGGCACCGGCGCCTGGATGGCGAAGGAGGACGGCATCGTCGTCCACGTCGGCACCGCCGCCGCCGACGGCTCGCCGGGTGTGGCGCCAAAGTCCCGGGTCACCTCGATCGCTGCCATGCCCGCACCACCTTCCACCATCACGCCGCGCTCCTACGACATCGCCGAGGCCGACGGTGTCGTGACGGCGCTCGGCGGCGCCGCCTACTACGGCTCGGAGCCGAAGGCGAGACTGGTCGCCCCGGTCGTCGCCATCCTGCCCACGCCCGATCGTAAGGGGTACTGGCTGATCGGAGCCGACGGTAGCGTCTACCCCTTCGGCGACGCCAGGAACGAGGGCGGCGCCGGCGGCCAGGTCCGGGTCGACCCGGTGGTCGGCGCGGCGGCGACGCTCGACGGCCTCGGCTACTGGCTCGTCACGAGGGCCGGCAAGGTGCTGGCATTCGGCGACGCCAGGAACTACGGCTCGATCCCCTCGCCGCCGGTCACCTCCTCGATCCGCGCCCCGATCAAGGCGCGGATCGTCGGGATCGCGTCGACCACCGACGGCAGGGGGTACTGGATCGCGACCAGCAGCGGACGGGTCTTCAGCTTCGGCGACGCGAGGTCCCACGGCTCCCTGACGATCCAGGCGAGCAGCCCCATCGTCACGATTGCCGTCACACCTGACGGCCGCGGCTACTGGCTCACCAACGCGATCGGGAGCGCGTTCGCCTTCGGCGACGCGGAGAACCTGCAAACAGCCACGCCCGTGAACCCGGCGTCACGCGTCGTGGGAATGGCCGTGACCGCCAACGGCGCCGGCGCGTGGATGGCCGAGTATGACGGCACGGTCCTCAGCGTCGGCACGGCGAACGCCCGCGGCTCGCTCGGTGTGCCGCCAAGCTCCCCGGTCACCTCGATCGCCGCGATGCCCCTTGTCCGGGCGCGGTCCGCAGTGCCGTCCCCGCTTCGGTACCCGAAGGGCAGCTTCGGCTACGACATCAATTGGCCCCAGTGCGCGGGGCCGACCTCCCCCCTGACGGTCCCGCTCCCGGGACCGCCCAACCACCCTTCCGGCACCGTCGACTACACCGTCGCCGTCGTGGGAGTCGACGGATGGGCGATCGGCTCTCCGAATCCCTGCCTGAGGGCAGAGGTCAAGTGGGCGGCCGAGGCCGCCAAGTCCGGCGGAGCGCCCTATGACCTGTACATGTTCCTCAACTCCCCGTCGCCGTCGGACACGATCGACGAGACGGGACCCGCCGGGACGTGCGTCGACTACTCCGCCACGAAGCAGGCGTCGTGCCTCGCGTACAACTACGGCTACAATTCGGCGGAGATCGCAAAACAGTACGCGGGCTCCCAAGGCGCCTCGTCACCGATGTGGTGGCTCGACATCGAGAACGACCTCTGCGGCCAGTACTGGTCGTGCGACCGTGCGCGCAATTCCCTGACGATCCAGGGCGCGCTCGACTACCTGCACAAGCAGAAGCTCACCGCCGGCGTATACTCGACTTCCGTCCAGTGGAAGGGGATCACGGGCGACTATGTCCCCACCGGCCCGCAGATTCCCATCTGGGTCGCCGGTGTCCTCTGGACGTCGCCGCCCTATCCCGCCAGCTACGGCTATCTGCCCCCGTCCCGACTGGCACCGTACTGCGGTCCGAAATACGCCTTCGCGGATGGGGCAACCTGGCTCCTCCAGGAGACCCCGGGCCCGAACAACTACCCCTTCGACCCCGACTACGCCTGCTGAGGCGCGGTGCCTCGCGGCCGTTCGGCGCTTATGCGTCCTCCCGCTGCACCCACACGGGCGCCGCGATGCGCAAGCTCTCGGGCTCGTGCGGAGGATGCGGATCGAGATGGGCGGCATCGTTGAAGCGGACGAGCCACCATCGGGCACCCGTGAAGGCCCATTCGGTCATCGACGCGTTGTCCGGGTGAAGCCGGGTCAGGCCGCCGTGCGCGGGCAGCGCGAGGAAGCGGACGAGCGACGCCGCGATGATTCCCCCGTGGCCCGACACGACCACCAGCTCCCCGGGATGCGCCTCGGCGACACGATGGAGCGCTCCCTCCGCCCGGTCCAGGAGATCCAGCCAGGTCTCTCCTCCGGGCGACAGCGGACGCTCTGGATCGTCGGCCGGCAGCAGACGGCCGTAGCGCTCGTCGCATTCAGCCCAGGTGAGACCGTCTGCCTCACCGGGATGCCGCTCGCAGAGCATGCAGTCGGCTTCGTAGGAGACATCCCCGAGGGCGGGGCGAAGGATCTCGGCCGTCTCGACGGCACGTCGTAGCACGCTCGAGTACAGCGCCGAGGCTCCCTCGAGCTCGCCCGTGCGCCGGAGCCGGTCCGCGAGCGCGACGACCTGGCGGCGCCCCCGTTCGGTGAGTCCACGGCAGCCGTGATGGCCCGCGACGATGTCTTCGGCGTTGCTCACCGCCTCACCGTGGCGGACAATCACGAGCCGCGTGCCGGGCGCGACCCGTATCTCGGGCGGCATCTAGGTCAGGTGCTCCACGAAGGCCTCGAGCTGGCGAAGGTTGCGGCACTCGTAGGCGGCGTCGCAGTACTGCGCATACTGCTCGACGATCGAATCGCCGCTTCCCCAGTACGAGCGCGGCTCAGGGTTCAGCCAGAACACCCGTCGCGCTCGGTGACGAAGCTCCCGGACGACCCACGCCTGCGAGGCGTGGTAGTTGTTCCGGGCGTCACCGAGGAGCAGGATGCTCGTCTTCGGCCCGATCTCGTGACCCCACCGCTCGTAGAAGACGGTGAGCGCGTGCCCGTAGTCGGAGTGACCGTCCACCCAGACGACGTCCGCCTCGACGTTCACCCGGTGCACCGCCTCGGTCACCGTCTCGGACCGCTCGAAGATCCCGGTCACCTCGTCGATGCCGTCGATGAAGACGAAGCTGCGCACCTTGGAGAATTGCGCCGCGATCGCGTGAACTAGGTGGAGCGTGAAGCGGGCGAACGCGGCCACCGAACCAGAGATGTCCGCGATCACCCAGATCTCCGGCTTGGCCTGCTTGGGATGCTTGAACCTCGGCTCGACCGGCACCCCACCGTAGGAAAGCGAATGCCTCATCGTCGACCGGAAGTCGAGAGCTCCTCGGCGCAGGTGCCGCCGCTTGCGGGCGAGGCGGGTCGCCAACTTGCGGGTAAGGGGCTGGATCGCCTTGCGCATCGCCGCAAGCTCCTCGCGGGTGGCGTGCATGAAGTCGACGTCCTCCGGCAGCGGCTTGCGCACGCTTCGGGCGAGTGCCTCGGCGCCCCGATCGGCGACGAGGCGGCGCCGGATCTCGGCTTCGATCTCCTTCTTCAACTCCTCGATGCGGGCGCGGTACTCGTCTTCCAGCAACCGCTCCTCGAGGCGGGTCAGCTGACCGGGCCGTCGGCCTCGGAGCACTGGCCCGCCCGGGTGCTCGGCGTCGCGTTCGGGCTCGGCCGGCCCGAGGAGCTCGCCGGCGGCCGCGCGCGCCTCGCTGACGAGACGGGCGAGAACCCCCTCGAGGTCGAGGTTCCGAAGTGTCCGGTAAAGGTAGTACGTGCCACCGACCGGCCGTCCCGGCTCCATCGCCGAGTAACGGGCGACCGCGAGGCGCGCGACCGCGGCGAGCATCGCCTGGTCGCCGTTGCGGAGCGCCCGATAGAGCATGGCGGCGATCTCTTCGGGCGTCACCGGCTCCGCGCCGCCCGTCCCCGGCCGCGCTTGACCTTTACCCTCTCCGGACAGTCCCGCGGCATCGTCGCGGCTCGAATCGTCGTCGCCGCCGACCGAGAATTGTGCCCCTCGCAACGAGAAATAGATCTCGAACGCGGTGTCGAAGGCCCTCCAGTGGTTGGCGGACTTCACCAGCGTCGCGCCGAGGGCGAACTTGATGGCCTGTCGGTCCTCGAGTGGCAGGTGCCCGATGGCCTCGGCCGCATCGGCCTCCTCGGTCACCGACACGGGCAGGCCGGCATGGCGCAGCTCGGCCACGAACCCGGTCAGGACGTCGAGCACCGAGGAAGTCCGACCTGAGGCGCCGACGGTCAGGAGGCGGAGGCGGCGGCAAGCTCCTTGGCCGCGACCTCGATGTCCGACCGGTACTTGAGCAGAATGTGCAACGTGGCCTGCGCGGTCTCGGCATCGACGCTCTCGATCCCGAGCAGCACGAGGGTCCGGGCCCAGTCGATCGTCTCGGAGATGGAGGGGTGCTTCTTCAAGTCGAGCGAGCGCAGCGACCGGACGATGCGTGCGATCTGGTCCGCGAGCTCGCCGGTGATGCCGGGGACCTTCGCGAGCACGATCGCCCGCTCGCGCTCGAGCGACGGATAGTCGAGATGCAGGAACAGGCAGCGCCGCTTCAGGGCCTCGGAAAGCTCACGGGTGTTGTTGGAGGTGAGGAAGACGAGCGGGATCTGGTTGGCACGGATCGTCCCCAGCTCGGGGATGGACACCTGATAGTCGGACAGGACCTCGAGCAACAGCGCCTCGGTCTCGATCTCGAGCCGGTCGACCTCGTCGACGAGCAGCACGACCGGCTCGGCGGCGCGGATCGCCTCGAGGAGCGGACGGGTCAGGAGGAATTCCTCGGAGAACAGGTCCTCTTCGAGCGACTCCCAACCCGCCGGCCGGTCGCCCCCCTCGTCAGCGCCGCGTTCGACCTGGATGCGCAACAACTGCTTCTTGTAGTTCCACTCGTAGAGCGCCTTGGCCTCGTCCAGGCCCTCGTAGCACTGGAGGCGGATGAGCCGAGCGCCGAGGAAGCGAGCGGTCGACTTTGCGAGCTCGGTCTTCCCGGTTCCCGCCGGGCCCTCGACGAGGATCGGTTTCGCGAGCCGGTCGGCGAGGTACACGACCGAGGACAAGCCGTCGTCGGCGAGGTAGCCGACGGTCCCCAGGCCCTCGCGAACCTCGTCGACGGACGCGAAGCGCGGCTCGCCCTCCAAAATGGCGTTCACGTCCTGATCTGCCCTTCCCCGTAGACGACGTACTTGACGCACGTCAGCTCCCGCAATCCCATCGGTCCCCGCGCATGCAGCTTCTGCGTCGAGATGCCGACCTCGGCCCCGAGCCCGAGCTCGGCCCCGTCGACGAACCTCGTCGAAGCGTTGACGAGCACGGCCGCCGCGTCCACTTGCCGGACGAACCGCGTCGCGGCCCCAAGGTCAGAAGTCACGATCGCCTCCGAGTGGCCCGAGCCGTAGCGGGCGATGTGCGCGATCGCCGAATCGAGGTCGTCCACGACGCCGACGGCGAGCTCGAGCGCCAGGAACTCGGTGGCGAAGTCCGCTTCGCTCGCCGGTCGGGCACCGGGCAGCAGCGGCCTCGCCCGCTCGTCCGCGGCGAGGACGACACCGTGCAGCGACCGGCTCATCCTCGCCAGGAACTCGGTGGCGACGTCGCGATGAACGAGAAGGGTCTCGGCGGCGTTACAGACGCTGGGCCGTTGCGTCTTCGCATTGACCACGATGCGCTCAGCCATATCGAGGTCGGCTGCGGCGTCGACGTAGACGTGGCAGTTCCCATCCCCGTCGAGCACATAGGGGACGGTGGCGTGCTCGAGGATCATCGAGAGCAGTTCTCGGCCGCCGCGAGGGATGAGGCAGTCGATGACACCGCGGAGCTGGACGAACTCGGTGGCCGCAGCATGCGAGGTATCTTCCACGAGCAGCACCGCGTCGGCCGGCAGTCCGACCTTGTCGATCGCGTCGCGAAGCGCGGCAGCGATGATGCGGTTGGATTCGAGCGCTCCCGCCGATCCGCGCAGCAGCGCGGCGTTGCCCGACTTCAGGCACAGCGCCGCCGCATCGGCCGTGACGTTCGGGCGGTTCTCGTAAATGATCCCGATGACGCCGAGCGGGACGCGGACCCGCTCGACGCGGAGACCGTTCGGCCGCACCGATCCTTCGACGACCTCACCGACCGGATCGGGCAGCGCCGCCACCGCGCGGAGCCCGGCGGCAATTTGGGCAATCCGACCCTCGGTGAGCCGTAGCCGGTCGACGACGCTCGGCGAGGCGCCCGCCTCCTGCGAACGTGCGACGTCGGCTGCGTTCGCGCTCAGGAGCTCCTCGGCGCGCGCCGCAACGCCGTCCGAGGCCAGCCCGAGCGCCTCGTCCTTGGCTGCCGAGCAGGCAACGGCCATCGACCGTGCGGCCGCCTTGGCGCGCCGGCCAAGGTCGAGCAACGGTGAGGTCGGCATTGCCTCAGGTTAGCTGGGGGACGCTTGCTGCTATTCGGCCCTGAGCAGCTCCAGCAGCCGTCCGACCTGCCATGACCGCTCCGCGTCGCTTGCCGCTCGGCCGGCGAGGTCGGAGGCCGCCTCGCGGGAGCGCTCGGCCGAGTCGCGAGCAGCCGCCCACGACGGCGCGTACCTGGATCCGCCGCCGCCGACGGGAAACAGGCCCCAAGGCGTGTCCACTTCGTCGACGTTGATCGTCATGCCCTCCTCGCGCGCCTCATATCGGCGGGTTTCGCGGTCGGCGAGAAACGGGAAGGCCGCGTGCCGTACCGCCTCGACGGCGGCGAGGACCGCGTCGCGCCCCGCCGCCAACGTCTCCCAGGCGGGATCGTCCAGCAGGTCGATGTCCCTGCCCTCGTCCTGCGCAGCGGCGGTGAAGGCCGCTTCGCCGAGCGCCGCGCCCTCTCGCCGGAGCCTGCGGGCGGCCGCCATACGTGAGACGAGACCGAGCTTGTGGCCGTCGGGAGCGGTGCCGGTCTCGAGGTACTCGCGAGCCGAGCCGAGGATCTCCCCGAGCGTCCCGCCGCCGGGAAGCTCGGCCTGCGCGCTCCCGGGAACCGTCTCCAGGATGTGCGCGACGCAGTCGAGGGCGAACGTCGCGGCGGACTTCTCCGACCAGCCGGTCCCGGAAACCAGACGAGCCGCGCCGGCGCCGGAAGCCGCTTCGGCCACGAAGATGCATTCGCCGAGCTGCTCGAGCAGCTGACTGGCATCGAGGATGACGGGGTCGCCGTGCTCGTCAGGCTCGACCACGCCGCCGGGCTGCCACCCCTGCGCGTCGCGCACGGGCAACGGCCACGTCCTCCGATGGCCCTCGTGATGTTGCTCGCCGTCGGCGTCGGTCGCCACGAATCGATCGGACACAGAGACGACCTCCCGGTCGGGTCGATGAAGCTCCACAGGTTAGAGCACGACCAGGTCGTCCCGATGGACGACCTCGTGCGGCAGGTCGTCGGCCAGCTCGCCGGTCTGTCTCCCGACCCACTCCGACGCCCGGGCGGAACCGAGCCGGGCGATCCCCTTCGCGAACATCGTCCGGTCCGCGCCGAGGAGCTCGACGGCGTCCTCGGCCTCGAACTCCCCCTCCACCGACACGACCCCGGCCGGTAGCAGCGATTTCCCTCGCTCGACGACCGCACGACGGGCTCCGTCGTCGACGACGATCCTGCCGGCCGGGCGCAGCGCGAAGGCGATCCAGAGCTTTCTCGCACCGAGCGTGCGGCGGTGCGGCTGGAAGATCGTCCCCACACCCGGCTCGCCGGCAACCGCACCTGCCAGCACCGCGCCGCGGCGGGCCGAGGCGATCACGACCCGGGAGCCGGACCAGGCGGCCATTTTCGCGGCGGCGAGTTTCGAGGACATGCCGCCGCGGCTCGATGCGCTGGCGGCGCCGCCCGCTACCTGCTCGAGCTCGTGGTCGATCTCGGTCACCTCTTCGATCAGCGTCGCCTCGGTGTCCCGGCGGGGATCGGCACTGAGCAGGCCGGCGGTGTCGGTCAGGAGCACGAGCAGGTCCGCCCGCAGGAGGTGGGCCACGAGGGCCGCCAGACGGTCGTTGTCCCCGAAACGGAGCTCGTCGTCGGCCACGGCGTCGTTCTCGTTCACGATCGGCACCACGCCGAGCTCGAGCAGCCGGGCGAAGGCATCCCGTGCGTGCAGGTAGCGCTGCCGGTGGGTGAAGTCGAGCGGAGCGAGCAGCACCTGGCCGGCGAGGAGGCCCTCGGCAGCCAACGCGTCGTCGTAGACGCGCATGAGGCGCGGTTGGCCGATGGCCGAGAGTGCCTGCAACGTCTTCGGGTCGTTGCGGTACCCCCCGGTCGGCGCCATCGCCGCGACGCCAGCGGTGACCGCTCCGGAGGTCACGACGACGACGGTGTGGCCGGCGCGCCGCAAGCCGGCGACCTCGCCGCAGAGCTTTCCGACCGCAGCGGTGTCCACCGAGCCGTCGGGCGCCGTTACCGAGCTCGTACCGATCTTCGCGACGACGATCACCGCGGTCGGCGGCCCGACTCGTAGGTGAAGCTGAGCTCCCCGATGCGAACCGTGTCACCGTCACGCGCCCCCGCCCGGGTGAGGGCGCGGTCGACGCCGATGCGCTTGAGCCGGCGGTGGACGTGGTCCAGAGCCTCGGCATTGGTGAGGTCGGAGACGGCGACCGCACGCGCCGCCTCCCGGCCCGCCACCACGAACACCGAGCCTTCCCGGCTCACCGTCACACCTTCCGGCTCGGGGCGGTGCACCACCGCCACCTGGCGAGGAAGCGGCGCCTCCCCGCGTGCGTCCTCGACCAGGGTCGCGAGCCGGCCGAGCAGCTGAGGGAGCCCGGCACCGGTCACGGCCGAGATCTCGAGCTCTTCGCCCGAGCGGACCGGTGATGCGCCACCGTCCCCGCTGGCAGGGCCCGGTCCCCCGTCGCCGACCGCCGCCCGGCGGTCCGCCCTCGAGCCGACGACGATCCGGGGCCGCTCGAGCAGCTCTGGGCGATAGCGACGAAGCTCCTCGAGCAGGATCCGAACCTGGTCGGAGGGAGCCCGGCCCTCATCTTCGCCAAGGTCGGCAAGGATGAGCAGGACCCTGGCCCGCTCCACATGGCGGAGAAACTTGTGCCCGAGCCCCCGTCCTTCCGAGGCCCCCTCGATCAGGCCGGGAATATCAGCGACTACGAACTCGACGGCATTCGGATCCTGTCGGCTCTTGCCCCCGACGCGGACGACGCCGAGATGGGGCTCGAGAGTCGTGAACGGATAGTCGGCGATCTTCGGCTTGGCGGCGGAGATCCTCGACACGAGGGTCGACTTGCCGGCGTTGGGGAACCCGACGAGCGCCACGTCGGCCATGAGCTCGAGCTCGAGGCTCAACCAGTACTCCTCGCCGAGCTCCGCCTGCTCGGCAAAGGCGGGGGCGCGTAGCCGGTTGCTCAGGAAACGGGCGTTTCCTCGCCCGCCTCTCCCGCCCGCTGCCGCGAGGTAGCGGTCACCGCTCGAGGTGAGGTCGGCGAGCACGTCGCCGTTCTGGTGACGGACGATCGTGCCGACCGGCACCGGGACGAGAAGGTCGGGGCCGTTGCGCCCGTGCCGTTTTTTGCCACCTCCGTGGCCGCCGTCGCCGGCGCGCCGGTGGGGATGGTCGACGAACGAGAGCAGCGAGGCGAGGTTCGTCGTGGCCTCGAGCTGCACATTTCCGCCGCGACCGCCGTCGCCCCCGTCCGGGCCACCTCGCGAGACGTGCGCCTCCCTCCGGAACGAGACGGCACCGGCACCGCCGTTGCCGCCCTTCACGTGAATCTGAGACTCGTCGACGAACGCCGATGCCATCCTCAGTCCCTCGGCGTGGGTTCAGTTCGACGACAGGTCTGACGGGTAGCGCGCGAGCGCCGCGAGCCATCCACCCTGGCGACGGAGCACTCGGGACCAGAGCCCCTCGGGGTCGCCCGAGAGCACATCTTGGTGGTGGCCCTCCAGCACGTGCCACGAACCCGACCCGATCTCGTCGGCAAGCTGGCGGGGCCCCCAGCCCGCATAGCCGGTAAAGACGCGGACCTCGACGAGCGGCACCGGCACGTCGGTGGGATCCCCATGGAGATCGACCGTGCCGAGGCGTCCGACGAGTGGCGCATACCCGGCGGCTTCCGCAACCTCAGGGAGCTCGGTGCGCCCGATGCAGATTGCGGCACTCGGCTGGACCGGGCCCCCGGTGAACAGCACCGAAGGCGCGGCCGCCAAGCCTCCCCAGCCGGGAACGATCTCCTCGACGGGGACGTGGCTCGGGCGGTTGAGCACGACGCCGAGCGTCCCCTCATCGTCATGCGCGAGGAGGAAGATGACGCTGCGGGAAAAGTTGGGATCAGCAAGGGTCGGCGCCGCGACGAGCAACGACCCCTTGCCGGGAGCGTCGGGCATGTTCCGCCGGGCGTCAGTCCTCGACCGGTAGGACGTCCACGAGACGCCGGCCGTGACGCGACCCGAACTTCACCTTGCCGTCAGCCTTCGCGAACAGCGTGTCGTCGCGGCCCCTGCCGACGTTGTGGCCAGGGTGGAAGTGGGTGCCGCGCTGGCGCACGACAATCGTGCCGGCGTTGATCGCCGTACCGTCGAATACCTTGACGCCGAGGCGCTGGGCATTCGAGTCGCGGCCGTTGCGAGTCGAGCCGCCGCCTTTGGTCTTTGACATGATCGGTGCTCCTCAGTCCTCGGTCGCGGTGGTGGTCTCATCCGGCGAGCCGGCGGACTGGTCGGGGGCGGTTCGCGCCTCGGCGCCACCGGGAAGGTCGATCGCCGTGATCTCGACGGTGGTGTACCGCTGACGATGGCCGTAACGGCGGCGGCCACGGGCCTTGGCCTTGTACGTAAAGCCGACGATCTTCGGCCCCTTCGCCAAGCCGATCACCCGGCCCGTGACGTTAGAAGCCCCGAGCGGGTCTCGCTCGGCAACGACCCGGTCGCCGTCGACGACGAGCTTCGCGACGAAGCTCACCTCGTCACCCGGCCCCGCTGCGAGCAGTTCGACGTCGAGCTGCTCGCCGACTTGGACGCGCGCTTGCTTGCCTCCGGTGTCAATCACTGCGTACATAGGCAGGTAACGATAGCGCAGGCGTTCACAAGAGCTGGTCGGGGAAGATGATCCCCCGCCCGCTGCACGTCGGGCACGTCTCCGACAAGGTCTCGACCAGTCCCTCGCCGACGCGCTTTCGCGTCATCTCCACCAGGCCGAGCTCGGAGATCTCGTAGACCTGCGTCGGTGTCTTGTCCCGGGCGAGCGCCGCCTTGAACGCGGCCAGGACGGAAGCACGGTTCGACTTGACCTCCATGTCGACGAAGTCGATGACGATGATTCCGCCAATGTCCCGCAAGCGGAGCTGGCGGGCGATCTCCTCGGCCGCCTCGAGGTTGTTCTCGAAGACCGTCTCCTCCAAGCTCGACGAGCCGACGTTCTTGCCGGTGTTGACGTCGACGACCGTGAGCGCCTCGGTCCGCTCGATGATGAGCGACCCCCCTGACGGCAGCCAGACCTTCCGATCGAGCGCCTTGTGGAGCTGTTCGTGCACGTGGTGGCGCTCGAAGAGCGGGAGCGGCTCGACCGAGAGGTCGTACAGCTCGACTCGCTCGGCGAGCTCGGGGTTGAACTGGGCGACGTAGTCGCGCACGATGGCGAACAGCTCGGGGTCGTCGATGAGCACCGAGCGGTGCTCGTCGGTGAGCTCCTCGCGGATGATCCGAACCGCCATGTGCGGCTCGGAGTACAGCAGCTCCGGCGCGGGCAGCTTGCGGGTCCGCTCGTCGATCTCGCGCCACCGCGCGACCAGCTGCTCGACGTCCCGGCGGAGGTCCTCGGCACTCGCCCCGGCCGCCGCCGTCCGCACGATGAGGCCGTGACCCTCCGGCCGGACCTCGTCGAGGATGCGTCGCAGGCGGCGGCGCTCGTTGTCGTCGAGGCGGCGGGAGATCCCGTACGTGGCGGACTCGGGAACGAGGACGACGAAACGGCCCGGGATCGACACCTCCTGGGTCAGGCGCGCGCCCTTGAGCCCGATGGGGTTCTTCGTGACCTGGCAGACGATCGTCTGTCCCGGGCGGAGCAGGTGCTCGATGCGGTCGGCGCCAGCCTGCCGCTCGACGTCGTCCCGGTCGTAGGAGACGTCGCCCCAGTAGAGAACCGCATTTTTCGGTGTCCCGATGTCGACGAATGCGGCCTCCATGCCGGGGAGCACGTTCTTCACGCGCCCGCGGTAGATGTTGCCGACGATCTGGTTCGCATCGTCCTGCGGGCGGGCTACGAAGTGCTCGATGAGCGCCCGGCCTTCGAGCACGGCGATATGGGTCGCCGCCGGCTCCACGTGCACGCACATGAGGTAGCGCCCGACGGGCCGGCCCCGCCGGTCCCGACCCGGCCGCTGCGTCAGTTCGTCAGGGCTCTCGGAGTCCGGCGCCTCGGAGCCGGACCGAGGCGCTCCCGGCTCACGTCGTGCGCCGGACTCGCCCCGCCCGCCGAGCGCAGGCGCGTTCGCGGCCCGGCGCGGTCGCGAGGAGACGGTATCGGCCTTGCGCGCCTCGGAGCCTCGCGGCGCCCGAGCCGGGGCCGTGCGAGCCGGCCCAGCTCCTGGGAGCGTCCCCGCAGCCTCGAGGCCGTCGGCGTTCGCCTCGGACGTCGCTTCGTCCGCGGTCGAACCGCTGTTCGCGCCCGAGCCGCGCGAGCGCCCGCGCCCGCCGCGCCGCCGCCGCGAGACAGCGCCGGCGGCCGTGCCGGAACTGACCGCCGAATCCTCGGCGTCAGCGCCGGCGCCGGGGCGGCGCTCCCTCGACGGAGGTGAGGCGGGGGCCCGCGCCTTGCGTCCGTTACCGGACGGAGCTTGGGCGCCTTGCATACCCGGGGGCGCTGCCGGCGCCGGTCGGGTGTCGCCGATCTTCGGCCTCGCGGGCAGTGTCGGCAGGCTGGCGCCGGTGGCAATCGAGATGCTGGCTTCGGAGCTTTGCGCTCGGTCTGCCGCCTCGGTTGAACCGGAGGCGCGTTCGGGCGCGTCCGGAACAGACGCCGGGCGGCCGGTCGTCGGATCCGACATCGGGGAGATCCCTTCTCCAGGTCGCGCCATGTCGCGGCGCGGGTGGCAGCCGTCGAGCGGCGCCGGCGGGGATGGACCCTCCGGTGCGTTCGGACTGGGTGCCGAGCTTGAGAGCAAGAACACGTTCTCTGTCGTCTCGTTCGCGCCGTCCGGCGCCGGATGGGACTATGGCGCGGTCGGTGACGACGAAGAAGACGAAGCAGGTGACGACCGTCGCAGCAGCCGAAATCGGCACTGTCATAAGGGGCCTCGACGTCGTCATCCTGACCAATAGTCTAGTCCGTAAGCAGGTCCGTCCCATTCCATTGCGAGCGGGCATCGCGGGCCGTCGGCAGCTGCGGCGAGTGTCAGGGAGCGTTCGCAGGAGGCCGGAGGTCCGGAGCGCCAACGGGGTGGGCGCTCAGGTACTGGAAGATCTGCCGGGCTACGGGCGCTGCGGCGGCGGCACCGTAGCCCGCCTGGTCGATCACGACGGCGACGACGTAGCGCGGCGTCGCCGGTGGCGTCGGTCCGAACGCGACGAACCACGCCGTCGGCTGCACGCCTTTGACGTTGCTTTCGGTCGCCGTCCCGGTCTTTCCCGCGAGCGGGATCCCGTGGTAGCCCTTGAACGTGCCGTAGGCGGTCCCGAGGTCCTGGGGGTTCGACGAGTAGATCACCCCCTCGAGGCCGGCGAGGATCGGGTCGAAGGTGCTCGCCGGAAGCGGTACGTGCCCCATGATCCTCGGCTTGAACTGCTTGACCAACCGGCCCGACGGCGAGACGATCGCATTCACCACCTGCGGGGCGTACCGCGTGCCACCGTTCGCGAAGGTGGCGTACGCCACCGCCTCCTGCAACGGGGTGACGACGGTCTCGCCCTGGCCGAAGGCCATCTCGATGTTGTCACCGATGCCGTAGTAGGAGGTCTCGAAATCTTGCGGGTACTCGGAGAACTGCACCTGGCGCAACCTTGGGCTGTCCACCTGGCCGGGGTTCACGCCCGGCAGGTCGACTCCGGTCGGCTCGCCGAAGCCGTATTGCTCGGCGACGTTCTGGATCGGTGTCTGGCCGTACTTCGCGGCGTCGTACCAGTAGTCGGCGCCGAGGGTGTAGAAGAACACGTCGTCGGACGCCGTGAGGGCGGTCGTAATGTCGATGTTGCCGAGCCCGGCCTCGTGCTGGCCGTTGTTCGTGTTGTCGTAGAAGGTGCAGACTCCGCTGCAAGGTGGCTTGATCTGGTACGACCCGGGGTCGTTGATGTAGTTCCCGAGGCTTCCGAGCAAGCCGTCGTTCAGCGCCGCCGTCGCGGTGGCGAGCTTGAACGTCGATCCGGGAGCCCAGCTGCCGTCGGTCGCCCGGTTCAACCCAGGTTCGTGCGTGGCCTTGCTGTTCACGAGCTTGTAGTGGGCGTCGGAGATGCCGCCCACGAACCAGGCAGGGTTGTAAGTGGGAACCGAGGCCATGGCGAGAACGGCTCCCGTCTCGGGATCGAGAACCACCGCCGCGCCCGAGTCCGCCTTGGGGTTGCTCGCCTGCAGCTTGGAGATCTGGTCGGTGAGGGCGGATTCGACCACCTGCTGAAGCTGCACGTCGACGTTGAGCACGACGTCGTCACCGCTCTTCGGCTCGGTCGTCGACACGATGCCGACCGGGTTGCCGAGGGCGTCGACCTTGATGACCTGCGAGCCGGGATGGCCCCGCAGCCAGTGCTCGTAGGACGCTTCGACGCCGGACTGGCCGATCACGTCGTTGGGGGTGTAGCCGTCCTTGGCCAACGCGTGCAGCTCTGGCGCGTCGATGTCGCCGATGTAGCCGAGCAGCTGCGCGGCGGTGTCGCCGAAGGGATAGGTGCGCTCGGCGGTGAAGGAGACGGCCACGCCAGGGAACAGGCTCTTGTGCTCGGAGAGGTAGACGATGGTCGATTGCGAGACCCCGATCGCGATCGGCACGGGTTGGAGTGGGCTCGCCTGCACGTTGTTGAGCGCGGTGTTGACCTCGGCGACGGTCTCGCCGAGCAGCGCCGCCAACCGCCCGATCACTGCCGGGGTGGCGATGTCACGTTTGAGCGTGACCAGAGGAACCACCTCGTCGCCCACGAGCACCTGTCCCCCGCGGGCGATGATCAGGCCTCGCGTGGGCGACAGCGGCACGGTCTGGTGCTGGTAGATGCTCTCGGCGGTCTGGTAGTGCGAGCTGTGGAGCACCTGGAGCGACCAGAGGCGGACGACCACGGCGGAGAACGCCGCGAGCACGATCAAGCCCATGACCGTCAGGCGGAGGCTGTAGCGCGCGGGCTCCTGGCGCCGCAGCTGCTCGCGCTCCTCGTCCTCGATGCGCTTGAGCGGGCTCGAGCTGACGATCCTCGTCCGGTGCCGATCACCCTCGTCGTCGGCCGGAAAGTAGGGCGCCCGCACCGGCCGTCGCGGACCGCCCGGATTGGCCGACCGCGGCTCGCGGGGCTCACCGGTGCCTGCGGGCGGCCCGGGCCCCGCCCCGCCGGCTCCACTCACCGTGCGCTCCCGCCGACGAAGGCGGCGGCGTCGTGGTGCACGCCCGGCGCGACCGCGATCGCCCACTCGAGCAGCCGGTAGGCGGGTGCGGCGAGGACGACGCAGGCTGCGGTGACCACCGCGACGATGAGGGCGAGCTGGTGGTGGGGCACGCTCGGCTGGCCGATGAGGGTCCCGAGCCCGGCATAGAGCAGCGTGCCCCCTATCCCGCCCACCAGTGCCGTGGCGAGCTGGAAGCCGAGCGGTGCCCGGCCGCTCGGGATCCCCGCCGCCAGACCGACGCCGAAGGCCACCAGCACATAGCACAGCGAGGACAGGCCGTACGGTGTCTGCACGAAGAGGTCCGCGACGAGGCCGAGCGCGAAGCCCATGACGGCGCCACGTTGGGGCCCACCGGCGAGACCGGCCGAGATCGCAAGGAGGAGGAACAGATCCGGATGCGCCCCGTCAACCACGATCCCGTTCAGCACGCCCACCTGGATGACCGCAGCCGCCAGCGTCACGATGACCAGCCGGCCCCAGGTCCGCATGGTCATCGGATCGCCTGGCCCTCGGTCGTCGGCGATCGGCGGCTCACAGCCGCCCGCTGCGCGTTCACGCGGGAGAGAGCCATTGGAGCACCGCGACGTACTGGAGCGCCGAGAGGTTGACGAGCGGAGTCACGAGAACCTGAGTACTCAGCGAGCCGCCCGAGTGTCGCACGGATGCCACCGTACCCACCGGTATCCCCGAGGGGTATGCAGCGGTGTCGAGCCCGCTCGTAACGACCTGCGCCCCCCGCCGCGTGGTGCGTGCCTCGGAGACATCCTGCAACTGCAGCGGGTTGCCTTGGCCCTGACCGTCGGCCACGGCCACGTTCCGGCTTCCGAAGCGGACCCCGACACTCGATTTCGGATCGGTCAGCAGCTGCACCACCGCCGTGCTCTTGCCGGCCGAGATGACGCTGCCCACCAGCCCGGCGCCCGACACGACGGGCATCCCGACGCCGACACCGGTGGAAGTGCCGCGATTGATCTCGATCGTGAGGTCGAAATTGGACGACGGCGAGGAGATCACCTGCCCGAGGACCTCGGGTATTCCGGCCGCAAAGGGAAGGTGCTGATCCGACAGGAGCTGGTCGAGCTGCTCTTCGGCCTGCTGGGACTCGATGAGCTGGCGACGGAGCTGGCCGACTTCGAGCTGCAGGCGCTGGTTCTCGCTGAGCGCGCCCCCGTAGTTCACGACCCCGGCGAACAGGTTGCCGATCGGGTGGAGGGCCGCCGCGATGACCCGCTGGACCGGTGCGAGCGCGTCACCCGCCCCGTTGCGGACGGAGCTGACCACGTTCCGGGCCTCGCCCCGGTAAGCGATCGTGATCACCGTGATCGAGGCCAGGAGCAGGATGACGAGCGTGAGACGCTGACTGGTGTTGCGGCGCGAGGCGGCCACCGCGACCCCGGAGGTCAGCGGTTGGTCGAGGAGATGAGGACTTGCTTGAGAGCTTCGAACTCCTCGAGACACATCCCACTGCCGAGTGCGACGCAGTTCAGGGGATCGGGCGCAACAATGATCGGCATGTGCGTCTCCGCCTGCAGCCTGCTGTCGAGGCCGTGCAGCAACGCGCCACCGCCGGTGAGCACGATCCCCTGCTCCATGATGTCCGCCGCCAGCTCGGGCGGTGTCCGGTCGAGCGTGACCTTGACCGCGTCGACGATGGCGGCTACCGGCTCCTCGATGGCCTTGCGGATCTCCTCGGTCGTGGTGACGACGGTCTTCGGAAGACCGGTGACCAGATCCCGGCCACGGATCTCGGCGTGCAGCTCTTCCTCGAGCTCGTAAGCCGACCCGAGCGCGATCTTGATCTCCTCCGCCGTTCGCTCGCCCAGTGCGAGGCTGTACTCCTTCTTGACAAACGAGATGATCGCCTCGTCCAGCTCGTCTCCTCCGATCCGGATCGATTGGCTGACGACGATGCCGCCAAGGGAGATGACGGCGACCTCGGTCGTACCGCCACCGATGTCGACCACCATGTTCCCGGTGGGCTCGTGAATCGGAAGGCCCGCGCCGATGGCGGCGGCCATGGGTTCTTCGATGATGTACGCCTTGCGGGCGCCGGCATACTCCGCCGCTTCCTGGACGGCGCGCTTTTCGACACCGGTGATTCCTGACGGGACGCAGATCACCATCCGGGGCTTCGAGAAGCGATGCGGATGGACGCGGCGGATGAAGTAGCGCAGCATCATCTCGCAGATCTCGAAGTCGGCGATCACGCCGTCCTTCAAGGGTCGGATGGCCTGGATGTTGCTCGGCGTCCTGCCGATCATCCGTTTGGCCTCGACGCCGACGGCAAGCGGATGGCCGTCCTTGACGTTGATGGCCACGACCGACGGCTCGTTCAGCACGATCCCACGCCCGCGGACGTACACGAGCGTGTTTGCAGTTCCGAGGTCGACGGCCATGTCGCGACCGATGAAGGAGAACCTGTTCTCAGACATACAAGTGCTCCAGAGCTAGGCGGGCTTGCACTGCCAGGCTACGGGATGCACGCCCAGGTCACAAGAGCAACATGGGCCAGACGCGGGCTAAACCAGCCCCGGGAAGAAGATCTCGATCTCCCGGGCCGCCGACTCTGGGCCGTCTGAGCCATGGATGAGGTTCTCTGTCAACTCGACGGCCAGGTCACCCCGGATCGTGCCGGGGGGTGCGTCGGCGGGATTGGTGGGGCCCATGAGAAGGCGAACGATCCGCCAGGTCCCGCTCGGCCCGGCGACCACCATGACCAGCGCCGGGCTTCGGCCGATGAATTCGACCAGGTCGCCGTAGAACGGCTTGCCGACGTGCTCGGCATAGTGCCGACTGGCCGTGTCGGCATCGATGATGCGCAGCTCAGCCCGCTCGATTCGGAGACCCTTGCGCTCGAGACGTCCGACGATCTCACCGATGAGGCCGCGTTCCACGGCATCAGGTTTGCAAATGACAAGAGTGTGCTCCACGGGCGGGGACCCTAATCGTCCCGGACGCGACCCGGCAATGCCGAGCCCCCGCGCGACGCCGAGCCCTCAGCCCAGCGCGGTGCGTGCCGCCCCGACTGCGTAGAGAGAACCCGTCACCAACACGAGATCGGCCCGGTCGACGAGCTCGAGTGCCCGGTCCACGGCCTCGGCGGTCGTCCCCGACTCTTCGGCCGTCAGCCCGAGAGCACGAGCCGCATCGACCACGTTCGCCGGCTCCTGGGCCCGGGGAGAGGGAGGGCGGCAGGCCACGACGGCCGCAATGCGCTCAGGTCCCAGCGCGGCGAGAAGCTCTCCCGAGTTACGCCCGCGCAGACATCCCATCACAACGACCACCCGCCTGGCGGCGGCGAAGTCCTCCTTGAGCGCCCGTCCGGCGGCGAGCGCACCTGCGGGGTTGTGGGCTCCGTCGAGCACGACCAGCGGGTGCCGGCGGACCACCTCGAGGCGACCCGGGACGGTGACCGCCGCCAGCGCCTCGTTGACGATCTCCTCTTCCAGGGCGGTCTCGAGGAAGGCCTGCGCAGCCGCGACGGCACAGGCGGCGTTGTCGGCCTGGTGCGCTCCGTGAAGGGGCAGGTGCACATCGGAGAACCGCCCCAGCGGCGTCCAGAGGTCGATCACACGGCCGCCGACGGCCAGCCGGTTGGAATCGCAGCCGAACTCAACTCCGCGGCGCCAGATCGCCCGCACCCCGACCCGTCTCGCCTCTTCCTCGAACAGCGCGGCGACGACCGGCTCCTGCTCCCCGAGCACGAGCAGCGAGCCGGGCTTCACGATGCCGGCCTTCTCGGCTGCGATCGACTCCCGGGTCGGTCCGAGGATGTCGGTGTGATCGAGCTCCACGTTGGTCACGACCGCGACGTCGGCGTCGCCGACGTTCGTGGCGTCGTAGCGGCCGCCGAGACCGACCTCGACGACGGCAGCCTCGGCGGCCATGTCGGCGAACCAGGCGTAGGCGGCTGCGGTCACGAGCTCGAACCAGGTGGCGCGGAGGCCGAGGAACCGCTCGAGTTCAGCGAGGGTCCCGAGTACCGTCACGAAGGCTTCGTCGGAGATCTCGGCGCCGGCGAATTCGAGCCGCTCGTTGATCCGCTCGAGGTGGGGACTCGAGTAGGTGCCGACGGTGAGCCCGCACGCCTGGAGGATCGCTGCCGCCATCCGCGAGGTCGAGCCCTTGCCGTTCGTGCCGGTGACGTGAACGATCGGGTAGGTGGCCTGTGGCTCGCCCAGCGCGCCGACCAGGGCGCCGATGCGCTCGAGACTGGGTAACCCGAGCCGGCCGGCTCGGCCAGACTCGATCGCCTCGAGATTGACGTGCCGGTCCAGCCACGCAAGTGTCTCGCCGAGCGACGGCGTGCCCGCGCCGGGCACCGGGAGCAACGGGGTCGGCTCGAAACGAGAGCCGTCCTGCCAATCAGAAAGAGACACGCCTCGAGAGCGTTGGCAGGCGCGTGGCCAGGTCAGGAAGCCGCGCGACGTGCGCGCTCTGACTTCTCTTGGCCGGTGACCCGAGGAACCAAGCTCGGCGCGACGCGTTGGAGAACGACCGACTTGTCGACGACGCAGCGCCCGATGTCCTCGCGGCTCGGCAGGTCGTACATCACCTCGAGTAAGACTTCCTCGAGGATGGCGCGCAGGCCCCGGGCGCCGGTGCCTCGCAGCAGCGCCTGCTGCGCGACGGCTTCCAATGCGTCCTCGGTCAGCTCGAGCTCGACGTTGTCGAGCTCGAACACGCGGTGGAACTGCTTCACGAGGGCGTTCTTCGGTTCGACGAGAATACGGACAAGTGCTTCCTCGTCGAGGCTGCGAACGGCGCCGATGACCGGGAGGCGTCCCACAAACTCGGGGATCAGGCCGAACTTGAGCAAGTCCTCGGGGAGGACCTGCATGAGTACCTCGCCCTCCTCGCGGTGCTTGCTGTGACGCACGTCGGCGCGAAAGCCGATGCCGGCGCGGCCGATGCGATTCTCGATGATCTTGTCCAGGCCGGCGAAGGCACCGCCGCAGACGAACAGGATGTTCGTCGTGTCGATCTGGATGAACTCCTGGTGCGGATGCTTACGGCCACCTTGGGGAGGGACGGAGGCGGTCGTCCCTTCGAGGATCTTGAGAAGGGCTTGCTGGACGCCTTCGCCCGAAACGTCGCGGGTGATCGAGGGGTTCTCGCTCTTGCGGGCAATCTTGTCGATCTCGTCGATGTAGATGATCCCGGTCTCGGCCTTCTTAACGTCGTAGTCGGCCGCCTGGATCAACTTGAGCAGGATGTTCTCGACGTCCTCGCCGACGTAGCCGGCTTCGGTGAGGGCGGTCGCATCGGCGATCGCGAACGGTACGTTCAACATGCGGGCGAGCGTCTGCGCCAGCAGCGTCTTGCCGCACCCCGTCGGGCCGAGCAGCAGGATGTTTGATTTGGCGATCTCCACGTCGCCGTCACGGTAGGCGCCCGCCTGGACCCGCTTGTAATGGTTGTAGACCGCTACCGCGAGGATCTTCTTGGCTTGCTCCTGGCCGACCACGTAGTCATTCAGGAAGTCGAAGATCTCCCGGGGCTTGGGCAGATCCTCGAAGCGGACCTCAGTCGGCTCGGACAGCTCCTCTTCGATGATGTCGTTGCACAGCTCGATGCACTCGTCGCAAATGTAGACGCCTGGTCCGGCGATCAGCTTCTTGACCTGCTTCTGCGACTTCCCGCAGAAGCTGCATTTTACGAGCTCTCCCCCGTCCCCGAACTTCGCCACATCGCCCCCCGTGCTCAGGCTGCGCCGACGGCCGCCGTGAGGCCGACGACCTCTCTGCTGGTGATGACCTCGTCGATGATGCCGTACTCCTTGGCTTCCTCGGCGTCCATGATGAAGTCCCTGTCCGTGTCCTTGTGCAGTCTCTCAGCCGATTGACCGGTGTCGTGAGCGAGCATCTCGTTGAGGAGATCGCGCATCCGGAGGATCTCCTTGGCCTGCAGCTCGATGTCGCTCGCCTGTCCACCGCCACCCCCGTAGGGCTGATGCAACAGGATCCGGGCGTGCGGGAGGGCGAACCGCTTGCCCTTTGTACCCGCGGCGAGGAGCACCGCTGCGGCGGACGCTGCCTGCCCGAAACAGAAGGTCGATTTGTCGGGGCGTACGTACTTCAACGTGTCGTAGATCGCGAAGAGGGCGGTGATGTCGCCGCCGGGCGAGTTGATGTAGATGTTGATGTCCTTCTCGGGGTCCTCCGACTCGAGAAACAACATCTGTGCGCAGACCAGGTTGGCGACCGTGTCGTCGATCGGCGTGCCGATGAAGATAATCCGCTCGCGCAGCAGCCGGGAGAAGAGGTCATAGGCTCGCTCGCCCCGTGGCGACTGCTCGACGACCGTCGGCACGAGGTAGTCATATGCGGTCAAGGTCAGCCCTCCCTGCTCATTGCTGAGTCGACCGCTCGATCATCAGCCGTCTCCTCGTCCGCAGCCTCGACGTCCGCTGCCTCGCCGTCCCCGACCACCGCAGACTCCTCGCCGGTGTCCACGACAACCGCAGACTCCTCCTCGGAGCCGGCGGCTTCGAGGAGCAAAGTTCGATCCATTGGAGCCCCTTGCTCGTCGACGAGGTCGACGGAGTCGGTGAGCCACACCACCGCCTTCTCGTTCCTCACCTCCGAGCGTAGCTGCTCGAGACCACCGGTCCCGGCGAGTCGGGTCGCGAGGGTGCGCGGGCTCTGCCCGGTCTGGGAGGCGAGACGCTCGATCTCGGCGACGAGGTCACTGTCGTCGACGGTGATGTCCTCGGCGTCGCTGAGCGCCCGCAGGGCGAGATCGACGCGAACCTGCGAAGCGGCTTGGCGTTCCAGCTCGGCAGCGAGCTCGGTCCCGTCTTGGCCCGACGCCTCCAGGTACTCCTCGATTGTCGCGCCACGATCCGCGAGGCGATGGATGAGGGCGTCGCGCGCCCGCGCCGCCGCGGCAGCGACCAGGGTCGCCGGCGTCTCCTCGGAGACGAGCTCGGCAAGGGCCTCGATCGCACGTTCGCGAAGAATGAGACGAGCTTCCAGCTTCTTCAAGCTGGTGAGGCGACTTGTCAGGTCGCTGTGAAGCTCCTCGAGCGTGTCGAACTCGGAGGCGTCGGACGCCCACTCGTCATTCGCTTCGGGGAGCACTTTCTCCCGCACCTGCTTCACGAGCAATCGCAGCTTGCCCGGGCCCCCCTGCAACTGGGGAGCGTCGATCTCGATGATGTCGCCGGCCTTCTTGCCCGGCAGCTCGTCATCGGCGCCCTCGACGAGGCCGCCGGTGCCGATCTCGTACACGAAGTCGTCGGCGCTGATCCCTTCGACCACCTCGCTCCCGCGAAGTCCCTGCACGTCGACCGTCACGAGGTCGCCGTCCCGAGCCGGTCGTTCTACCTCGCTCAGCTCGGCGAATTGCTCCCGCAGCCGATCGATACGGGCGTCGATCTCGAGCTCGGTGGGCTCGACGGCCGGGATCGTGACGACGAGGCCCTGGTAACCCGCGATCGAGACCTTCGGGCGGACCTCCACGACCGCGTCGAAGGCGAGAGTGCCGGCATCCTCGCCCGAGGTGATGTCGATCTCCGGGGCGGCGATCGTGTCGAGCGCCGCTTCCTCGACTGCTTGTGCGTAGTAGTCCGGGAGTGCGTGGCGGATCACCTCGGCCCGGATGGCTTGAGCCCCGAGCCGCACCTCGAGCAGGCGGCGAGGTACCTTGCCGGGGCGGAACCCAGGAACACTGACCTCCTTCTGCAACCGCCGAAAGGTCTCGTCAACCGCGGTCCGGAGCTCCTCCTCGTCCACCTCGACGGTGAGCTTGACACGGTTGCCCTCGAGGGCCTCGGAAGTAGCGCGCATAGGTCGTGGGTACTCTACCGGCCGCACGCACTACCGGCCGCCACCCGGGCTCGAGCGTGCGGCCAGCAGCTCAGGAGGTCAGGTACATCCTGTGGAAGCCGTAGTTCGACAAAGAGAGACCCGTCAGGCACTCGACGACGCCACCCACCTTCTTCGAGTAGCCGTCGATCACCGGTGGGAAGTAGGGGATGATGTAGCCGCCGTAGTTGTAGTCGATCATCTGCATCTCGTGCGCGATCTCGGTTCGCAACGAGTTGTCGAGAGTGGCGGTGGCCTCGTTGTAGTACTTGATGTACTTGGGCCCGATCACCGGCGGGTCGGGACTCGAGAAGTGGGTCTCGTTGAACGGTGAGTTCGGGAGCGTCGCCTCCGAGACCTGCGGCAGGTAATCCGCGTAGTACCAGTAGTCGAGCGCGAAGGTCCACTTCAGGTAGTTGGTCCCGTAAAATGCGGTCACCGTCACCGGATCGATGTTGATCGTGATGCCGGCAGGCGCTGCCTGCTGCTTGAGGACCTCCGCCAGCTCGGTCGTGCCCTGGGCGACTCCTGACGACTGCATGGTGACGGTGAGATTCGGCTGACCGGCCTTCTTCAAGAGGAACTTGGCCTGCTCGATGTCCTGCACCCGCTGCGGGATGGACGTGTCGTACTCGGGATCAAGGGGAGAGAAGATGTCGTTGCCGAGGCGGCCGTAGCCGCCGAAGATGAGCTTCAGCATCTCCTCCCGGTCGACGCAGAGGCGCAGCGCCTGGCGCACGTTCACGTCGCTGAACGGGGCGGTGTCCACCCGCATCGTCACCGGGGTCATGCCGGCCGACTTCGATACCAAGATGTTGGCGCCACCGCTCTCCACGGTCTTGATCGAGGCGACCGAGAGCAGGTTCACACAGTCGGCCTGCCCGCTCAACAGCGAGCTCACCTGGCTGGACTCGGTGGCGTAGTCGGTGATGACGAGCTTGTCGATGTACGGCAGGGGCGCGTCCCAGTAGTGCGGGTTGCGGGTGAAGACGCTCTCCTCGCCGGGCGTGAAGGACTCGAACATGAACGGCCCCGTGCCGACGGGATGCTTCGCGTCGAAGCCGACGGGGAGGATGCTCAAGTAGTAGTAGTAGCCGATGATCGAGGTCACGAACGTCGCGAACGGGACGTGGCAGGGGATCTGGACCGTCAGGGAGTCGAGCGCCTTCATGTTCTTCACGTCGCAGGACGCGAGTGAGGACGCCCCCCCGAGGTTCCCGCTCACGACCCGCTGGTAGCTGTAGATCACGTCCTCGGCCGTGAGCGGCTTGCCGTTGTGGAACTCGACGCCCTTTCTGAGCTTGATCGTCCAGACAGTGGCGTCCTTATTCGGCTCGATCGTGTCGGCGAGGGTGTACCTCGGCGTGCAGTCGAGGTCCCAGACGACGAGCGCGTCGTACAAGCTCACGATCCTGGCGAAGTCGACGTTGTCGACGCCCTTTTGACCGTCCACGGTGTCGGACGCGTCACCGCCCGTCAGGGCCACCTGCAAGGTCCCGCCCCGCGGGATCGTGTGGGGCGGGGTCGTTCCGGTCGTCGCCGTCGTTGTCGTCGTGCCGCTCGACGACCCGCAGGCCGCGAGGGCGCTGCCTCCGGCGCCGAGCATGACCGCACCCGTGCTCATCTTGAGAAAGTCGCGACGCGACACGCCGCTCATGCGAGCGAGCTCAGCATCCAGTGCTCGGTCTCGACCCATCAATATCCCCCTTGATCGCCGTCCTGAAGGCCGATGGCCGCCGCCCGCGCGGTGCGCCGACCTCGCCGTCGCCGCCAGGAGCCGCCGCCCGTTGCCGGCGATGGTGCCGCAACCGGTCCTGGCACCTGGCGGTACCGGATTGCGAGAACGTTACGCACCGCTTTCTCCCATGTCAACGCGCTCTACCGAGTCGACGCAGGCCGCCAAGGTCAGCGCCAGGCGAACACCGGTTGGTCGAATTGCCCGACGCGGGTCGGTCGCCCGTGCATGGCCACCTCGCGGAGCTGGTACAGGATTGCACCCGTCGGTGCGTAGACGGACTCGCCGTCGCCGAGCGGTATCTCGATAACCTCCCGGTCGCTCTCGGGAATGCGACTGAGGCGAGGAACTCCCGGATGGTCCAAGCAGCTGACCGGGTAGAGGTGGACCGCCGCGACCTCCGCCGGGTCGACGCGGAGCGCGCCGGCTTCGCCGCCCCAAACGACAACCGGCGAGATTGCGAATCCCGACCTTGTGGCGTAGTCGTCAAGCCGCCCGAGGACCGCCGTCGGGTCAAGCTGCAGGCCGACCTCCTCCCCAAGCTCCCGGAGTGCGGCCTGTTCCACCGACTCTTCGGCATCGAGTCGGCCACCGGGGAGCGCCCACTGCCCCGCGTGATGCCGGAGGCTGGCGGACCGCTCGGTGAGGAGGAAGCACGCCTCTCCGTCGCGTCGGGCCACGATTGCCACGGCGACAGCTGCCCGGCGGAGCTCGGCGGGCGGCGGAGACGCCAGCTCGAAGCGCGCAAGGTTGGCGGCGAGGCGTGCACGCAGCTCGGCGTCGGCACGGTAGCCCTCGGCTGAGCCGGTGTGGCTGGTTGAGCCGGTTGAGCCGCTGCGCCGCGGCGTCGACGACGGCGAACTCACCGAGTTGCTGGCCCCACGCGCCCCAAGGTACCCGATTGACGCGACCGCTACCTCGCATTCGGGTGCTGCCGCCCACCGAAACGGGAGGCGGCAGGCTGTTTCTCAGTCTCTGGACAGTGAGTCCACAGAGTGTTACAACGGCGGCCTGACCCGAGGAGGAGGAATCGTGATCCAACTGCGAACCGATCACCCTCGACACCGCCGAGGTGCCGCGTGAGAGGTCTCGGCGGCCGCGTCGCCGTGGTCACCGGCGCCAGCTCTGGCATCGGTCTCGCAATCGCCCAGCGACTCGCCGAAGAAGGAGCGAGACTGCTGCTCATCGCGGTGGCGGAGGATTCCGCCGACTTGGACGAGGCAGTGGCGAACCTCTCCTCCCGCGGGACGGACGCACGTGGTCTGGTCGGCGACATCTCGGACGTGGACACGCCGGACCGAATGACCGCACAGGCGCTCGAGCATTTCGGACGTCTCGACATCATCGTCAACAACGCCGGCGTGGCCTTTTTCGACGACATCTTCGACACGCCGCTCGAGCACCTCGACCGGACCCTTGCGGTCAATGTGAAGGGGTGCTTCGCGATGTCGCTCGCCGCCGCCCGCGTGATGCGTGGCCAGCAGGGCGGCGCGATTGTCAACACGCTCTCGACGTCGGCGTTTGCGGGTGAGGAGTTTCAAGTCACCTATAACGCATCGAAGGGAGCGGTCGCGTCGCTGACCCGTTCGCTGGCCGTTGACCTCGCCCCCTACGGCATCCGCGTGAACGGGGTGGCGCCGGGATTCGTTCGCACGCGCTCGACTCGTCGGATCATCGACGACCCGGTGCAATGGTCGAAACACCGCTCGCACATCCCTCTCGATCGTCCTGCCGAGCCCGAAGAGATCGCGCCTCTGTACGCGTTTCTCGCCTCGGACGACGCCTCCTATGTGACGGGTTCGATCTTCGTCGCCGATGGCGGAATGACGAGCGGCTTCCGCTATCGCGGTTGGGCGGCGGTGGAAGGACACCCGACTGGTCCTGCGACCCTGATGCCCGAACTGCCAGCCGATCTCCACCGCGCAGATTCACCTGAATAGGAAGGTTGTCAACCTATGTACTACATCGAATATATAGAGCCGAGGCCTGGGGTGAGCCAAGAGGACTTCCAACGCGTGGTCACCCAATCCACCGAGCGCTGGGCGGCGAACCATCCTGACGACGAGCTCGTCGTGAGTATCGGTCGCACGTGGCGGCTCGGACCGCGCCCGCCGTACTTGACGATCTGGAAGATCAAGGACCTGGACACGGTGAAGCGTTGGACCGATGAATTCCGCACGGAGAAGATCCTCGGAGAGCACGGCGAGTTCCGCGCCGTTGCCAACATCGTCGACGCCGGCTTGTACGAGGACATCGGTGCCGAGGTCTGGTGAGCCGGTGCGCTCCGAGCCGACACCGGTCGCCCTCGTCACCGGCGCCGCTCGGGGGATGGGAGCATCGATCGCGCGTCGGCTGAGTCATGACGGCTTCTCCATCGCCGCTCTCGACGTCGCCTCGAGCAGCGCGACCGTGGAGGCAGTCGGCCAAGCCGGCTCTGCGGCCGTCGAATACCGTTGCGACGTCCGGGACTGGGACGCCGTCGGGCAAGCCGTCGACGACGTCGAGGCGCGCCAGGGGCCGATCGCGGTGCTGGCCTCGGTCGCCGGAGTCTGGGAGGCCGTTCCCTTCCTGGAGCTCGACCCGGAAAGCTGGCGCCGCGTCGTGGACGTCAATCTGACGGGCTCTTTCTACGTCGCGCGCGCGGTCGCACAGAAGATGGTGGCGCGCCGATCCGGCTCGATCGTCTGTGTCGCGTCGACCGCCGCCTTCATGGCTTGGGAGGGCGGCTCGCACTACTCGGCTTCGAAAGCCGGGCTGGTCGGGCTCGTAAAGGCCATGGCGCTCGAGCTGGGACCGCACGGGATCCGAGTGAACTCGGTCTGTCCGGGCACGGTGAGGACGCCGGCCAACGACGACGAGCTGGACATTCCCGGAGTCGAGGCAGCCCAAGCCGCGACGAGCCCGCTCGGCCGGATCGGTGCGGCGGGCGACATCGCCGAAGCGGTGGCGTTTCTCGCCGACCGGACGAGGGCAGCCTGGATCACCGGCGCAAGCCTCCTCGTCGACGGCGGATACGTTACCCACGGCGAGGGAGCCGGGTTCGGCGCACACTCGAGCTCTGTGGTTCTCTAGGCTTCATTTAGCGGATTGACTTCAACATCGGGCGGGCTCGATTGACGAGCCGGTGAGCCGATAACTCGGCTCGGGGAGGCAAGGTGACGACGATGTTCATTTATATCGAATACATCAGTCGACGGCCCAATATCTCGCTCTCGCACTTCCATTCCATCGCTCAGCTCGGCCAAGATGGCTGGGCAGGTCAGTACGGAGCCGATCGCCTCTTGCTCCACCTGGGCCGGACATGGAGGATCGGACCCGAACCAGAGTATGTCGCCGTGTGGTTCACGCCCGGCAGCGGAACGGACCGGCTCGACGGCTGGGCGCGAGCCTTCGAGAGCGGCGAGGCGGACGCATTCGAGAAGCCGATGGAGGTTGCGGCCCGGCTCGACTCCGCCGGCTGCTACGCGCCGCTTCGGGAGCCCGAAGCGCACCGCGGCGGAAGGTACTACGTGGAGTATTTCGATTTCGAGCCGGGTGCCTCCCACGACGACGTTCGCGGCTTCTTCGAGACGCGCCAGCAGAACAACGGCCTCCTGCTGCCGGTGCTCGTGGACCGGATCGGCCACCTCGGTCCCGAACCGAGAGGGCTCGCGTTCTGGGTGTTGCCGAGCTTCGGGACCCTGGAGACGCTTGCCCGCGAATGCGAACAAGCCAGCTCCGCACCGATTCGCCTCGTTACCACCGGCCTGTACGCCGAGCTTGGCCAAGAGGTGCTCTGAGAACGTCAACGATCAGGTTGTCGGCCTGGGATGTCCAAGCCGTAGCCAAGCAGAGCGGAGACCTCGGCGGCGGCGGCCACCATCATCTCGCACAGTTTGTCGAAGTCGCGGCCGAAGATTGCCGGGCGCACGCCGCTCATGGACAGCGCGGCACGGATCTTCCCGGTGTGATCGAAGATCGGAGCACCGAGAGCAGCGATGCCGACCGTCACGTCCTCGTCACTCACGGCGTAGCCCTTCGCCCTCACCTCGGCCAGGGCCCGCCTTACGGCCGTCGGGGTCGATGGAGTGCTGGGCGTGAGCGACACGAGGTCCACCCGGCTGAGGTAGTCAGCTTGCACCTCGCTGGGCTCGTAAGCGAGCAGCACCCTCGGAGCCGCTCCGGTGTGCAGCGGCAACGATCCCCCGAGGCCGAGAGCCAGTGCCTGCACGTGCTTGCCGTTCAGTCGCTCGATGCAGACAGCGACATCGTCTCTCCTCACACAGAGGAACACCGTCTCTTCGGTTGCCTCGTGAACGCGCTCCATGATCGGAAGGGCCAGCTGACGCTCGTCGAAGCGCTGCGCAACCCGAGACCCGAGCTGGAAGAGCTTGATGCCGAGTCGGAAGGTTCCCTTGCGCACGCCGGGTTCGACAAGCTCGGCCGTGGACAGGCTGGCGAGGAGCCGGTACACGCTGGAACGGGGCTCATTCAACAGCTCGGTGAGCTCGGAGGCAGTGAGCTCGCCCCGCGCCGCGATGTGATCGAGCGCCTCGGCCGCCTTGGCAACGGTTTGGACCGGGCTGTCACGTTGGCCCGTCGACCTCGTCGGGGTCACGGCGACCGTTCTCGACCTCGGGCTCCCCGTGCCGACGCCCTGCCGCCGTGCGCGCCGTCACCGACACCCGGTCGGACCACCGGCTGGCCACCGCGGTCAGGTCGCACGCTCGCCCCTGACGAGGAGCTTGACAGCTTCAGCCTCGATACCGCTCGCGTCGAGCCCGTAGTGGCGGTAGAGATGGGTGGGAGGACCGATCAAGCTGTAGGTGTCGCGGATCCCGTGCCGGTGAACCGGCACCGGCGGGCCGGAGCTCGTGACGAGCTCCGCGACCGCTCCGCCGAGCCCGCCGATCACCGAGTGCTCCTCGACGGTCATCAAGCGGCCGGAGCGGGCAGCGGCCTCGAGCACCGCTGACTCGTCGAGTGGTTTGATCGTGTGCATGTCGATGAGGCCGACGGAGTGCCCCGATTGACGAAGGCGCTCGACGGCCGCCCGGGCCGGGTGGACCATGGTTCCGGTGGCGATGATCGTCAGCTCGCCACCACGCTCGAGCTGGATTGCCTCGCCGAAGCGCAGCTTCAGGCCAGCGTCGTAGACGGCTGGTTCCCGGCCCCGCCCGATGCGAAAGTAGATGGGGCCGTCGACTGTCGGTGCCTCGCGGATGAGTGCGGCGAGCGAAGCGGCGTCTGCGGGTGCAACGACGGTCAGCCCCGCGATCGATCGCATGATGGCCAGGTCTTCCGTCGCGTGGTGCGAGGTCCCGTAGAAGCCGAGCGTGATCCCCGAATGGTGGCCGATCAGCCGCACGCGCTGGTTCGTGTAGGCGACGTCGGTGCGGATCTGCTCGCAGCACAACAACGCCAGGAAGGAGGCGAAGGTCGCCGCGTAGACCTCGAGGCCCGTGGTGGCGAGCCCGGCGGCGGCGGTGACCATGTTCTGCTCCGAGATGCCGAACTGGAGGAATCGGTTGGGATAGCGCTCCTGGAATCGCACCAGGCCGTTCGAGTACTTGAGGTCCGCAGTGCAGGCGACGATCGGCAGCCCTTGTTCCACGAGCTCGGACAACGTGTCGGAAAGAACGTCGAAACCGGGTGCCCGGTCGGGCATCTGACGAAGGTGCCAGGATCCGGCGCCCATCTGTCCCCCGCCCCCGGCGACACTCTGCGAAGCCGGCATCACGATGAGCGCAACTCGTCGAGCGCCCGCCGTTCGTCGTCAGTGTCGAGGAAGCCGAGATGCCAGCCGATCTCGCTCTCCATGAACGAGACGCCCTTTCCCTTCACAGTCTGGGCGATGAGGACCGTCGGCTCCGACCCGTCGGGCAGGTCGGCAGCGGCACGAAGAGCCGGCAGGAGCTGGGAGATGTCGTGTCCGTCGACCTCGACGACCTGCCAGCCGAACGCCCGCCACTTCTGGGCCAGGGGCTCGATCCGGATCACCTCGTCGACCACGCCATCAAGGGAGTACTGGTTGCGGTCCACGATCGCGATCAGCTTCGACGTGCGGTAGTGCGCCGCGGACATCGCCGCTTCCCAGACCTGGCCCTCATGCATCTCGCCATCACCGAGCAGGACGAACACGTTGAATTGACTGCCCGAGATCCGGCTTCCGAGCGCCATTCCGAGGCCGGCGGAGAGCGCGTGGCCGAGAGAGCCTGAGCTGAAGTCGATGCCCGGCACGCGCGTCATGTCCGGGTGGTCACCGAGCGGGTTCCCGAGCCGGGCGTACTCGTCGAGAATCGCGGCATCGAAGAACCCCAAGTCTGCGAGCACGGGGTACAGCCCGACGGCAGCGTGGCCCTTTCCGAACAGGAAGCGATCACGCCCGGACCAAGTCGGATCGCCCTTCTCCAGCTTCATCACCGAGTAGTAGAGCGTCGCGAGGATCTCGGCAGCCGAGAAGACCGACGCGTAATGCCCGGTCTTCGCGACCGAGATCAGGCGTACCGTCTCCTCGCGGATGAAGCGAGCGCGTTCGCGCAGATGTTGCAGCTCATCGGGTTCTGCGAGCGTCACGCCCCGTCCTCGTCGACAGACACCAACTCCGGGGGGGCGCCCTCGGTCGGTGGCGGAGACAGCGAGCACAAGATATGCAGCGCCTCGGTGCCGTCGTTCACCTGGCCGTGCACCTGGCCGGCAGGGATATAGACCGAGAGACCCGGCTCGAGATGAATCTGCGGTTCTCCTTCGAGATACATCTTCCCGGTGCCCCGCACGACGTAATAGGCCTCTTCGTAGTCGTGCCGGTGCGTCATGATCTCGTCGCCCGGGTTCATGAGGCAGATCGACACGCCGACGTTCTCCGAACCCACGGTGCTCGGGTGGACAAGTCTCCGCACTTCGGCGCCGAGCCCGGTGAACAGACGGCCGTCCTCAAGACGGATCGTCTTCGGTTTCGCCGTCACTGTGCTCCCTTCGCCCACACTTCCCAGTCATTGGACAGATTATCCATACTATGGACAGGGAGCAAACAGACAACCAATGCGTCAACGGGCCGAAGATTTAAACGCCGATTGCGCACGAGACCGCTCGACCATGGTCGCCGGGGTCGACCTCCGTCAGAGCCTTCAGCTCCTCCACATCTTGTCGAAGCCGAAGTTCCCCAGTGACTCGCCATAGAGCGATGGCACCACGCCATGGATGTTGTTCAAGAAACCGTCGATGACTGGTGGGTAATAGGGGACGATCCACCCTCCCTGGGTGTAGTCGATCATCTGCATCTCGTGAGCGAGTTCTGCCCGTTTGGCCGCATCCAAAGTTGCCGATGCCTCATTGTAGAGAGCCGTGTAGTGAGGGTCGTTGAAATGGGACTCGTTGTACGGCGACGTGGGAAGAAAGGCCTGTACGACCTGAGGAAGATACGGTGTGTAGTACCAGAAGTCCTGTGCGAAGGCCCAGCTCAGGTATTCCTTGCCGTAGAAGTCCGTCACTGTGGTCGTGCGCAGGTTGATGGTTATCCCCGCTTTCTTGGCTTGCTGGGCGAGAACAGTCGCGGCCGACGTCGTGCCTTGAGCGATGTCGGCCGTGACGAGCTCGACCGTGAGTCCCTCTTGCCCGGCCTTCCTCAACAGCGACTTCGCCTGGTCAATATCCTGGTGCCGCTGCGGAATCGAATGGTCGTACTCGGGGTCGTAAATGCTGGAGATGTCGTTGCCGATGAGCCCGTGACCGTCGAAAACGAGGTCGAGCATCTGTGGGCGGTTGATCGCGAGGCGGATCGCCTGCCGAACGCGTACGTCACTGAAGGGGGCGACGTCGACACGCATCGTAAACGGGGTGTAGCCACCTCCATTTGAAATGAGAGTACTCGCCCGCCCGGATGCTTTGATCGTCGGAATCGAGGCTGCCGACAGCGCATTCACGACATCGGTGCTCCCGCTTGTCAAGGCGTTCACCTGGGTCGTCTCGTCCGCAAAGTCGGTGATGACGACTTCGTCGAAGTAAGGGTAGGGATCCTGCCAATAGTTCTCATTCCTGACAAAGGTGCTGGCTAGTCCCGGCGTGAACTCCTTGAATTTGAAAGGCCCTGTACCAACCGGGTTCTTCGGGTCGTAGCCCACCGGCACGATGTTGAAGTAGAGGAAATACCCCGCCAACGACTCCACGAATGTCGCGTAGGGCGTCTTGCAGGGGAGAGAGACCGTCAGATTGTCAATCTTCTTCATATTCGCGACATCGCAGACGGCGATCGTCGAGGCGCCGGGCTTCGGATTCTTGGGGTCGGCGATTCTCTGCAACGTGTAAATGAGGTCCTCGGCCGTCATGGACTTTCCGTTGTGGAAGGTGACATCTGGCCGCAGCCGCATCGTCCAGACCGTGGCGTCGGTGTTGGGGATGAAATCCTCGACGAGCACTTTCTGCACCTGCGCCTGGGTGTCGAGGGCGACCATAGTGTTGTACAGCTGGGTCACGCGGCACAGGTCAAGGGTCTCGACTGGCGCGTTGCCGTCGAGGGTGTCAGAACTGGTTCCGCCGATGAGGGCGGCGTTGAGGGTGCCGCCCCGCTTCGGCTTCCCCGTCCCAGAGGCCGTGGTCGTGGTCGTCGTGGACGAGCCGGACGAGCCGCAGGCGCCGAGCGCCACGGCCGATGTAGCCGCAAGTGCGCCAGAGCCAGCGATCTGCATGAAGTCGCGGCGATTAATTCTGTTGGGCATCAGGCCCCTCCCCGTCTCTGAGCCAGAGTCACGGTAACATCACGCGCGCCTCCCGTCAACGATGTTTCTCAATAGTCGGACGCGCTGTCCGCTACAGCTCGGGGGGCGTGCCGGCTACATGCCCAGGCTCAAAACTGGAAGTCAGAAGTCCAGTTCACGTGCTGCTTCTGAGGCGCCAGGACGGTGGAGTAGGCTCTTGGCCCCGGGGGGAACGGGGAGTGGCGCAGCTTGGCAGCGCGCCTGCTTTGGGAGCAGGAGGTCGCGGGTTCAAATCCCGCCTCCCCGACTACTCACTCACTCGACCCATCGACCCATCCGCTCACTCACTCACCAAGCGTTGCCGAGGGTGACGTCGATTGCCGCCCCATTGACGCCGCTCGCGGCACGACCCGCCAAGAACGCGATCACGGACGCGACCTCGGACGCGTCGAGCACCCGGCCCGCGCTCGAGGCTTCCGCCCGCTCGCGCCAGATCTCATCGACCGCAATGGATCGGGTGGCCGCCTCCTGCTCGGCATCTCGCTCGGCCATCTCTGTACCTCGTACCCATGTCGGCACGACCGCGTTGCAGGTCACACCGTAGGGGGCAACGTCGCAGGCCACCGACCGCATCAACCCGACGAGACCGGCTTTCGACGCTGAGTAGGCCGACATCGCGCCCGCACCCAGTGACCCGGCCGTCGAGCCGACAAAGATGATCCGCCCGAAGCCCGCCTCGCACATGGCGGGAACAGTGGAACGAACGAGCTCGAACGCCGCGTCCAGATTGATGGCCATGGTGGCCCGCCAGGCCTCGGTGGTCTGCTCCCAGATCGGTCGGTCGAGATAACCGCCCAATCCGGCCGCATGGACGAGGACCGAAGCCGGCCCGAGCCGTTCCGCCGTCGCTTCGACTGCTCTGGCGCATCCACCTGGCGATTCGAGCGGCTCCGTGAGGTACGACACGCCCGGCTGCTCGGCGCAGAGGCTCTCCAGGAGCGCTGCTCGGCGGCCCACCGCCATGACCCGGCTGCCTGACCTTGCGAGGAGCACGGCGCTTGCTCGCCCGATGCCCGTGCCGGCGCCGGTGACGAGCGCAATTGCTGACGACCCGGCCGGCGTCTCGGCATTCAACTGGCCGGCTCCCCCGCTGCTGTGGACTCGGCAGTGGGGTGAATCGCCTGGCGCAGCTGCTGGACAAGAGTCCCGGGATCCGCCGCGCCCCAGACATTGCGCCCGATTGCGGCCCCGGCCGCTCCGGCGCCGAGGGCCGCATCCACTCGCGCCACAAGCAGCGCCGGGTCACTCAACGGGTCCCCCCCGGCGACGACGACGGGCACCCCGAAGCCGGTCGCCTCCGCGAGGCCGGCGACCGGATCCGGAAAGGACGTCTTCACGACGTGGGCGCCGATCTCTGCACCGGTCCGAACGGCGGCTGCGATCGCGACCGGCGCTTGGGGATCGCGGAAGCGCTCGCTCTCGACCGGGATGAGCTCGCAGATATACGTCATCTCGGCTGCGTCGGCATCGGCCGCGATGCGCGCTGCGGCCTTCAGAGCCTCGAGCTCGAAGACCGAGCCGAGCTGCACGTAGGTGAGCACGTGGCCGACCCCGAGCCGGCGTGCGTCATCGAGTCGCCACGCGACGGTGAACTCACTCTCCGGATAGCTGTTGCCGAGATAGACGTTGCTCAAGTCGAGCTTCAAGATGGGGGTCGCCTCACCGAAGGCGTCCCGGCAGTCACGGATCGTGCCGTAGGTCGCGATCACGGCGTCGGCACCAGCGGCCGCGACGGTCGAGAGGAGCTGATGACGATTCTCGAGGCCGTGACAGGGCCACGAGTAGAGCGGGTGGTCGACGGCCACGACGAGCCATCTGCCGTCGCGGCCAAGACGCTGCAATGCCACTGCTAGGCACCTCCAATCTCAATGACCGTCTTCACGGCGCCATGCTCGCCGAATCCGGAGAGGACCTCCCCGGCCTGTTCGAGCGAACACCTCCGATCGACGAGCTTCTCGAGCTCCAACTCGCCGGACTCGAGAATTGCGAGCGACTCGGCGTATCGCTCCCGTCGCTGGTTGGGGGGCGTGCCGATCCATTCGCTTCCGACGAGCGACAGCTCGCGGTAGTGCAACAAGTTGAGGTCGATGGTCGCCTCGGGCGCGGTGCCGAACCCGGCGAATGCCACGATGCGCGCTCCCGGCGCGGCGGCCGCCATGCCATCTTTGATGGCTGCGGTGCTGCCAAGGGCGACGATGACGACGTCGGCACCTGAGCCATCGGACCACTCGAGGGCGGCTGAAGGCCAACGTTCCGGTCCGACGACGGACTCCGCGCCGAGCTCACGGGCGAGCGACTGCCGCTGATCGAGCGGCTCGACGACGAGCACCCGACCGCCTGCCCTGGCGGCGACTGCGACGAGCTGGAGCCCCATGACCCCGGCACCGACGACGACGACTCGTTCACCAGGCTTCAACCGTGCCTGGTCCCCCACCGCGTGCAGGCAGTCCGCGAGCGGCTCCACGAACACGCCCCGAACCGGAGGGAGGTTGGTGTCGATCCGAAGGGCGCCGCACGACCAGTCCGTGGGCGCCGTGGTGATCAGCCCGTACTCCGCGTAGCCACAGTACGTGTCGCCGAACACCGCGTCCCCGGCGTCCCATCCCGCCACATCGGGTCCAATCTCCGCCACCTGCCCGACCCACTCGTGCCCCGGGTTGAAAGGGTAATTCCCGTCGTTCGGGCCGAGCTGAAACTTGCGGGCGTCGGTCGAGCACACGCCACAGACGTCGATGGCCACGAGCAGCTCCCCCGGCCCGGGACTGGGCCGCTCAACGAGGTCGACGCGCAGATCCCGCAGACCGTGCAGGCGAGCGGAACGCATCAACGGAGGGCTCACGGGTACTCCATTCGAAACTCTTGAAGCGAATGCATCGCTTCGGCGAGAGCAGGATAGAGGGCGTCGTAAATCGCAGAAAGCCGATCGAATCGCTGTCTTGCTTCCGGCTCCGGCCCCACGGTCCCGCTTGGATCGAGCCTCACGTCAACGCCGATCGACCGGAACCCAAGCACGGCGGCAGCGACGCCTCCGCTCGTGTCCAAGATCTCGAGCGGCTCGCCAGTAGCGTCGGCAGTCGCCTGCAACCATGCCGCGTGTCGCGTGCCACCACCGCCGACACGCCAGCGCGACGGGCTACAGCCGACCGCTGCGATCCGTCCGAGCACGTCCTTGGCGGACAGAGCGACGCCGTCGAGCACTGCCCGAGCGAGCTGCGCCCGAGTCGTCTCGAGCGTTACGCCTGCGATGACACCCGACGCGGCTGAGTCCCATGCAGGCGTTCGCTCTCCCGCGAGGTACGGGAGGCAGAGGAGTCCTCCCGTACCGGGTGACGTGCTTGTGCTCGTCCTTTCTCCGTCCGGTCCGAAGATCCGAGTCGACCAGTCGATGGCCGCGCCGGCAGACGACGTCCAGCCTCCGACCAGGGACCCGCTGGCAAACGGCCAATCGAGCATGCGGAGCCCGACGTCGTCGACGCCGGCGGCCTCGACGACGAGCGCGGCCGCCACGAGCGAGCTGCCCAGCAGAAGTGCCCCGTCGCCCGGTGCGGAGATGCCCATCGCGAACATGTCGACATAGGAGTCGTACGTTCCGACCGCCACTGGTGTGCCTGAGACGACACCGAGCGCGTCGGCTGAGGCGGACCGCAGCAACCCCGCCACCGCGTCCGGAGCCGACGGCCGAGGAAGACGAACGGGCGGTTCGATACCGGCCAACCGGTAGTCGATGGCGGTGAGGACGTCCATCACCGGATTGCCGGTCAGCCAGGCGACGAGACACCCCGTCGTATCAAGGGCGAACGCGGCTGACTCGACGAGCTCGGGCTGCTGTTGGTGCAGCTTGAGGAGCCTTGGGAGGGCGTTGTCGTTCGAGACTACGCCCGCGTCCGACGAAAGGCGCGTCTCGTCGCTCGAGTTGTCGGTGAACAGGAGCGGACCGGCGAGCACTTCGAACTCGGAGTCGACGAGCATCGTGCTCGGGCCGAGGCCCCCGATGCCGATCGCCGAGAGGGCGACCCCTGCAGTGCCGGCAAGCGCCTCGTGAGTGGCGTCGATCGCCTCCTGTCGCCACGGAGTCGGCGGGCGCTGCTGAGAGGACGATGGCAAAGTCCCGATATTGCGCAATGCCGCACCACGGGAGAGGACGGTTCCGTCCTCGGCGAGCAGGGCGGCTCTCGTGCCGGTCAAGCCGACGTCGATGCCGAGAGCGACTCGTGAACCCGGCGACCGTGACCTCGCCGCCACGTCAGACCGCGCGCCCGCTACCGGCTCGGCCGTCCAGGGAACCACTTGCCTTTCCGCCGCAACGATGCATCCGCAGGTGCTAGGTCGACCGTCTCGACTCCGCGGCCTGCGCCAGCGCTGCATAGGCAAGCTGCTCGATGAACAACGCCGTGTCCCGGGAGGACTCGGCCGCCGCGTCGATCGAGCGCAACGCAAGCGCACAGGCGAGAGCCGGAAGCTCGCTGAGGGTGCGTGCCAGCTCGCAGGCTCTGCCGAGCGCGGCTCCCGCCGGCACGACCTCGGTCACGATGCCCATCCGGGCGGCTTCGTCGGCCGAAAATCGCGGACGCGCAACGACGAGCTCCCGTGCCCGGGCGGTGCCGAACATCCGCACGAGCCGGTGGATCCCTCCCGAGCTGGGCACGATCCCGATGCTCACCTCGGGCAACCCGAAGACGGCCGACGCGTCCGCGATGCGGAAATCGGTCGCCAAGGCAAGCTCAAGGCCACCGCCGAGGCAGTAGCCGCTGATGGCGCTGATGCTGGGCTGCTCCATCGCGGCAAGTCGTTCGTAGACCCCGCCCGTCGAACGGTAGTAGTCGAAGATTGCCCGGACGTCCATGCCCTCCAACTCGGTCACGTCAGCGCCGGCCGAGAAGACCTTCGTCCCGCCGGTGATCACGACGCAGCGGCTGGAGGCGACCTCGGGGGACTCGAGAGCGACAATGAGGTCGCCTTCGAGGCGTGATGACAGAGCGTTCAGCTTCGCCTCACGCGTGAGGGTGACGACCGCGACCACGCCGTCACGTACGACGCTGACGAGGGCTTCCCCGGCGGTTGGCGATCGGTCGGAGCCAACCCCTGTCACTTCGTCGAGTCCCAGGGTGCCAACAGCTGGTCGAGGCCGCGCTTGGCGATCTCGTTTCCGATGATGAGTCGCTGCATCTCGGAGGTGCCCTCCCAGATGCGGTCGACTCGGATGTCGCGATACAGCCGCTCGACCGCGTACTCGCGCATGTAGCCGCGGCCGCCGAAGATCTGAACCGCCCGATCGACGACACGCCCGGCCGCCTCCGATGCCGAAACCTTCACCATCGCCGCCTTCGCGTGCACGAGCTTGCGGTCCATGCCGGCATCGGCCTCCGAGGCCACCTGGTAGACGAGAGCCCGATTCGTCGCAATTTCCACGGCGGAATCGGCCAACATGGCCTGGATGAGCTGGTTCTCGATCAGCGGATGGCCGAACTGGACCCTGGTTTTGGCCCAGTCCGTCGCCTCTCTCAAGGCTCGTTCGGAGGCGCCCATCGAGCGTGCCGCGATCATCAAACGCTCTTCGACGAACCATTCGCGGGTGAGATCGTTACCGCCTCCGACCCCACCGAGCACCTGCTCCGGTCCGACTCGGACATTGTCGAAGGTGAAGATGGGATGCTTGTACACGAAGTGGTGCATGTAGCGAGGCGTGCGCTGGAGCGCCACCCCCGGGCTGTCCTTGTCCACGAGAAACAGCGTCGCTTGTCCCGACGGCTGCACCTTGGCCATCACGATGAAGAAATCGGCCACGTCGCCGACCGTGACGAACCACTTCTCCCCGTTCAGCCGGTAGCCGTCACCATCGGGCTCGGCCGTGGACTGAATGGCCGTGAAATCCGACCCTGCCTCCGATTCGGTGACGGCGTAGCAGTCACGCCGCTCGCCTTTGATCGCAGGAATCAGGTAGCGCTCGCGCTGTTCGAGCGTGCAGGCCCGGAGCGCGTTCGCCGGACGCCACACGGCGTCCCAAAGCGCGTTCGTGAGCTGGCCCAGCTCCTCTTGGACCAGTACCTGGTCCAGGATCGAAAGACCGACGCCGCCCCACTCCACCGGCATGTTGATCGCGTTCAGACCGGCGGCGAGCGTGCTCTTGGCGATGACCTCGAGCGCTTCGGGCGGTAGCCCGTCCTCGGCGTCGCACTGCTCCTCGAATCCCATGATGGAACGGGCAAGCCCGCGGGCGCGCTGCTTGAGCTCGAGCTGCGCGGCCGAATAGGTGAAGTTCATCTCGCTCTCCTCGTCATCGGCCGACCCCGGCGAGCTGGCGTGACGGCCGGCGCCGGGACTACCCGATCGCTCTATTGCGGACCACCTGCGGACGCAGTCACGACCGACAGCTTCGGCACGTCTGCCATCAGCCTCACGGTGTACGGGTCCTGCGGATGCTCGAGCACTTCATCCACCGAGCCCGTCTCGACGACCGTCCCGTCCGCGAGCACCACGACCGTCTGGGCGATCGATCGCACGAGCGCCAGGTTGTGCGTGATGAAGATCATCGCGAGATGTCGTTCGGATTGAAGGCGGCGGAGCAGCTCGACGATCGCCGCCTGGACCGATACATCCAGCGCGGAGGTGACCTCGTCACACACGAGCAGTTCCGGCTCGACGACGAGAGCGCGGGCGATCGCCACCCTCTGGCGCTCGCCGCCGGAGAGCTGATCCGGGTATCGGGGGATGAAGTCGTCCGAGAGCGAGGCGTCTCGCAGCACGGCCGCGATGCGCGCCTCCCGCTCGGAACGCGAGTAGTCGAAGAAGTGCTCGAGCGGTTGGGAGATGATCTGGCCGATCGTCTTACGAGGGTTGAGCGAGGTATAAGGGTTCTGGAAGATGTACTGAATCCGGCGCAACGATTCCTTCGGTCGGCGCCTCATACCGGCCGCGAGCGGCTCGCCGTGGAAAGTGAGGGACCCGGTGAAGTTCGTGTGCAGGCCGGCGATGGTGCGCGCGAGGGTGGTCTTGCCGGACCCCGATTCGCCGACGACGGCGACGCAGCAATCCGCGGGCACCTTGAGCGAGACGTCGTGCAGCACCTCGGTGCGTCCGTAGCTGACCTTGAGGTCGCTCGTCTCGACGATCGTCGCGCCGGTGGTGTCGCGCGTGGGAATCGGCTCCGAAGCTGCGGCACCCCATGACACCACCTCGCTGGCACGCCAGCACCTCACCTGGCGGGACGCAAGGCTGATCAACGGCGGCGGCTCGGCGCAGCCGACCTGGCGCATCTCGCAACGCGGTGCGAAAAAGCATCCCTTCGGCCGGCGTCCGGGGCGTGGTGGCTGACCCTCGATGCCCCGCAGCAGTTCCGAGCGTTCCGGTGAAGGGATGGCGGCCAGCAGGCCCCGCGTGTAGGGATGGACCGGATGTCCGAAGACGCTTTCGGTCTCGCCGATCTCAACCACGCGGCCGGCGTACATGATGGCGACTGTGGACGCGAGACCGCCGACGACGGCGAGGTCGTGGCTGACGTATACCGCAGCGACGCCGTAGGCCGAACAGAGGTTGCGCACGGTGTCGAGCACGTGACGCTGTGTCGTGACATCGAGCCCCGTGGTCGGTTCGTCGAGGACGATGAGGCTGGGTCGGCAAGCGAAGGCCATGGCCAGGGTGACGCGTTGTTGCTGACCGCCCGACAGCTGATGCGGGTACCGGCGAAGGTGGCCGTGGCCGGCGGAGAGGCGCACCTCCTCGAGCACCTCTTCCATGCGTCCCTGAATGTCGTTGACGGCGCCCGGGTGGGCCCTCAGCCCCTCCTCCAATTGGGTGTTGATTCGAAGCGCCGGATTGAGCGCCGAGGCGGGATCTTGCGGGACGTAGGCAACCTTGAGGCCCCGCACCGCGCGCATCTCTTGGGGTGAGAGACCAAGCAGATCCAAGCCGTCGAGCTGGATCGAGCCCGACAAGATCGACAGCCCACGGCGGGCGTGTCCGAGAAGAGCGAGAGCGACCGTGGTCTTGCCGGAGCCCGACTCGCCTACGAGCCCGAGCACCTCGCCGGCCGCGACGTCAAAGCTCACCTCGTCGACCACGTCCGCTCTCAGGTCGCCGGAGAGGCAGATACGCAGGTCGCGCACCGAGAGCCGAACCGGACCGGTCGGCGACGCAAGGGTCGGCGCCGGTGCGGTCAGCTGCTCGCCCGTCATCTGTTCACCAGTCCGAGGTCGGGCGACAGCAGCGTGAGCTCCTCGCGGCGCTCGATCCCGAGCGACACACGGGCGATGGCATCGGTGAAAGTGTTGGTGCCGATGGTCAATAGCGCGATGAGCACCGACGGGGCAACGACCCCCCAGAGGTTCGACGCCAGGCCGATTTGGTTCTCGTAGATCATGAGCCCCCACCCCGGTGCGGGCGGCGGGATGCCGAAGCCGAGGTAGTTCAGGCCGGCCATGATCACGATCGAGTAGGTGAGCCGGAGGCCGGTCTCGACCATGAGCGGTGTCACGAGGTTCGGGAGGATCTCCCGTGCCATGACCCGCGCCGGAGACACGCCCTCGAGCTCGATCGCCTTCACGAAGTCACGCTCGGAGATGTCCAGCGTCGCGGCCCGGAGCACGCGAGCCACCTGCGGAGCGTGACTGACCCCCACGGCGAGGACGATGAGCCACACCTTCGGCCCGACGATCGACACGAGGAGCAACGCGAAGACGAGCTGAGGGAACGCGAGGATGACGTCCACGGACCGCATGATGATCCCATCGGCGTGGCCACGGAGGTAGGCGGCCGAGATGCCGGCGATGCCGCCGACGATGACGCCGAAAGCCGTCGCGCACAGCGCCATGAGGAGCAGTTCCCAGCCGCCCTCGAGCACGCGGCTCAGGACGTCGCGACCGAGGAGGTCGCCGCCGAGAAGGTTGGCATGCGACGGCTGGGAAAAGGGCAGTGTGACGAAATCCGTCGAGGAGTACGGAGCGACCAAGGGTCCGATGACCGCGACGAGCACGACGAAGCTCATCAGACTGAGGCCGAAGGCGCCACGGCCGGTGCGAGCCGCCCGACCGAGGTTGTGCAGCCACTGATGGCGCTGCAGCCGCGTCCGGCTCAGCGACTGAGCATCGGGAACCGTCACCACGTCAGCCATGTCGCTACCGCGGCAGTCGTCGACGCGGCGACGCGAGCAGAGCGATCACGTCGGTGACGATGTTCATGAAGACGTAGAAGGCGGCAAGAAGGATGACGATGAACTGGATGGTCGGGACGTCCCGGTTCGAGACGGCGTTCACGAGGCCGGTACCGATGCCCGGGTAATTGAACACGTTCTCGACGATGACGATGCCGCCGGCGAGGTACAAGAAGTTGAGCCCGATAACCTGGATGGTCGGCGCGATGGCGTTCGGAAATGCGTGGACGAGGACGACCCGCCATTGCGGGAGGCCCTTCAGCCGCGCCATTTCGACGTAGTCGGACTCGAGGGCCTCGATCATCGCGCCGCGCATCATCCGGTAGAGATACGGCACGATGACCAGCACGAGAGTCGCCACCGGCAGGA
>Ga0182015_10000458_pt1 | contig 58071 bp, 56 predicted proteins | sample 712P3MmetaG_FD_120478 | JGI IMG/M metagenome (GOLD analysis project Ga0182015, IMG submission 120478) | Permafrost microbial communities from Stordalen Mire, Sweden - 712P3M metaG | ecosystem: Environmental > Terrestrial > Soil > Wetlands > Permafrost | place: Sweden: Stordalen | collected...
ACGGCCAATATCTGCTACTGCCAGGTCCGCGGCGACGCGATCAAAATCCCCGCCACGCTATTTCACCAACTGACCGGCGCCGATCCCGGATTCCGGCAGCTTCTCGACCGCTATCTTCAAGCGTACGTCAACATGCTCGGCCAGCTCGCCGCGTGCAATCGACTCCATAGCGTGAACGAACGCTGCGCCCGTTGGCTCCTGATGACGCGTGACCGGGTGGAAGTCGATCAGCTCCCGCTGACGCAAGAATTCCTCGCGATGATGCTGGGCACGGGCCGATCCGGCGTCGCGATCGCCGCCGCGACGTTCCAACAGGCGGGCTTCATCAAATATACCCACGGCAACATCACGATCCTCGATCGGCCGGGCCTAGAGAATGCCGCCTGCGAATGCTACGAGGTTGCGCGCGAACAGTTCGATGGGCTCCTACGCGACGTCCCCGGGGTCGGGCGGCACTCCCTGCAGCAATCTGCCGTCAGCGTAAATCGGGCATAACGTTACCACAGCCACCGCACGTTCGATGCTGCTCGCTATCGAAGAACGTCGCGTAGGCCTGCGAGACCGGATCGAGCGCGTAGTCGCTGACGACGAAGCGTCCCTCGTATAATAGCCCGTCGCATTCCGGGCAGTACCACTGGAACGTGTCGATCTCGCCGCTCGCGCGTTTGCGCTCGATGATCAGCGCGAACGCGTCGGGTGGGAAGCGCGGCGAATGCGGGATGCCGCTCGGCGTGTAGATGATCGAACCCTCGGTAAGCACCGCTACGTCCTCCTTGCCCTCGGAGGTGCGGTAGTGCAAACGCATCTCGCCGCGCAGCATGTACATCACTTCGTCGGCCGGATTGATGTGGAACTCGCTGCGATACTCGCGACCGCGTGCTACAAAAGCCAGCGTCTCGGCTTCTTGCCAGAGTACGTGCACGCGTTTACCCGTGCGAACCAGCTCCTCGGCGATCTCTTCGAGGTTGACGTTCGGCATCTGGAACGCCGGCGGCATCTTCAACATTGCGCTGCTCCTACTCCATGACCGCGATGCAGTCGATCTCGACGTTCACGCCCGTGCGATGCGGCGTGCCGCCGATACAGGTTCGCGTGACCCGCTCGCCCGCCATCATCTCGCCGAACGTTTCGTTGAACTTCGGAAAGTCGGCGACGTTGCGCAAGCACACGCGCATGTTGACGACGTCGGCGAAGCTCGCGCCCGCGTGCGCGAGGATGGCGCGCAGGTTCTCGAGCGTCTGGCGCGTCTGTGCCTGGATATCGCCGGACACCACCTCGCGCTGGGCATTGAGCGGGCCCTGACCCGAGACGAAAAGCAGGTTACCGGCACGAATCGCCTGCGCGATCGGAGCCGGCTTCGAGGCGTCGGTGAACCCGGTGACCGGTGCGTTCGGCGAAGTGATGATCTGCTTCATAACGAGCGTCTTCCAAGGTCAAGCCAGGCGTTCATGCCGTGGCGCGACAAGAGCAGCACCATGATGGACCAGCCCTTCTTCGACCGCTGGCGCGCGAAGCTGATCGCCAATCTCGAGCCGGGCAGCGTGGGCGAACTCGACACGATCCGCTTCGCGCAAGTCGCGGCGACGGTGGCGGTGGTCTGTCCGTTCCTGCGCTTCGACGGTGAGCCGTGCGAGCTGCTGATCACCTACTATCTCCAGGTCGGGAGCGGAGTCGAAGACGACCTCTCCTACGCGCTCGGGGCCTGCCACCGGCATCTCGGCCACGCGTTCGACGTGTTGTTCACCGCCGACCGCATCGGGCTGCCGGATGCCTGCGACGACGATGCCGTCGACGCGTCGGCACCGGCACCGCCGGCCCGCCCGCCCGCGCTGGCCGACGACACGGAGCTCGCCGGGCGGTTGCTGGCCGGCGGAACGGTCACGGCGGTCGACTTCGGCACGACCGCGCTCCATGAGGGCTATCCGATCGTAAGCGGCGCGCGCGTGACGTTCGCGGCTCACATCACCCAGCGCTTGCGCGACTCCGGCGTGCTCGAGCTAGCCGGCGACCTCGGCATCGACGTCGCCGCCGATGAAACCGGATCCGTAACGCTCGTGACGCCGATGCCCGACGGCGCGGAGGAATGGATCTCACAGAACTGCGCGCTGCGCGAGCTGGTGAGCGACGTGCTGGAGAACGCCGTCGACCCGATCGGTTATCGCTACCGCACGATCGCCGACGCATTGCCGGATCTCATCGAGCTCGAGCCGCGCGTCTATACGCGCGCGCGCAGTGGTGCGCTCGAAGTTCGGGCGCGCATCGTCTCTACGCCGGCCGAACGCACGTGGGAGAGCGAGATCGAGGCCGACCGACGGCAAACCCTGCACCTGTTCGTCGATCGGCTACCGCGCCCCGGCGATTATCTCGATGTAAACTTTGCGCTTTACCGCTTCGTGCGCATCTGGGACGATGCCGGTACCCCGTGCGCAGACACCGTGCTCGAACGCGTCAAAGAACCCTCGCGCAATTAACGCCTACAATTGCGCGTTCGTATCGCGGCCGCGCTGAAGAGCAGCATAGATCCGCTCGGCCGTAATGGGGAACTCCCCCAGCCGCACGCCGGTGGCGTTGGCCACCGCGTTGATGATCGCCGGGCCGACGCCGCTGTTGCTCAACTCGCCCGCCATCTTCGAACCGTAGGGACCGCCGGCCGACGGCGCCTCGACGAGGATCGTGCGCATCGGCGGAATGTCTTTCATCGTGGGAATCTTATACTCACCCAGGCTCAGCGATGTCAGCTTGCCGTTCTCGTCGATCGGCATCTCTTCCATGGTCGAGCTGCCGAGGCCGTAGACGAAGCCGCCCTCGAGCTGACCTTGATGCGCGATCGGGTTGATGATGCGGCCGACGTCGGCGACGAGCACGCCGTCGTGCAGTACGAACGCGCCGGTGTCGCGATCGACCTCAACGTCGAACCCGAACGCTGAGAAACTGTAGTCGGCCGGATGCGCTGCATCGTGCTGCGTGCCGTCGTAGGCACCGACGACATGGATGGGCGCGCCGCCGGTCGCCGCCGCGACGCCCTCCTCGTAGGAGAGGCTGCGTCCAGTCGATGGATCGACGAACCGCTCACCTTCGAGCGCGAGGCCGGTGCGCTCTTTGATCTCCGCCGCTAATGCCCCGGCGGCAACGCTTGCGGCATTGCCCACGATGTAGGTGACGCGGCTGCCGCCCGAGCCCGGATCTTGTTTCGCATCGCGCGTCGATCCGCCGTGTGAGATCACGCGCTCGACTCCGACGCCGAACGTCGCGGCAAACACGCGCTGTGCGACCGTGTACGCGCCCGAGCCCTGATCGGGAACGCCGCACACGATCTCAATGGTGCCGTCCACACGCAACGTCGCGTCGATCGACGTCTTCCCGCCGCCCGTGTGCCGGCAGACGAGCGCCATACCCCACGCGCGTCCCGGCGGCGCCGGCCGGGCCTCGATGTCGCGTTTGAGCGCTGCGAGTACGGCATAGCCCTGCGGTTCGTGCAGCGCCTCGTCGGTCACCGCCGTTTCGCCTTCGCGCACGATGTTGAGCATCCGCAGCTCGAGCGCGTCGATGGCGAGATCGGCGGCGATCATATCGACGTGCTGTTCCCAGGCAAAGAAGACTTGCACATCGGCGGGCGCGCGTACGTGCGCGCCCGGGATCGAGTTCGTGTAGATGCTGCGCACGTCGAGGCGCACGTTCGGTATCTGATAGCCGACCGTGGCATAGCCGGTGCCGCCCGGCAACAGGTTCGGAGACGGCTTGCCCGCAGCGTAGGCGCCACCGTTGTAGATCACTTCAGACGCGTGGGCGAGGAACTTGCCGTGCGCATCGACCGCGGTCTTGAGCGTGATGTGGGCTTGATGGCGAATGGAACTCGCCTGCAGTTCTTCGACGTATTTGTACACGTGTTTCACGGGACGGCCCGTCGCTTTGGCCAGGTAATAGCACACGTACTCATCGATCGTGAGGCCTTTGCCGCCGAAATCGCCGCCGATGGCAGCCGATTCGACGACGATCTTTTCGAGCGGAACGCCGATGACGTTGGACATCCACTGGCGCACCGAGAACGGTTGCTTGTTGACCGTGTAAACGTGCACGACGCCCTCGCCGTCGATCCAAACCGCGGCCGCGTGCGGTTCGATGAATCCGGCGTGCTGGCGCGGCGTCACGAAGCGATGTTCGTACACCCGGTGCGCGGCGGCAAAAATCGGCTCGAGGTCGGTCGCTCCCTTGGTCACAAAGCTCGAGCCTTGCACGTTGCGATGGGTTCGCGCCGGCGGCGACTTCCCGGCGTAGAAGTACCCCTCGAGGTCGGGATGCAGGACCGGCGCATCCGGCCCGAGCGCCGCCGACGGATCGAGCACGAGCGGCAGTTCGTCGTACTCGACCTCGACCAGCCGCGCGGCTTCTTCCGCGGCTTCGCGCGTTTCGGCCGCCACGGCGGCGACGCGATCCCCGATGTAGAGCACGCGATCGTAGGCCAGGACGGGCATGTCGTAGAGCATGCGCCCGGAGCGTTTCCCCGGACCGATGTCGGCCGAGGTCAGCACGGCATGAACGCCCGGTACGCGCTTTGCGGCAGTGGTGTCGATGCGCACGATCTTCGCGTGCGCGAGGGGGCTCGTCGTGAACGCGGCCCACAGCATGTTCGGCAGATGAATGTCGGCGGTGTACTTCATCTTACCGCTGACTTTGTCGCGGCCTTCGACCCGGACTTCGTTCGTGCCGAGAATGCCGTCCCCGCGCCGCGGGGCGGCGATCGTGGAGGTCATGCCGGCGTCGCGAGCGCCTTCCGGAGGTTCGCCGCGACTTCTTGTAGCGTTTGATCGGCCTTCTTGCGGATGATCGGCTGACCGAAATCACCGATGCGCCCCATCACGTTCGCATCGGTGCTGACTTCGAGCTTCGTGCCGTCGCCTTCGGGCGTGAGCTTCATCGACATCGTCGCTTTCACCGCGCCGCCGACGCGTTTGTCGGCCGCTTCGACGAGCAGCGCCGCAGTGCGGTTCGTCTCGTCTTTCTCGACGATTGAAATTTCACTCGCGAGCGTGAGTCCGATCGGCCCGACCTTGAGCTTGACGATCGCCTTGTAGCGGTTGTTGCCGAGATCTTCGACGCCGTCGCAGCCGGGGATGCACTTCGCCATCGAGGGTACGTCCATGACAAACGCCCAGACCCGCTCGGGACTCGCCCCGGGCAGGTCGATGGTCTGTTCGAACTTCATGCCTTGGCCTTGATGTTTGCCAGCGAAGCGATCGTGCGCTCCGTCCAGACGCGCGCCATCTCGCGCTTGTAGCCGGCCGATCCGCGCACGTCGTCGAGCGGATCGACTTCATCGCGTACGAGCGCCGCCGCCTCGCGAATCGATTCGGCGGTGAGCTTCTGCCCGAGCAGCGCCGACTCAACGGCTTTGGCACGCAGCGGCGTGACGGCGAGCGCGCCGAGGCCGATGCGGATATCTTTGCATGTGCCGTCGGGGTCGACGCCGAGCCGCACGGCAACCGAAACGGTCGCGTAGTCGTCCTCGGTGCGCGGCAAGAATTTCTTGTAGGCAAGGCGCGAGCCGGCCGGCATCGGCGGGACCTTGACCGAGCGCACGAGCTCGTTCTCGCCGAGTACGGTCTCGAAGAAGTCGGTGAAGAACGATTCCATCGGAATCGAGCGTGCGCCGCCGCCCGCGCTCACGACATCGACGGTCGAGTCCAGCGCGATGAGCACCGGCGGCGGATCTTGCGCCGGATCGGCATGGACGAGGTTACCGCCCAGCGTCGCTTGGTTGCGAATGCGGATCGTCGCGATCACGCCCAGCGACTGCGGGAGGGCCGCCGCGTAGGCAAACGCTTCGGGTGACGTTTCGAGTTGGCGGTGCGTCGTCATCGCGCCGACCTCGAGGCCGCCGTCGGCCGAGCGCTTGATGCCGCGCAGTTCCTTGATGTTGCCGAGGCCGACCACCTTGGACGGTTGCACGAGCCCCTGCTGCATCATCAGGATGAGCGAGGTACCGCCGGCGATGAATTCGACCTCGTCGCCGTATTCCGTGAGGGCCGCGAGCGCTTCGTCAATCGAACCGGCCGCCGTATAATCAAACGTTCGCACGTTCGATCCCCGCGGCGGCTTCGATCGAATCGATGATCTTGTAGTAACCCGTGCATCGGCACAGGTTGCCCATCATCCATTCCTTGATTTCTTCGCGGTTCGGCTTCGCGTTCTGGGCCAGCAGCGCCGTCGCGGCGATGATTTGCCCCGACGTGCAGATGCCGCACTGGAAGCCGCCCTTGCGAATGAATGCGTCTTGGAGCGGCGAGAGCTCGTCCTCCGAGGGCGCGATGCCTTCGATCGTCGTCACCGCCCGGCCGTCGACCATGATGGCGGGGAGCAGGCAACCCGACATAAGCGTGCCATCCACGAGGATGCTGCACGCGCCGCAGACGCCGATGCTGCACCCGATCTTCGTGCCGGTGAGACCAATGTCGTCGCGCAGCAAGTCGGCGATGAGGACCTCGGGGCCCACGGACCGCTCGACCGTCTTCCCGTTGAGTTCGAATGATATCTGGTGAACGCTCACCCTGGCAAAATGCCACACGCCCCGGCAGGCACCCTGCCCGCGGCCGCTACGCCACCTCGAAGAGGCCGGCGGCGCCCATGCCGCCGCCGATGCACATCGTGACGACGACATATTTGACGTTGCGCCGCCTGCCCTCGAGCAGCGCGTGCATCGTCATGCGCGTGCCGCTCAGGCCGTACGGGTGCCCGATCGAGATCGCGCCGCCGTCGACGTTGAAGCGCTCGTTCGGAATCCCCAGCGTGTCGCGGCAGTAAATTGTCTGGACGGCGAACGCCTCGTTGAGTTCCCACAGGCCGATGTCGTCGACGGTAAGCCCGTGCCGCCGTAGCAGCTCGGGAATAGCGAAGACCGGACCGATCCCCATCTCGCCCGGCTCGCAGCCGGCGACGACGAGCCCGCGATAGATGCCCAGCGGCTGCACGTTCCGGCGCGACGCTTCCTTCGCTTCCATGACGACGACCGCACCCGCGCCGTCGGAGAGTTGCGAAGAGTTGCCGGCGGTGATGGACGAGTTTTTGTCGATCACGCCCTTGAGCGCCGCCAGCCCCGCGAGCGTTGTGTCGGCGCGATTGCCCTCGTCCTTCGCAAGCGTGACCGCTTCTTCAGTGAACGTTCCATCCTCTTTGCGTTCGACGTACTTCCACGTCGGAAGCGGAACGATCTCGGCGTCGAACTTGCCGGCGGCTTGCGCGGCGGCGGTGCGCTGCTGGCTTTGGAACGCGTAGGCGTCTTGCGCTTCGCGCGAGATCTTGTAGTGTTTCGCGACGGCGTCGGCGGTCTGAAGCATCGGCATGTAGATGTCCGGCTCGTGCCGCAGGATCCACTCCTCGGTGAAGTTGTGCACGTTCATCACGTTCTGGACCATCGAGATCGACTCGCAACCGCCGGCGACGACGACCTTCGCGCCGTCGGCTATGATGCGGCCCGCGGCGGTTGCGATCGACTGCAGGCCCGAGGAGCAATAGCGGTTGATCGTCGCACCGGGGACGCTGATCGGTAACCCGGCGCGCAGCGCGGCCACGCGCCCGAGGTTGTTGCCGGTCGCGCCTTCGGGCAAACCGACGCCGAGGATCACGTCCTCGATCTCCGCCGGGTCCACGCCGGCGCGTGCGACGGCGTGCGCGATCGCGTGTCCGGCCATCGTCGCTCCGTGCGTTTGGTTGAAGGCGCCGCGAAATGCGCGGCCGATCGGGGTGCGCGCCGCCGAGACGATCACGGCCTCAGGCATGAACCAACTCCTTGCCGGCGTACCACATCGGCCCGCCGCGATGCGGGGGAAAGCCGTAGCCGTAAACGTAGACGATGTCGATGTCGCCCGGGCGTAGCGCGACGCCGGTGCGCAGCAGTTCTTCGCCGGCGGTAATCAGCGCGCCGACGAGCCGTTGCACGATCTCGGCGTCGCTCACCTCCGGTCGCGGCGCGATGCCGGCCTTCACCGCCTCTTCGCGCAGCAGTTCGATCGTGACCGGATCGGGGATCGGTTCGCGGCTGCCCTTTTCGTAGCGGTAGATGCCGGCACCCGATTTCTGACCGAAACGCTTCTCGCGGTAGAGGCGATCGACGATCGCCGAACGGCTGCGCATCGCGTCCGGATTCCCTTGCTGGATGTGCCAGAACACGTCGAGACCGGACAGATCGAACATCGCGAACGGCCCCATCGCCATACCGAAGTCTTTCATCACGCGGTCGATGCGTTCGGGTGCGACGCCCTCTTCGGCGAGGCCGATCGCTTCGCGCGCATAGTCGAAGAGCATCCGATTGCCGATGAAACCGAACGCGTTCGCCGATACGACGCCGACTTTGCGCAACGTCTTGCCGAGCTTTATCGCGGTCGCCATCGTTTCCGGCGAGGTTTCTCGGCCGCGGACGATCTCGAGCAGTTTCATGATATTGGCCGGCACGAAGAAGTGCAGGCCGACGACTTTTCCGGGCCGCGTTGTCACGGCGGCCATCGCGTCGATGTCGAGCGTCGAGGTGTTGCTGGCGAGGATCGCCGCCGGCTTGCAAGCGGCGTCGAGCTTGGCGAGAACCTCCTTCTTCACGTCCATGCTCTCGAAGACGGCCTCGATCACGACGTCGGCATCGGCGAGTTCGGCGTAGTCGTTCTCGAAGCGGATGGATTGACCGCGCTTCCAGGCTTCTTCTTGGGTCATCCGGCCACGCTGCACTTGATGTGCGAACATGCCGAACACCATTTGCTTCGCGCGTTCGATCTGTTCGTCGTTCGGCTCGATCACGACGGTCGGGATGCCGGCATTGGCGAACGTGATCGCGATGCCGGTTCCCATGGTGCCGGCACCGACGATGCCGGCGCTGCCGATCGTCAGTGCTTCGGCCGGCGCCATCCCGGGGATCTTGCCGAGTTCGCGTTCGGCGAAAAACACGTGGCGCAGCGCCGCCGACGGCGCCGAGCGCACGAGTTCATCGAAGAGCCGGTACTCCCGCGCAAGGCCACGCGGAAACTCGAGCTCGATCGACGCCTCGACGGCATCGATCAGCTTGTGCGCGGCGAAGCCCCCGTTCTCTTCGGGTGGGACCATCTTGTGCGCTTGCGCGACGACGAACGGCGTCGCGAACAATCCGAGCCCGACGATTCCGAGTTCCGTGCCCCGCGCCGACGTGCGGCGTTTCGGTGCGGCCGCACGCTCGCGGGCGATCAGCGCGATTGCGGCGCCCACGGCGCCGGTCGCAACGACTTCGTCCAACAGGCCCTTGGTATGCGCGTCTGCGGCGTCGAGGGTGTCGCCCTTGAGCATGAGCTGCAAGGCATCTTGCGCACCGATCAAGCGCGGCAGGCGCTGCGTTCCGCCGGCGCCCGGAATGAGGCCGAGTTTGATTTCGGGGAAGCCGAGCTTCGTGCCGGCAACGGCGACGCGATAGTCGCAGGCAAGTGCAAGTTCGAGTCCGCCGCCGAGCGCGGTTTTCTCCAGCGCGGCGACATAGGTTTTCGCGCTCTTCTCGACGGCCGCGATCACGTCGCGAATCGTCTTCGTGCCGGGGGCAGGCTCGGTTGTGAAGTCGTTGATGTCGGCGCCGCCGCTAAAGAGTCCGTTCGCACCGGTTAGCACGATGGCGTGCACGCTCGCGTCAGCTTCCGCCGCCGCAAGCACCGGCACGAGCGCCGTACAGTACGCGAACGAGAGCGCATTGATGGGCGGGTTGTCCAGGGTTACGATGCGCACGCCGTCGCGATCGTCTGTTCTCATACGTTTGCGAGGGCGCGGCGGTCGAGATCGTAGCCCTCGTCGGTGAGTCGCATCACCGCGGCCGAGCCATTGACGATCTGATGTTGCAACCACGACGATTGGCTGAGCACGTGATCGGCGTAGAAACGTGCCGTCGTCAACTTGGCGCGATAGAAATCGGCCTCGGGATCGCCCGCCGCGATGCGAGCAGCTGCGATCTTCGCAGCGCGCGCCATTTGCCAGCCGGCGGCCACGATGCCCCACAGCTTGAGATAGGGCACCGAGCACGCGAAGGCCGTGTTCAAATCGCTCATCGCGTTCATGCCGATCCAACTCGACACATCGCCGAGCGCCTTGACGCCCTTCTCGAGTTCGGCTTTGATCGCGACGATGTCGGCGTCGCCGCCGTCGAGCGTCTTGGCGAACGATGCGATCTCTTTGACGATCTTCGTCGCGCTCGTCCCCATGTCGCGGATCAGCTTGCGGCCGACCAGATCGAGCGCCTGAATCCCGGTCGTGCCTTCGTAGATCGAGGCGATCTTGACGTCGCGATACTGCTGCGCGATACCGGTCTCTTCGATGTAACCCATGCCGCCGAAGACTTGCACGGCCGTCGAACACAATTCGGTTGCCGTCTCGGTGCACCAGCCTTTGACGATTGGGATCATGAACTCCGCGAACGCGCGATGCTGCCGGCGCACGGCCTCGTCCGGCGATTTGTGCGCGAGGTCGAGCGAGGCCGCGGTCACGTAGGAGAGCGCGCGCATCGCTTCGATCTGCGCCTTCATCGACATCAGCATCCGGCGCACGTCCGGATGGCGGATGATGGCGACCGGCTGCGGATTGCGCGCCGCAACGTCGCGGCTCTGGATGCGTTCCTTTGCATACGAGAGCGCGCTCTGATAGGCACGGTCCGCGATCCCCAGCCCCTGAACGCCGACCGAGAACCGGGCCGCGTTCATCATGATGAACATGTATTCGAGACCGCGATTCGCTTCGCCGACGAGATACCCGATCGCGCCGCCCGACTTCTCGCCGTAGTTCAGCGTGCACGTGGGGTTGGCGTTGATGCCGAGTTTGTGCTCGATGCCCGCGCAATACACGTCGTTGCGTTCGCCCAGCGCGCCGTCGGCTTTAAGCAGCACCTTCGGCACGATGAACATCGAGATGCCTTTCGTGCCTTCGGGTGCATCGGGCAGGCGCGCAAGCACGAGGTGGATGATGTTGGGCGTGAGATCGTGCTCGCCGAACGTGATGAAGATCTTCTGGCCGCTGATCTTGTAGCGATCGCCGTCGGGAACGGCTTTCGTGCGCACCGCGGCAAGATCGGAACCGGCCTGCGGCTCGGTCAGGCACATCGTGCCCGTCCACTCACCGGAAACGAGGCGCGGAATGTAGGTCTTCTTCTGCTCGTCGGATCCGATGAGTTCGATCGCTTCGATCGCACCTTGATTGAGCAGCGGGCCGTTCGCGAAGCCGACGTTCGCGCCGTTCCACATTTCGAGAACCGCACCGAGCAACAGTTGCGGCAGACCTTGGCCACCGTTTTCGGTCGCCACCGGCAACCCGATCCAGCCGGCTTGCGCGAATTGCTTGTAGGCCTCTTTGAAACCGGGCGGCGTCGTAACCTCGCCATCTTTCCACGTGCAGCCCGCGCGGTCGCCGACCGCGTTGAGCGGGTCCAGCACCTCGGCGGCAAAGATCGCGGCCTCCGCGAGCACCGGATCCAGCACTTCGAGCGTTTCTTCGAAGCCCGGAAGTTTGGCGATGTCGTCGATGCCGGCGAGTTCACGCAAAACGAACGACATGTCGCGCAGCGGCGCCCGATAACTAGCCATGATTCACTCTTCTTTCGCGCTCGTGGTACGGGGTGATCCCACTCCCCGTTGAATAGCCCTCCAACGTGCCCACCCGACGGAAATCGCGGCGTCGCAAGCGCTCGCCCGCCTTTGCGCTGCTCTTTCTCCTCGGTCTCGGCTGCTGCGCCGTCGCGGGAGCGATGTGGCTCTGGTCGCCCGACCGCTCGACCCAAACGGCTGCCGCTCCCGCTCCCCCGCCGGCACCGGCCGACGGGCCGGTCCTGCCGGCCCACCCGGCACCGCTTGCGGTCGCCCCAACCACGGCCGCCGCAACCGCAGCGCCCGCAACCGCGGCCGCCGCAACCGCAGCCCCCGCACGGAGCGTCGTCACGGCGACGACGGCCCCCGCCACCGAACCCGGCGCACGGCCGCGGCTGGCGATCATTATCGACGATTGCGGGCAGTGGCCGGTCACCGAGCGCGCGTTCGTTGCGCTCCCATTTCCGCTCACGCTTTCGGTGCTGCCGCACGTGCGCTTCGGAAGCGCGATCGCCCACGACGCAAGCGCCGCCGGCAAAGGCGTCATGCTGCACCTTCCGATGCAGACGGTATCGGGACGCTACCCGGGCCCGGGGACGATCACAATCACGATGGCCGATGCTGCAATTCGGAGTATGGTCGCCGGCGACTTGGCCGAACTCCCGGAAGCCCGCGGCGTGAACAACCACGAGGGCAGCCTCGCGACTCAGGACGCGCGGGTCATGGGCGACATCGCGGACGTGCTGGTCCATGACAAGCAATTCTTCATCGATTCGCGGACCAGCAACGCGAGCGTCGGTGAATCGGTTGCGCGCGGGCGCGGAGTCCCCAGCGCCAGCCGCAGCGTCTTTCTCGACAACGTCGACGACGAGGCGGCGATCGAAGCCCGCCTGCGCGAGGCCATTGAGGACGCGCGCGCGACCGGCAGCGCGATCGCAATCGGGCACCCGCGGCCTGCCACGCTCGCCGCGGTTCGGAGCGTGGCGCCTCAAGCCGCCGCCGACGGGGTGGAGTTAACGCTCGCGAGCGCGCTCGTCCACTGAGCCGGCGTGCGGGCCAGCGCTTTGACGCAGAGCACGGCATCACGACCGAGGCCTTGATCTTCCTTGGAGAACTCGACCCGGAAGCCGTCGGCCCGAGTCTGGAATTCGCCACCCACTACGAGCCGACGCCGATCTCGGATATCGACCGGCTACTCGACGCGGTGCCGTTGGCGCCCGAACGCTCGACGTTCGTGGACGTCGGATCCGGGCTCGGCCGGGTCGTGCTGCACGCCGCACGGCGTCCCTTCCGTCAGGTCGTCGGGGTCGAGATCTCGCCGGCGCTCGTCGAGGTCGCCAAAGATAATCGCGCGGCCTATCGCGGCGAGCTGGCCTGTCGCGACATACGGCTCGTGCGCGCCGACGCCGCCGCATTCACGTTTCCACGCGGCGACCTGGTTGTCTACCTCTACAACCCATTCCGGGCCGAGGTTCTTGCGCCGATGCTCGACCGGCTCTGCGCCGGCCGGCGGCGCGATATCGCGCTCGTCTATCACACGCCGATCGAGCGGGCAGCGGTCGATGCCCACCCCGCCTTCGAGCTCATCGCGGACCTCGGAATTGGTCTCGTGTATCTGACTCGCAGAGAACTCCATGGCCCACGGCGTATCCTCGGGCGAGCATGAGAAAAACCGTCGCCCTTCCTTTCGTCGCCCTCGTCCTGGGCGCGCTCGTCGCAGCGGGCTGTTCCGGCAACGGCTACAATGCTGCCACGGCGTCCGCCACGCCGACGCCGTTCCCGAGCCCGACATCGACGTGCACGCCGCCGCCGGGTTTTTCAATCCAGCAAGTCTTCCCACAGAAGGGCTCGACCACCGCGGCAAACCTGCAAGGTGTCGTTTTTGCAGTCGCTCCGAGTCCGCTGCCGACGAATTGGTATGTCTACGCAACGTCGAGTTTCGGCACGACCGCCGGCACGGCGTCGATCGGGTTCCTCGCAACGCCCGTCCCGATACCGGGCTCGACCGCCGGTTCGACGCCGACGCCCCTGCCGACGCCCTCCGACACGCCGGCATTCGCCAACCCGATTTACGAAAGCGCGAATCTCGGAACGTTCGCCAACAACACGACCTTCCAGATTTATCTCGCGAACCCGAACTGCTTTCCGGGCCTTACGGAGAGCTCGTTCACCACGACCTTGACCGATTCGCCGACACCGACGCCCTCGCCGTCCCCGACCTCGACCTAACGTAGGTTCGCGCGCAATCGACATGCAAAAATGGATCGCGGGAGCACGGCTCCCGACGTTGCCCGCGGCGATCGTCCCGGTGTTGGTCGGGACCGCCGCCGCGGGGATGCCCTATCATCTCGACCGCGCGCTCCTCGCGGCGATCGTGGCGCTCGCACTGCAAGTCGGCGTGAATTTCGCCAACGACTATAGCGACGGCATTCGCGGCACCGACAAGAACCGCACCGGCCCCGTTCGCCTCGTCGCATCCGGCCTCGCCACGCCGGCGGCCGTCTTGCGCGCGGCGATCATCGCGTTCGCGATCGCAGCAATAGCCGGCATCGCGCTTTCGTTACAGGTCGACGCGTGGCTGATCGCCGTCGGCTTCGCCGCCATCGCCGCCGCCTGGTTCTATACCGGCGGACCGAAGCCGTACGGGTATAATGGCCTCGGCGAAGTGTTCGTCTTCATCTTCTTCGGTCTGGTCGGAACGCTCGGCTCGACGTACGTGCAGCACGATGCGTTCACCGCCGTCTCCGCGCTGGCATCGCTCGCGGTCGGTTCGTTGACGACCGCGCTGCTCGTCGTCAACAACCTGCGCGACATTCCCGGCGATGCGGCGACCGGCAAACGCACGTTGGCCGTGAAGATCGGCGACGTTGCGACGCGACGCCTCTACCTCGCGCTCCTTGCGGCCGCGGCGCTCGCGACGCTCGCCGTCGTGGTGCAACGGCCGTGGGTACTGATCGCGTTCATTGCGGCACTCGCCGCCATCCGGCCAGTAGCGATCATTCGCAGCGGTGCGACCGGCCGCGCGCTCGTTCCCGTGCTGATCGATACCGGCCGGCTCGAGCTTGCGTTCGGCGTTCTCTTCGCGGCCGGCGTGGGCGTGGGGCGGTAGCGCCCGCTACGCACCCGCCGAGGCATTGCGCGCTTTGGATTCGTAGCACGCCTTATCGGCGGCGGCGAGGACCGCGGCGGCGCTTACCGATTCGTCATCGAGCGCAGCGAGCCCGATGCTCGCGCTGAGCACGATCGTCACGTCGTTGAAGACGACCGGTAACGTCTCGACCGAGAGGCGGATCTTCTCCACGACGCGGGCGGCGTTGGCGGGCGTGCATTCGTGCAGCAGCAAGGCAAATTCATCGCCGCCAAGGCGCGCCAGGATGTCGTTCCCGCGCACGTTGAGCGCCATGCGGTGCGCGACGTCGCGCAACAGACGGTCACCCGTCTCGTGCCCGAACGTGTCGTTGACGAGCTTGAAACGGTCGAGATCGATGAACGCGACGGTGTGGACGACGCCGGAATGGCGCGCGCTGATCAACCCGTTCTCGATCATCTCTTCGAAACGGCGGCGATTCGGCAAGCGCGTGAGCGAATCGTGGCTCGCTTCGTAGGCGAGACGTCGCGTTAACCGCACTTGCGCCGTAACGTCGCGCAAGACGATCACGTAGCCGAACGGCGTGCGGGGATTCAGCATGCCGCACATCGGCGAACTCACGAACGCGATCTGCAGGTTGCGCTCCGGACCGTAGAGCAAACCCTCGCCGCGCATGTCGCCGGCGGCGTCGAGTAGAATGTCGCACGGCGAGTCCTGCTCGTCGCGCAGGTCGACGACGGAGCGCAACGGCATACCGTACGCCTCCGAGAACGTTACGTTCAGCAGCCGTTGTCCCGCCGCGTTGATGAAATCGATCCGTCCATCCGGCAGGGCCGTGATCACGGCATCGCCGATCGCCTTGAGCGTGACGCTCAGGCGTTGTTTCTCGGCCGCGACCGCCGCTTCGAATTCTTTGCGCGCGGAGATATCGCGCAGCGTGGAGACGTAGTACGTGGGAAGATCGTTCGTGTCGAACGCGACGCGCGAGGTCATCTCGATCCACAGCGGCATGCTCTCGCGAGTTTGCAATTCGAGGATCCCGCGCACCGGCTCGCCCTCGGCGAGGCGGTCGCGCATGTGCATCACGTTGTCCATGCTCGTGGACTCCGTGTACATGAGGTCCTCGGTCAGCCCGGCGAGGTCGCGCGTGGCGAAACCGAAGAGCCGCTCGAAGGCGCCGTTGACGCACGCGAACCGCGCGACTTCCTCACCCGGCACCGGCGGATGAAAGACGGCTACGGGATCGGCCAAGGTCTCGATGCTCGCGGCGAGTGCCGCCAGATCGCCGGCGAAGACCGCCGCGCTTTCAAGCACGGCCGCTCCCACTTCGTTCGCCAACATCATGAGCGTTGCGTCACCGGCGGTGGGTCGCGAGACGCCGAGCAACACCAGCGTCATCGGCGTTACGGGTGTGCCGCAGTCGATATGGGACCCGGTGCCGTCACGCACCGCGTCGGCCGCCGCGCCTTGACTGCACCCGGTAAAGGCAACGGGACGATGATCGTCGTCATAAGCGACGATCGCTGCTGAGGCGCCCGCGATGCGAATCGCGGCTCGGAGAAGTGCCGATACGGCATCCATGCGACCCAAATAGTATGCTCGCCGTTCGGCCGGAACGCCTTTCAGGCGGGGGCCCGGAACGGAAACGGGCGCTAGTGTTGGAACGCGCGCTCTTCGATCGCCTTCACGCTCGCCTCCGCAAAGCCGTACAACGAGAAGAGCCCGCACGGAGTGCCGGCGTCTCCACGGTCGCACTCGACGCAGACGTCGTCGACGTGATGGTCCCAGACCGGATGGCCGCACCGTTCGCAGGTGACGCACTCGACCCGGCCGCGGGCGGGTGATGGGAGATACATGATGTTAAGAGCATCGGCTTCCAAACTCGCCGTCGTTGCGACTTTTGTAGCAGGTAAACGGAGTCTTCGCTAAGACTTCGCGGACCCGTTACAATGGCGGCGGTGCGAGGCGATCGCTGTGCCGCAGGGCCGGAAAGGCGCCGGCCCAGATGCCGACGACGGCAAGGGTCGCGACGCCGCCGATGGCGACTGCCGCCACCGGGCCGAGGAACTGCGCGAGCGTTCCCGACTCGAAGGCACCCACGTCGCTCGAAGCACCGATAAAGACGCTCTCGACCGCGTTGACCCGGCCGCGCATCGCATCCGGTGTATTCAGGGTGACGAGGCCGTTCCGGATCACCACGCTCACCATGTCGAACGCGCCGGCGGCTGCAAGCGCGGCGATCGAGAGCCACAGGCTGCGCGAGTACGCGAACGCGAGCATCGCGAGGCCGAAGCCGGCAACCGTGACGAGCAGCGTTCGTCCGACGCGCCGGTTCGGCGTTCGCTGCGAGAGTACGATTGCGGTGAGCGATGCGCCGAGGCCACCGGCGCTCCGTAGCATGCCGAAGCCGAACGCACCGACGTGGAGGATCTGATCGGCGTAGATGGGCAGCAGTGCGCTCGCGCCGCCGAAGAGCACGGCGAAGAGGTCGAGTGAGATCGCGCCGAGCACGATCGGCCGCGACATGATGAACCGGACGCCGCCGAGCGCCGACCCGGCGTCGAACTCGGTGCTCGGAGCGCGATCGGTCGCGCGGACGTGGACCAGAGCGAAGGCGACCACCGACACCAGCGTCATCGCGCCGGCGGTGGCAAACGCCGCGACATCGGAGACGGCGACGAGTGCCCCGCCGAGCGCCGGTCCGGCGATGACGACGATCTCGCGCAGCGACGAATAGCGTGCTTGCACGCGCATGTACGCGCCGTTTTCGACGATGTTGACCAGGACCGTCGCTTCGGCCGGCGCGCCGAACGCGCGAGCGATGCCGATCCCGAGGATGACGGCGAGCATGATCCCGAGGTCGCGCACGTGCGCCAGGGCTAACCCGGCCAGCGTGAGCGAACACGCGGCCTCTGCGATGGCGGCGAAGACGACGATACGCTTGCGGTCGTAGCGATCGGCGAGGTGTCCCGCGACAAACACGAGCAGCAGCGAGGGCGCAAACATGACGAGCCCGACGAGACCGAGGTCGAACGCGCGATGGTGGATCCCGTACACGGTCCAACCGACCGCGACCGTTTGCACTTGCGCGGCACCCTCGCCGGTGAGGAACGCCACGAAGTACATGATGAGATTGCGCATCGGAGATTACTGGGATGGAATGAGCGCTGAGAACATGTCTTTGGCGCGCATCGGCGTCTTCAACGAGCCGTAGTTGTACATGACGTCGAGCACCGGCTGCACGTCGGAGGATTGCAACCGGTCGGCGAACGTCACGCGCGGGCTTCCCGGGGGGATCGTTACGTGCGTGTACTTCTCCAAAATCTTTCCGCTCGCCGGGCGGTTCCCGTTCGCCCACACCGCGGTTGAGTTGATGACCTCGACGAACTTCCGGACGACGTCCGGCTGGGACTTCACAATATCTTCGTTGGTGAAGTAGCCGCTGATCAGGAAGCGTTTGGCAATCGCGTCGAACACGGACGCCAGCGACCGCATATCGCCGCCATGAATCGCGTCGCCGAGCGCGGGCTCGCTGATCGATGCTGCATCGAACCGTCCGGCTTGCATGGCGGGAACGACGCTCGTGTCGGGAATTTCGATCCACTTGACCGACTTGGAATCGCCGCCGTTCTTATCCATCCATTGCTTTGCGCCGTAGTAACTCATATTCGCGAGGTCGCGCGTCGCGATCGTCTTTCCGTTCAGATCGGAAGCCTTGTAATACGGCGAATCCTTGCGCACGATCAGCCCGGATGTCGGCGTCGTGCTCAGATAGAGCCCCGCCGGTGCGATGAGGACGAGCGGCAAACCACGCTCGCGGGCCAGCGCGCCGACCGAAATTGCAAACGAGCCGACCTGTATCGCACCGGATGCAATCGCCGATGAAATCGCGCTTGAATTGCCGAGTACCGACGCCTTGACGTGCAGACCGGCTTTGTCGTAAAAGCCCATATCCGCGGCGTAAAAAAGCAGCGCTGCCGTCTCGTTCATAACGCCGGCGGCGTTCAGCGTGGTCGCATCCTGCGCACCGGCACGCGTTCCCATGGCGACCGTAAGCCCACCGGCAACAAGCGCGTCGGTGACAAATCTCGATCGATTCACATCCGCTCCCACTCGCCGTTCACGACGCCGAAGGCGCTCTTTTCCGGTGCGCCGAATTTCTCAACATAGGTATTTCTACGGCTATTTCCTCCTAGCGCTCGCAAAGGAGTCTCGATGAGCAAGCCCCGGATTCGTCACCTCGCCATTTTTGTGCGCGACCCCGCGAAGATCGCGAAGTTCTATCAAGACGTGTTCGAGATGGAACTGCTCGGTGAACCCGCAGCGGGCGGGGCGCACTACGTTACCGACGGCAACGTCACGTTGGCGCTTCTGCCGCATCGGCTCGCGGCGTCGGCCGCGCACGGTCTCAACCACTTCGGCTTCACCATTCCGGATCGCGCCAAGATCATGAAGAAACTCGTCGACGCCGGCACGGAAGAACCAAAAGCGCGCCCCGGCGATCGGCCGTACGCCGAATATCGTGGTGTCGATCCCGAAGGGAACTGGTTCGATCTTTCCGAGCACGGTTATGAGGAGATCGAAACGGCCGACGAGCGCGAACCGGCCAAGGCTGCCGTGTAGGTGTCCGGAGCCGACGGTGGTGAGGCGATCCTCGAAGCATTTCGGCGGTTGGGGATCGATTACGTCATTTCGTCACCCGGCTCGGAGTGGGCGCCGGTTTGGGAGGCCTTTGCCCGCCAGAAAGTCGACGGGCTCGCGGGCCCGACGTACATCGATTGCTGGCACGAAACGCTCGCCGTCGACATGGCGCTCGGCTATTCGCGCGTAACGGGACGCTTGCAAGCGGTCCTGCTCCATGCCGGCGCCGGCTTGTTGCAAGGCACCGTCGGATTGCAAGCGGCGCAGCAGGCAGAAGTTCCGCTCCTCGTCATGTCGGGCGAATCGCTGACGTACGGTGAGGATCCGGATTTCGATCCGGGCCAGCAGTGGTACTCGAATCTAAGCATCGTCGGCGGACCGCACGGGCTCGTTGGGCCGCTGACAAAGTGGGCGAATCAAGCCACGAGCGTGCACACGCTCTACGGCATGGTCGTGCGCGCCGGGGAGATGGCGCAGCGTGCTCCGTTCGGTCCGACGTACCTCAACGTACCGGTCGAAGTGATGCTCGCTCCATGGACGCCCCCGGCAAAAATGCGTGACGTGCCGCCGGCGCCGATCACGCGGCCGTCGGATGCCGATATTGACCGCGTCGCAGGCCTGCTCGCCGCGGCCGAACATCCCGTCATTACAACCGACTCGATCGGTCGCAATGCTGACGGCATGGCAGCGTTAGTCGAACTGGCCGAACTCGTGGCAGCGCCCGTCGTCGACGGTCACTCGTGCATGTACGCAAATTTCCCGAAAGACCACCCGCTCTACGCCGGCTTCGACCTACACACCGCTGCGAAGTCCGCGGATCTCGTGCTGCTCGTGCAAAATCGGGTGCCGTGGTATCCGCAGAGATCGCGGCCGGATGCGACGGTCGTGGCCATCGATGACAGTCCGCACAAGCTCTTTATGGTTCACCAGAGCCTGCAAGCAGATCAATATCTCGAAGGCGACGTCACCGCGACGCTGCGATTGTTGAGCGCCGCGGTGCGCGCCCGCAATGTCAGCGCCACACCCCGCGACGAACGAGCGGCTAGCGTAAAACGTGGGCATGACGCGATGGTCGACAAGCTTCGCGCGGCCGAACGCAAAGCCGCGAGCACCGAGACGATCGATCCCATCAGCTTGATCGCGGCGTTCAACGACGTCCTGCCGGCGGATGCCGTTTACGTCGATGAGTTGACCGTTCACCGGAACGCGGCCCAGCATCACCTGAACTGGAATGTGCCGCAAAGCTACTTCTATGTGAACGGCGGGCTCGGCCAAGGCCTCGGCCTCGCACTCGGGATCAAACTGGCGCTGCGCGATCGTCCGGTCGTGCTCATGATCGGTGACGGGTCGTTCCTCTATAATCCGGCGATGCAAGCGCTCGGGGCATCGAAGCAAAATGACTTGCCGATCCTCGTCGTCGTGTTCAACAATCAGGCCTACGAGGCAATGCGCGGCAATCATCGGCGGTACTACCCGGACGGCATTGCCGTCAAGAACGATCTCTGGCACGGCGTCCACATCGATGGACCCGACTATGCCGGGTTCGCCAAACCGTTCGGCCTCCACGGCGAACGCATCGAGAACCGCGCGCGCCTGCGGGGCGCGCTAGCGGACGGACTGGCAGCAGTCGCGGGCGGCCGGACGGCAATCCTCAACGTGATGTTGAGCCGCTAACGGCGAGATCCAGCAGCGGCAACGGTTTGAACATCGCCGCGCAATGACCGTCCCGTATCGTAGGCCGGATGATCGAAGCCGCACCGCCGAACGCTGCCGCCGTGGAGGCAGTGATCCGGCGGTTTGGCCCGGGGGCGATGGCCGTGGCGGAACGTGCCGGCGTCCGCATCGCCGTCCTCGGTGAGGGCGAGCGCTTCGGCGATCGCTCACCGGTGCTGCGGCGCATCGTCGCCGGGGTCGACGCTTGGCCGATTCCACCGGCGGGGCTATTCGTCGTCGAAGAGCGCACGATCTATTTGCGCTCGCTCAGTCCGATGACGATTGCCCACGAATTTGCGCACGCGTTGGACTGTGCGCTCGGCGGCGGCGTCTATCTCAGCGGCGTCGACCCGCGCATCCGCCGCGCTTTTGCAAGCGCGACCGCCTTCGTCACGCCCTACGCCGCATCGGCATGCGATGAGTATTTCGCCGAGTGCGTCCGCGCATATGTGGAGGTCAACGACCCGCATTCACTCTGGCCGCGCGCTACGCGTGAACGGCTGTGGTCGGTCGACCCGCGGATGGCGGCGATCGTCGCATCGATTTTCGAGTTCGACCTCGTAGCGTAGAGTGACGGCGGCGCTCATTCGAAGCTATCCGCCGCAACGGCGAGCATTTGGCGCGCGGTGCGAAGGACGTGCCGGCCCTTCGCCGGCGCGTGATAGTAGCGGTCGAGCGCCGACGCGAGTACGTCGGGATCTGCCAGGTCTTCTTTGAGGAGACGTTCTGCTGCGAACAATGTCTTGATCAGATGCACGGACACGATGAATCGCTCGCGCCCGTGGTCGAAAAGCTCTTCGCGCAGCTGTGCTAATAGCTTCGCCGCATCCGGATGCTGCCAGACTTCTACGTTGAGTTCGGCCTTGACGAAGCCTTTGCTTCGTCCGATGAAACATGCGAGCTGAAGCAGCACGTCCGGCCAGAGAGCGGGCGATTCGCGCGCCACGCGGGCGCCGGCCTCGGCGAACGTAATCGCGTGGGTGAAATTGAGCCACGTCGCGTTTCTTGCTATGCTTCCATGCGTCGTCGCGAGCATCTCTTCGTCGATGTGTAGCAGGACGAATAGTGCCGAGTCAACGAGCGTACGAAGAATCGCCTCGACATTGTACCGCACCGACCATCCCGCAACCATGTCTAGCGCGCTCGCAACCGACATATTGAGCAAAAGAGGCGGCCGTTCTCGAGCGGCGGTGGGCGCTGTTGGCGTCCAGCGTTCTCGCGCTGCGCGATAGCGGCGAAATTCCGGCAAAAGGTCTTCCCGCGTTGCGTAACAGACGCTGCGTACGAGCAACGCGAGTAACGGAGCTTCCACGCCCGACCCCAGTCGCTCGACGAGTTCGCCTGTTTTCACGACGTAGATCAGCGAATGCCCGAAGTCCGCGTAGTGCGCGAGTGCAGCAGCCGCAAGCGCCGGGATGAGCTCGGCGTAATGCAACCCGTCCGCAAGTGCCCCGTGGATTCGTGCGATCGCTTCTGCTTCGTTACCAGCTTCGACGGATGCAAGGAAGGCTGCGGGATCCCAGATATCAACGTTTTCCGTGAACGGGAAGCGCCCTGCGCGACGCCCATCTTCGGCAATATGGCCGAGAATCTCGCCGATCGCTGCGAGTTGCTGGTCCGGCGCCGATTCCGGCGCATCGGCTAGTGCCAGCCAGTCTGATGCGCCCGCAATTGCGTGCGTCGTTCCGTATTTCAGACGTGGCGCAAGCCATGCGATCGCCACACGAATCGTGTCCGCGCGATCCCCGCCGGCGATCTCGAGACGGACCGTCTCGCGAAGCAAGTGTTGCTGATCGGCCTCCTCTAGCCCCGTCAGGATGCCGGCGAGCGCGCGCCGTCCCCGCTCCTCCGCTTCGTCATGCGGTAATTCGATCAGGACGCGACCGCCCTCAATCTTAACCGGATATTGCGGCAGCGTGTCCCCTCCGACCATCGTTGCGCCTGAAACAAGATCGAACGTCCAATTGTGCCAGTTGCAGCGGAGCTTACCGTCGTCGGAGCAATCGCCCTCGCTCAGGGGAAAGCCCTCGTGCGGGCAGCGATTCGGACAGGCGACGATGCGCCCTGCCGTCTCGAGGAACAGAATCTGCCGGCCGTTAACGCGCGCGACGCGTTTGTGCCGTGTCTCGAGATCCGCTACCGGCATCACGTCGATCCACGCCATCGGGTACATCCTTCGTTGGTGTAATGCGGTACGCACAACGGCGCGCGCCCGCCAGAAGATGTTCGGTCCGTTCGATCTCCACGCCGGCGCCAAGGACGTCGCGAAACACTTCTAGTTCCGAGCGGCAAAAATTCTGACAGGCCGTTGCAGCCGCGCAGATCGGGCAATGATTTTCGATCAAAAGCCAGCCCGCGCCGTCACGCGTCACCTCGGCCATATAGCCCTCGCGCGAACGGATCTTCGCTAGGCGCGCGACTCGGGTCGCGACGCTGGTTGCCGTTTGCAGACCTTCGGCATACGTGCGGCGCATGGTCTCTTCGCGTTGCGCGATCATGCGGTCTAGTGCAACGTCTCCGAATTCGGTCCGCACGGCGTCGAGGAGCTGCAAGGTGAGTTCCGCATGACGATCCGGGAAGCGCGCGTGTCCCGCGTCGGTCAGCGCCCACTCGCGCGCGGGCCGGCCGACGCCGTGGCGTTCGGCAACCGCATGAACCAGACCAAGCGCCGAGAGCCGTGCCAACTGCTGCCGCGCCGCTTCGTCCGTTATCGCGAGCGCGGCCGAGATATCGGATATGCGTTGCGGGCCGCGACGCTTCATCAAAGACAAAACCCGCTGCGCGCTCAGTTCCCCGGTCGACCCATTATCCAAGGTCATACTTGGATAATGGAGCTTCGAGCGCCGCCTGTCAAGCCTTATCGATATGTATCAGGTCGGGAGGAACGTGAAGCGCGCCTCTTGCGCCGCGTTAAGCGCGGCGACGCCTGCCGGGACGAGCGTCGCACCGGGCAGAAAATGTTGCACCAGCTCATCGTGAATCGCGATCACGCGGTCGCGGGTCGTCTGGCTTCCCGCCGGAGCGATCTGCTGCGCGATCCACGAAGCGATTCCACTCAAGGCGTTATTGCACACGAAGAATGATGCTCCGTGCTTTGCGACGAGTTCCCCGTAGAGCAGTGCCTCGGGGTTTACGCGCGCATCTTTCTCGATGCCGGCCTTAGCCGTCCCAGCGAACATGATGATTGCGGACGCGAGCGGATATTTAGCGAACATCGCATCGTCGAGCGCGAGCAGCGGCGAACTGCCGTGATAGAACACGGCCGCCGCGTGCAACGCGTTCGGGCCGCCTGCAAAGTACATTGGATCGATGTATGCTTCGATCGAATTGCGCATCAGACGCAGTCCGTCGCGAGCGTCCGCAAAGCTTTTGGCCGCGACGACCTGGCGATGGTCGTTCGGACGGCCGAGTAGTGCCGAGAACGCGGCCCGATCGAAGTGGAACGGAACGGCGTCATCGAGACCCGGAGGCGCCGGCGCCGGTGGAGGGGCGTCCGCCGCAGACGCGCCGGATGGAGCCGCGGCCGCGGCTACCGTGACCGCACCGATGACGAACGCGCGGCGCGAGACGTCAAGCTGATTCATGTCGTACTCCCCCTTGAGGAAGAGGTCGTTCGCGCACGCCGTCCGCGCCGCCTAGCCGCCGTGAGACCGCCGGGGTTGGGGCCGGGCTAGTGTCCGATTGCGTACTCTTCGAACGTGCTCGCGGTCATCGCGGTGAAGCCGGCGAGTGAAAAAACGTTGCAGGCAGCGTCGGCCTCGCGGTTGTCGCATTCTGCGCACGTATCGCTGACGCAATGGTCCCAGGCGGGATGGCCGCAACGCCCGCAGACGACGCCGTCGATCGTGTCGGGCAGAGTTCGAAATGGATGCATGATGATCACTTCATCGGCTTCCGGTTTACCAATCGGAGAGGCTCCGGTTATCGAATACACACTCTTCGCCGACGCTTAACTCGGCCGTTACACGGTCGATGCCGCCGTCGCATTATTCCAACGGTTCGAGTGTGTAGAGGTCCGAACCGGCCAACTCTCGGCAGTATGCCTGCACGTCGAGGTCGGCGGAAAGACGCTTCGTTACGACGACGATGTCGTTGAATGCGTTCTCGGCGGGAGCGCGCACGACGCCGCGCGGGCTTTCGCCGGCGGCTACGGCTTGGGCGGCTTCTGCAAGCAGCTTTCGGGCGCGAAGAATCGCGACGTCGCTTGAGGCCAAGTGTTCGTCGGCGTGCGGGAGGATCGGACCCTGCGATTCCGTGATGAAGATGTCGTGCACGGGGAAGACTCTCCCGAGCCCGATAAAACTCTCCGCCATGGAGGCGCGATCTTGCAAGTAACGGTTCCCCGCGTTGCGGCGCAAGAAATCCGTGCCTTCGACTTTTTCCGCCTCCTGGGACGCGTTCATGCGTTCCTTCGGCAGGGCGGTTTTCGCGTGAAAGGTGAACGAGTAGCGCCAATGATGCGTGTCGTCGATCGGCACGTTCCACGACATGCCGCACCCGCCGGGGCCGTAGTCGGCCTCGTTGCCGTTGATCGCGCACGTGTTGGGCATGACGAAGTTCGTGATCCGCAAAAACCGGTCCGTCGAGCCGGCAATCCGGCGAGCGGCGTAAATGCGCAGACCGAAACGCGTCTCCTCGACGCTCAAATCCGGCGCGATGTCGGACGCGAAAACGGCGAGGCGCGCTTTGTCGTTCGCCGCCGAGGGCACGAAGCGATGCAGGTACGACGTGTGGACCGGATCGATGTTCCCTTCGTGGCCCTGCATCCAGTTGCAATTGCTGAACCAGCGCGTCGTCATGCGATACGATTCCGGCGCGACGATGGCGGGATAGTTGGGAAAGAGCGGCGGCTCGCCGGCGCCCAAGTACGCCCAGATCGCGCCGCCTGCTTCATAGGCGGGGTAGGACTTCTGCCGGACGCGATCTTTGAACGTGCCCTCGGGCCCCTCGGCCGGCTGCTCGACACACCGGCCTTCAACATCGAACACCCAACCGTGATAGAGACAGCGCAAACCGCCGTCTTCGACGCGTCCATAACTCAAGTCGGCGCAACGATGCGCGCACTTGATTCCCAGTAGGCCCGGTCGCCCGGCGTCGTCGCGGAAGAGCACGAGGTCTTCGCCCATCACGCGCACCGCATGCGGCGCGCCGCCGCTCGCAACATCTTCGCTGAGCCCGACCGGCTGCCAATAGGCGCGCAAGAGCGCACCGGCGGGCGTTCCGCTATTCGTGTGCTGGAGAAAGGCGTAGGGCGTGTGACGTTCACCGTTCTGTTGCGCGATGCCGAGCGTATCCGTCAAGGTAATCAGCTTTCCCAATGGCAACACAAGGACTACGGTTTTCAGTCTAACGACCGGGTGCAACGGCGGTCAAGAGCGTGCCTGCTTCGAGGAGGGTTCTCATGCGTTCGGTTCGGCAGTTCGCGCTTACCATCGCCGCGCTCGCCGTCGCCGTTTGCGCGGTCGCCTCGGCGGCCGATCAGCCACCGATACGCATCGGGATCATCTACCGCTTTTCGGGCGGCGGACCACCGATGGGCAAGTCGCTCGATGCGGCGATCGGCGCCTACCAGGCACTGCACGGCGACACCGTAGCCGGCCGCAAGATCGAGTTCATTCGTCGTGACGACGGCGGCGTGGCGCCCGACGTCGCGCGACGGCTCGCCCAAGAATTGATCGTGGGCGAAAAGGTCGACGCGCTGTTCGGCTTGCTGTTTACCCCCAACGCGATCGCGGTCGGCAGCGTGTCCACGGCGGCGAAGATGCCGGTCTTCGTCACGAATGCGGCAACGTCCGAGCTTCTGCCCACCAATCCCTATATGGTGCGTTTCAGCCTGACGGAGACGCAGGTCGCGGCGCCGCTGGCGCAGTGGGCAGCGCGGAACGGCATCAAAACCGTGTACTCGATCTTTCTGGATTACGGCGCCGGCCACGAAGCCAACGAGGCGTTCAAACGCGCCTTTATCGCTAACGGCGGTAAGATCGTCGGGGAGATCGCCGCGCCGCTTACGACCGAAACCTACGATCCATACGTGCAGCGCATAAAGGAAGCGAAGCCCGACGCGGTCTTTGCGTTCGTGGGTCCGGTGAACGGCGGTCACGGTTTCGTGAAGGCGTACGCCGATGAGGGCTTAGCCGCCACCGGTATCAAAATGCTGGCAACCAACGACCTTACGACCGGCTGGAATTTGCCGCAGCTTGGCGATGCCGCGATCGGCATCATCAGCGCGTCGAACTACACCTCGTCGCTCGACACGCCGGTCAACATCGCGTTCGTGAAGGCGTTTCAGACCGCGTACGGAGGCCCATATCAACCGGATTTTGAAGCCGCGGCAGCCTTCGACGCCGTCGATGCCATCTATCGCGTGGTGAAAGCGCAGAACGGGAAGCTCGATCCCGACAAGACGATGGCATTGGTGAAGGGCATGAAGACCGATAGTCCGCGCGGACCGATCCTCATCGACCCGCAAACCCGCGGCATCGTTCAGAACATCTACATCTTCCGCACCGAAAAGCACGACGGCACCTATGTGAACGTAAAAATCGCGACGTTCCCGATGGTGAAGGAAAACGGCCTGCCCTGATGAGCGCGCTCGATGGCGTGAAGGTGCTGGATCTTTCACGCGTCCTGGCGGGACCGTGGGCGACGATGACGCTCGGCGACTTGGGCGCAGAGATCTGGAAGATCGAGAACCCATCCGAGGGCGATGAAACGCGGAGTTGGGCGCCGCCCGCGTATCGCGAAACGTCGACCTACTACCTCGCGGTGAACCGCAACAAGTCGAGCCTGGCCGTTGACTTCCGGACCGAACGCGGCCAAGAGATCGTCCGCGAACTCGCCCAACGCGCCGACGTACTCGTCGAGAATTACCTGACCGGAACGCTGGCGCACTACGGCCTCGATTACGAATCGCTCGCTGCCCTCAACTCGCGGCTCATCTACTGCTCGTTCTCCGGTTACGGCCGCACGGGCGCCCTGGCCACGCGCGCCGGCTACGACTTCCTCATCCAAGCCGAGAGCGGCCTGATGTCGATCAATGGTGAGCCCGGCGGCAAGCCCAACAAGTTCGGCGTGGCGATCTCCGATTTGCTCGCCGGCACGTACGGCACGCAAGCCATCCTGGCGGCACTCTTCGCCCGCGAGCGCACCGGCAAGGGTCAGCTCATCGACATCGCGTTGCACGATGCATCGGTCGCGGCGCTCTCGAACGTGGCGAGCGCGTCGCTCAACGCCGGCGTCAAGGCCAAACGCTACGGAAACGCGCACGCGAGCATCGTTCCCTACCAAGTCTTCGATGCCGCCGACGCGCCGTTCGTGCTCGCGTGCGCGAATAACCGGCAATTTCGCGATCTCTGCGTAGCGGTGATCGATCGGCCCGGCCTCCCGGCCGACGCGCGCTTCGCGACCAACACCCTGCGCGTCACGAACCGCGACGTGCTGGCAGCAATTCTCGCCGCATGCTTCGCAGCGCGCTCATGCACTGACCTGATCGCCGCATGCAAAGCAGTGAACGTTCCGGCCGGACGCGTCCGCACGGTCGAGGAAGTGCTCGCCTCCCCGGAAGTCGCGGAGCGCGGAATGGTCTACGAGATGGACGGCGGCGTGCGCGTCACCGGCTCGCCGATGCACTTCTCCGGCACGCCCGTGCGCACGCCGAGCGCACCGCCGGCCCTAGGCGAACACAGCGACGCCATCCTCCGGACGGTACTCGGCTACGGCGCCGAGCGACTGCGTGAATTACGCGCAGCCAAGGTCATCCGCTAAGCGCGGCTAGACGCTCACCGCATCGCGGTCGAAGGTCACGAATCGGCTGGCGCGGTTGAGTCCGCTGACGATTGCACGCAACGACGCGGTCACGATGTTCGCATCGCGCGCGATGCCGTACACCGCCGTGCCGGCGACCTCCAACTCGACGTAGGCAACGGCGGCCGAGTTGGCGCCCGCGGTCGTCGCGTGTTCGTGGTAGTCGCGCACGGTGATTTCGACGCCGAGCCCGCTACGCAAACCGGCGATGAAGGCATCGATGGGACCGTTCCCGGTGCCGCTGATGCTGCGCACGGCGTCACCGTCGGCGACACGCGCCGTGATCTCCGACCCGCCGTCGGCCGCTTCGGCGATATGCTGTTCGAGCAATCCGAACGGGCCGGCCGGCGCGAGGTACTCGCGCTCGAAAGCATCCCACAGTTCCGGTGCGGTCAGCTCGGCGCCGGTTTCATCGGTATGCGCTTGCACGACTTTACTGAACTCGATCTGCAGGTTGCGCGGCAGTTGGAACCCGTAGTCGGTCGCCATGATGTAGGCGATCCCGCCCTTACCGGACTGGCTGTTGATGCGGATGATCGCTTCATAGCTGCGGCCGAGGTCCTTCGGATCGACCGGCAGATACGGAACCTCCCAGGGCGCAAGCGGCGTCTTCGCGAGTGCGTCGAGGCCTTTCTTGATCGCGTCTTGATGGGAGCCGGAGAATGCGGTGAACACGAGGTCGCCGCCGTACGGATGGCGCGGATGTACCGGAATCTGGTTGCAGTACTCGACCGTGCGCACGATCTGCGGGATGTCGGAGATGTCGAGTTCCGGATCGACGCCCTGCGTGAACAGATTCGCCGCCAGCGTGACGACGCACACGTTGCCGGTGCGCTCGCCGTTACCGAACAGCGTACCCTCCACGCGATCCGCGCCGGCCATCAGCGCGAGTTCCGCCGCCGCGACGCCCGTGCCGCGGTCGTTGTGCGGGTGCACCGAGATGATCAGGCTCTCGCGGTTGGCAACGTTGCGGCCGAACCACTCGATCTGATCGGCGTAAATGTTCGGTGTCGACATCTCGACCGTTGCGGGCAGATTCAGGATCATCGGCTGCTCCGGTGTCGGCTGCCAAATCGCCATCACCGCTTCGCAGGCGCGTTTCGCGAACGGCAATTCGGTGCCGGTGAAGCTCTCCGGTGAATACTCGAAGCGGATCTCCGTGCCGGTCACCTTATCTGCGAGTGCGCGGATTTGGCGCGTGCCGCGCTCGGCAATACCGACGATGCCGGCTTCGTCGAGACCGAAGACCACCCGTCGCTGCAAGGTCGACGTCGAGTTGTAGAGGTGCACGATCGCGTGCTTGGCGCCGCGCAGCGACTCGAACGTCCGCGCGATCAGCTCCTCACGCGATTGGGTGAGCACCTGCACCCAGACGTCGTCCGGAATGGCGTTCGTATCGATGAGGTCGCGCAGAAAATCGTAGTCCGTCTGCGACGCCGAGGGAAAGCCGACCTCGATTTCCTTAAAGCCCATCTTTACGAGCAGATCGAACATGCGCCGCTTGCGCTGGGCACCCATCGGCTCGATCAGCGCCTGATTCCCGTCCCGGAGGTCGACGCTGCACCAGCGCGGCGCGCGCTCGATCGTCCGCGACGGCCAGGTGCGGTCGGCGAGATCGATCGGTTCGAAGGGGCGGTAGCGGTGAAACGGCATCGTGGACATCGAAATCTCTCTTCTCGGGTCCGGATAAAAATAAAAGCGGCCCGTCGCTTTCGCGGCGGGCCCATATCGAGCAAGCGCAGCTAAGCGACTACGGAGTCGTATCGCTAAGGAGGAGGAGGGTCAGCGCGCCGGCCTGGTTCGTCATCTCTCGTCCCATACGACGCACCCCCTCGTCCCGTCCTTCCCGCTACCTCGTCAAGAGATCGCGGACGGCTTCCCGCACCGTCGCCCCGGCGGGTGTCGTGGGATCGAACGGCTCGAAATGGTCGACGCCGTCGAGCACGATGAGTCTGGCCCGGTCGCCGGCAGCTTGCGCGCGGGCGACGTAGCGCCGCGAGAGATCCAAGGGTACGGTCTCGTCAGCGCTCCCGTGCACGGCGATGACCGGGATACCGGTCGGCAGCCACGCCGTCGGTGAGGCAAGCGCATAGTGCTCCGGGACGTCGTTCGGCGTGCCCCCGAGAAAATCGTGGACCGGAATCCCCACGGTGTCGGAAACCCGCAGCGCCGATGCATGCACGAGATCGAGCGCGCCCGCGACCGGCACGGCGCCGATCAGCGGCAACGGCGCACCGAAGATATCGAGTTCGCGATGCGCCTGTTTCGCGGCCAGCCACGCTGCGATATGGCCCCCTGCAGAGTGGCCGGTCACCACGATCCGCGTGAGGTCCAACGGATAGTCGCGCGCAATTTCGCGCAGCGCGCCGAGTGCTGCCGTGACGTCGTGCAGCGTCCCCGGATACCCGCCGCCCGGATTACCGACCCGCCGGTACTCGATGTTCCACGACGCGAAGCCGTCGGCCGTCAACGCGGCGGCAAGGTGTCCGGCGTACGTGAGGGCATAGGCGGAACGCCACCAGCCGCCGTGCACGACGACGGCCACCGGAAACGGACCGGCGCCGGCGGGGACGCGCAGGTCGCCGAATTGTTCGGGCGCCGTGCCGGCGTAGGCGATGCGGATCCCGCTCTCCGGCGTGCGGGCCATGTAGTCGCGCGTCGTCATCTCACCTCTTTCCTGCGAACGAACGCACGGCAAACATCAGGTTCTCGCGGCGTTCGAGCATACGGCGGCGGAAATACCGCGCCCAGTGCGTTCCGAACGGGACATACACGCGCACCCGGTAGCCGGCTTGCACGAGCTCGCGTTGCAAATCCGGCCGCACGCCGTAGAGCAACTGGAACTCGAAGTCGTCCTTCGCGCGACCGACCGCGGGCAAGATTTCACGAATCGCCGCGATCAATGCGGGGTCATGCGTCGCGATCGCGGGATACACGCCGTCGCGCAGCAATGGTACCGCGCAGGCCATAAAATGCGATTGCACGGCCTCGTGCCCCCGCACGGCAAGGTCGCTCGGTTCGTGATAGGCTCCTTTGCACAGACGCACGCGCGCACCGAGTTCCAGCATCCGAGCGACATCGGCCGGCGTGCGGTGCAGATAGGCTTGCAGCACCGGCCCCGTATTCTTGCGCGCAGGCCAGGTCGCTTCAAAGAACGCCAGCGTCGGCTCGAGGAGGCGGTAGCCCTCCATGTCGATGCGGACGAACGGGTCGGCGAGTTTCGCGCGCGCGGCGTCGAGGATGCGTTCGAAGTTTTCGTGCGCTGCATCCGGATCGAGCGTCAGGCCGAGCGCGCTGATCTTTAGCGACAGGTTCGTCTTGCGGCCGCTCGCCGCAACCTCGTCGATCAGCTCGAGGTAGCCCTCGCACACGCGGCGGGCGGCGTCACGGTCGCCGACGTCCTCGCCCAACACATCGAGCGTGCAGGTGAGACCCTCGTCGTTGAGGCGTCCGACGGCTGCCAGCGCCTTCGCGGAAGAATCGCCGGCGACGAAGCGCGCCGCGAGCGGGAAGAGCGCCGACTGCAGTCCGCGCGTGATTAGTGGTCCAGATCGCTCAGCGCGACGATGTCGGCGCCGTCACGGCGCGCACGGTCGGCAAAGCGCGCGAGCGCATCGAAGCTGGAAGTCCGCGCGTGAATGGCGACGATCGCGGTGCCCGTGCGCTGCGCGATCGCCAGTGCGTCGCGAAGCATGAACTCGACGTACGTTCCGTCGTCGCGGGCGTCGGCGATCACATCGCGCTCGTATGCGTGACGGTGCAGCGCATGAGCGGCACGAAGCACGTCGTCGTCCTCGGCGAGCGAAGCGTCCACCACAAACGCATCGCGGTCGATCGCGCGCAGCAGGTCGGTCGCGCGGCGCTCGTCCAGCGAGGCTATCACGCCGCGAGCCCCGGCATGCAAGAGCGCGTCGACCCGCGCGGGTGAGGCATGGGACGCATCGACGACAACCGTCTTGCCGGCGGCGACGATCGTTTCGGCTGTCGATTGCGCGTCGTCGTCCCCCGGAGCGACGGCCATGGTGTAGGGGATCGAGGAGTTGACGAACGGGCCGAGACCCGGTCCGGCACGTCCCGCGTCGACCACGATCACCGCGATCTTGGCGCGGTCGTCGCGGTCGAATCCCGCCGGACGGCGACGATCGCTCACGCCGAGGTCAGGGTCGCCGTAGGGATCGAACGCCCCGGCCGCATCGAGCGAGTGCGCACCGAAGAGCGAGCGGCGCAGGAGCCGCTGGCGGATCGGGGCCGGCAACCCTTCATCCTCGCGATGCGCGTCCGCGACCGGTAGGCTACCCGCCGAACCAATCGAGCGGCCGCCGACGAAGCCGGCGCCGATCGAAACGGTGGCGCCGACGAGAACGATGGACCAGAAGGCCGTCGAAACTCCCTTCACACCGCACCCTTTCGACGTTCGCCCGAAATTGCCCATACCAAAGCGACGAGCAAGAAGTTTGTCACGAGCGAGCTTCCGCCGTACGAGACGAACGGCAATGCAATTCCGGTCAGCGGGAAAAGTCCCAACACGCCGCCGACGATGATGATGACCTGGAAGCCGAGCGTCGCGGCGAGACCCGTCGCGAGTAATTTTGCATAGAGGTCGGGCTGTCGCTGCGCGACCGCGAGCATGCGCAGAATCAGCGCGAGAAATGCCACGCACAACACGATCGCACCGACCGCGCCCCATTCTTCGGTGTAGGCCGCATACACGTAATCGGTCGCGACGTCGGGGATGAAGTCGGGCCGGCCGGCATGGTAGCCGGTACCGAAGAGTCCGCCGGCGGCAAGCGAGAACAGGGACTGCATCGCTTGATAACCGGCGCCGTACGGATCGCGAAACGGATCGTGCCACACGGCGATGCGCGCTTGCACGTAGTGGAAGTGCGTCGCGGCAAACCACATTGCCGCCGCAAAAATCGCCGTGCAACCAACGATCAAGTCGATCCGCCGCGTCGCGACGTAGAGCATCGCGGCGAACGTGGATAGCAACAGCATCGCCATCCCGAGATCGCGTTCGAGCACGAGGATCGCCATCGAGACGCCCCAACCGATGAATAGCGGGCCGAGATACTTCGCGTTGGCCCGCAGCGACCACGGCTTCGTGCGTTCGATCACGTCGGCGGTTCCGGCCAGATACGACGCCATGAACAACACGACCAGCAGCTTGATCACTTCGACCGGCTCGAACTGCGCACCGCCGATGCGAATCCACAGTTTCGCACCGTTCACTTCCTGGCCGAAGAGCGCGAGCGCCACGAACAGCACGATCGCGACGAGAATCCACACATACGTGTACGCGGAGAGCACGCGAAAGCGGCTGAGGGCCGGGCCCGCCGCGAGCGCGAGGACGAGCGAGAACCCGAGCCACAAGAGTTGTCTGCCCGCAAGATCGGGCGAGAGGCGCGCGACGAGTAGCACGCCGAGCGCGGCTATAGCGATCGCGAGCGCCGGCAGCGTGTCGTCGCGCGAGGTCGAGGCCGGTTGCAGCGCGACCCACACCAGCGCCAGTACCGCAAGCAGACCGCACACCCACGGCGCCCCGAGCGAGTGCGGCGCCGCGAGCGTAAACATCGCGGCAGCAAAGATGAGCGCCAGCGCCATCGGCGCCAGCGTTCGCACGCGATCGAGCGTCACGGCGCGTTGCGCTCGATCGCCGGAATCGGCAGCGCCGCTGCGTGTTTCACGACGTCGAGCGAAATGTTCGATCGCACGCCTTTGACGCCGGGCAGCTTATTGAGCACGCCGAGCACGAACTGCGAGAACGTCTCGAGGTTGGCCGTCGCGACCTCGAGCAAGAAGTCCGAATCGCCGGTGACGATGTGCGCGGCGACGACCTCCGGCAAGGCCTGGATCTGCGCGCGCAAGAGATCGGTCTCGGCTTTGCGGTTGCGCTCGATGTCGACGCTGACGAAGGCCGTCAGGCCGACCCCGACGCGCGTGCGGTTCAAAAGCGCACTGTAACCGGTGATCACGCCGAGCTTCTCGAGCCGCCGCACGCGCCGCAGGCAGGGCGACGGCGAGAGCCCGACCGCCGCTGCCAGATCGTTGTTCGGCAAGCGGGCGTTGGCCTGAAGGGCGATCAGAATGTCTCGGTCGATTGCGTCGAGAGCGATGTGCGCCATCTTGTGCCCCGGGAGCCCCGTTCTTTAGCTGGATATTGCGGCCCGGCCGCCGCGTTCGCGCGTCGTGCGCGGTATCTTGATAGTATGACGATGACCGCGCCGCTCCCCGTCGCCCCCTTCGACGGCGGCGCCCTGCGCTTCGACCACCTCGAGCTGTGGGTCGGCAACGCGAAGCAAGCTGCGGAGTACTACATCACGGCGCTGGGGTTCCGGCCGCTAGCGTACGCCGGCCCCGAGACCGGACTCACCGACCGCGCCTCATACGTCGTCGCCCAGGGCGATATTCGCCTCGTCCTCACGTCGGCGCTGCGCCCGGGTGGCCCGATCAACGATCACGTCGCGCGCCACGGCGACGGCGTGCGCAGCGTCGCGTTCGCCACGCCCGACGCGACCGCCGCATTCCGGCACGTGGTGTCGCGCGGTGCCGTTCCGGTGCTCGAGCCGGCGCTCGTTGAAGAGCGCGGCGCGCGCGCGGTGCTGGCTGCGGTCGGCACGTACGGCGACACGATCCACACGCTCGTGCAACGCTCGGGCGCGCCGGCGATTTGGCTGCCGGGCTTCGTCGCCTGGAAGAGTCCCGCGCACGCAAACGCGCCGGTGGGTTTGCTCGCGATCGATCACTGCGTCGGCAACGTCGGCTGGGGCGAGATGGAACGGTGGTGCCGCTACTATGCGGAGGCGTTCGATTTCCAGGAACTGATCAGCTTCGATGACCGCGACATCTCGACGGAGTACACCGCGCTGCGCTCGAAGGTGATGCGCAACGCGACCGGCACCGTGAAGCTGCCGATCAACGAACCGGCCCGCGGCCGCAAACGCTCGCAGATCGAAGAATACCTCGACTCGTACGGCGGCGCCGGCGTGCAGCACGTCGCGATCGCAACCGGCGACATCGTGGCCACGGTCCGCGCGCTGCAAGCCAACGGCGTCGAACTGCTCGCGACGCCCGCGTCGTACTACGACGACTTGAGCGCGCGCGTCGGCGAAATCGAGGAAGACATCGCGACGCTCCGCGAGCTGAACATCCTCGTCGACCGCGACGATCAGGGCTACATGCTCCAGATCTTCACGAAGCCGTTACAAGATCGCCCGACGCTGTTCTTCGAAATCATCCAGCGTCACGGCGCACTCTCGTTCGGCAAGGGCAACTTCAAAGCGCTCTTCGTGTCGATCGAAAAAGAGCAAGCCCGCCGCGGAAATCTCTAACGCGTTCGTGCGCTACGGAGTTAGAAAGACGTGGAAGAGCGACGCGGCGATCAACGAGGCGATCACCAAAACCGTCAGCGCGATCGCGGCGGTGCGCACGTTGAAGCTTGGGCCGGCGTCCACCGGCGGGGCCGCATCGGTCAGTGCGCGGCCGACGATGACGGTGCCGCCGAAGTTCGCGCCGCGCATGCTGCCGGCTTCGAGTAGCCGCTGCGTCACCGATTCCGAAGAATCGGTCGTACGCAGCGCGTAGACGATCTCTTCGTCGGTAATCGCTTTGTGGAAGCCGCCGGTGGCGAGCACGAGTGCATCGCCGTGCATCAAACGCACGTTGGTAACGGTCGCATCGAGCGTGGCTTGCGTTCCGAGCGTGCGCGTGAGCAACTGGCCCGCCAGCGCTTCCGTCGGCACGGTCGTCCAAGCCGAAATCCAGCCGTCGCCGCTGAGTTCGTCGTCGGTCGTGAGCGCCATCAAGGAACCGTCTCGACTGAGGTAGGCGCGCGTCCCGCCGACGTGCGCGATGTGGGCGCGATCGCCGACGATCAGTGCCGCCGAGATCGAAGAACCGGATGCGACGAAGTCGTCGTGGCTGCCCGAGTGGGCGAAGACGCGCGCGTTGGCGCTGGCAAAAGCGGAGAGGAGCGCGGCACGGGCGTCGCGGCCGTCCGGCCGCACGCGGTGACGCAGCGCGTCGCGAACGGCCAGCGCAGCGACGAGCGGCGCCGCCTGACCGCGCACGGACCCGAAACCCTCAGCAACGGCGAGGAGCACGACCCCGGGAGCGATGACCTCGGCCACGTGCGCATCCACGTTGCCCCGCGTCCCGGCGCCCGGCTTCGAACCGACCGCTATTTCCATGAACCGACCCCTCGGAAAATGATGGATGCGGTGCCGATCGTGATTTCGTCCCCATTAGCAAGCTGGCGGCTGCTCGCAATTGGCGCGCCGTCGACGAGGGTGCCGTTGCGACTCCCTAAATCTTCCACGTACACACCATCATCCCGCATTTCGATCCGCGCGTGCAAGCGGCTGACCCTCGGATCATCGATTCGGACATCCGCGCTCGGCGCCCGCCCGACGAGGATGCGCCGGCCCAGGCGACGCGTCGCGATCGTCGCCCCGTCATCGACCACGAGTTCGATGCCGGCCGGGATCGTTGCGTCGAGCGCCGCCCGGGGCGGGGCGCCGCGCCGGTCGCGAACCACCAGCACGAAGAGCGCGAGCCCGGCGGTCACGGCCAAGGTCGCGTAGCGGGGGTCAGCCACCGATCACGAGCACGGTCTCGCCGACGACGATCGAGGTGCCCGCGTGCAAGCGCGCGCGCCCTACCTGCGCTCCGTCGACGAAGGTGCCGTTCGACGACTGCAGGTCCTCGATCGCAAAACCGCCGCCGTCGGCCACGATGCGCGCGTGATGACGCGACACGCGCCCGTCGGCGATCGCGACGTCGTTATCGTCGTTGCGGCCGATCCGCAGGCCGTCGAAAAGCGCGATCGTCTCACCGGGACGAACGAGCGACAGCACGACCGGCCGGTCGTCGACGAGCGCTTCGATCGTCACCGAACCCGCCACGATCGCCGGGTCTTCGTGCAAGATCGCATGCGGCGTCTCGCGGTTGGGAGCGCTCTCCCGCAGCATCGCACTCCAGCGCGCTTCGAGAAACGAACGGTCGCTCGCGAAACGCGCGTAGTCGACCGGATGCACGCGCACGAGATAGGTGTCGGTCGGCGCAGCAGCTTGGGCGGCAATGAGTTTCCGGCCAACCTGAGCCGGCTCGAGCGCGCTCGGAAAGATGCGCGCGAAGGTGCCTTCGACGACGCGCGCGCAAAGTTGTTCGAAGCGCGCGATCGCGTTCACCGCCGGCGCATGACCGCGATGTAGAACCCGTCGCGTCCGTCGATCCCGGGCGGCACGAGCACGTCGCCGGCCGGCGTCGCGAACGGCGCGTAACGCTCCGGCAACGGTGCGCGCTCGATGTCCGCGCGATCGGCGAGAAACGGATCGATCACGCCTTCGCCTTCGCGCGGATCGGTCGAGCAGACCGCATAGACGAGCCGTCCGCCCGGTGCGAGCGCGCGAGCGGCCGCATCGACGAGGCTGCGCTGCTGCGGCGCGAGGCGCGCGCCGTCCTCGGGCGATTTGCGCCAGCGCGCTTCGGGTTGCCGGCCGATGATGCCGATCCCCGAACACGGTGCATCGACGAGAATCGCATCGAAGGTTTCGCTACCGTCGAGCGCACTCGCATCCGCGGTGCGCAATTCTACCGACGCGATCTCCGCCTCCGCCAGTCGCGCCTGAGCGCGGGCGATCTTCTTTCCATCGGTATCGATCGCGACGATCGTACCGCGATCGCCGATCGCGCCGGCGATCTGCAACGTCTTGTTGCCGCGGCCGCTACACGCTTCGAGGATGCGTTCGCCCGGCTGGGGATCGAGCAAATCGACGGGAAAGCACGCTGCTTCGGAATGCAGTTCGGCACGGTTGCCGAGCGCTTCGCGCAGCGCGGGCGTCGGCACGCCGCCCGTCACGAGGATCGCATCGGCCGCGAAGACCGATGGAACCGCGGCGATGCCGTACTCGGCGAGCCGCGCGATCGTCTCCGCGCGCGTCGCACGCCGCCGGTCGATCGACAAGCCGGTTGCCGCCGGCCCGTTCACGCCGTCGACGATCGCGTCGAGCCGGTCGTCGCCGAAACGTTCGCGCCACATGCGCACGAGCCACGTCGGCAGCGATGCGCGCGTGCCCAGGACGTCGTCGGATGAGGGGAAGTCGTCAGCGGTCACGAGCCGTTCGGGGTCCGTGGAGACCCGGCGCAAGACGGCGTTGACGAGTCCCGCCGTTCCGGGGTGGCCGAACCGGCGCGCGAGTTGCACGCTCTCCGAGACCGCGGCATATTCGTGCACGCGCATCGCCCGCAACTGATAGGTTCCCAAACGCAAGATTTCGGCGATCATCTGCGGCAGCTTAGCGGCGCGCGCACCGAGATAGGGTTCGAGCTGCCAATCGAGCCAGCGCCGGCGTTCGATCGTACCGTACGCCAACTCGGTGACGAACGCACGGTCGCGCGGGTCGAGCGACGACTTGCGCAGATGACGGTCGAGCGATTCGGCCGCGCCCCGCGCGTCGGGTCCGAACACGTCGCGGATGACGGCGAAGGCTACGTTGCGCGCGCTCGGGGCGGGGCGTAGCGCGGTCGTCATCGCGCGAGCAATTCGCCGGCCCGTTCGCGGAAGCGCAGTGCGCCGAGACCGTCGACGACGTCGTCTTCGGGCACGTACACGTCGTCGATGCGGCGGCCGTTCGCAAACGCGGCCATCGTCATCGCGGTCTTGCCGGCCGGCACCACTTCGTCGACGACGATCCAGGCATCGTTCGCGCGCACGTAGAGGTAGCCGCGATGCGCAACAACGGTGCCGCTCGGCACGTCGCGCCCATCGGCCAGCGGCGATTCGCGGCTGACGTGCGCGCGCAGAATCTTGAACGCAGGCAACGGCGTCGAACCGACGACCGGACGCAACCCGGCGATCAATTGCGCGCCGGGGCTCGGCGCGAGCGAGCGAATGCGGTCGATGGCCTCGCGAGCGGTCGCATATGGCGGCAAGACGCGGTCCTCTTTGCCGAACGGGCGCGTCGCCGTCTGCGCGATCTCATAATCGTCGATTCCAAGATCGGCCGCGCGTTGCGACTGCGGGTTGGCGAACGCTTCGCCGCGCGCATCGGCCGCCAACACGTCAGCGAGCAGTTCTGCGCCGATCTCGGCCAGACGATCGTGCAGTTCACCGTAGGTTTCGTCATCGGCGATGGCGAGCGGCTCCGTCTGCGCGAGCAAGTCGCCCGTGTCCATGCCGGCGTCCATCGCGATCACCGACACGGCCGTGAACGTGCGGCCGTCGCGGATCGCACTCTGAATCGGTGTCGCGCCGCGGTAGAGCGGCAGCATCGAGGGATGGATGTTGAGCCAGCGCGGCACGGTTGCAAGCAACGCTTGCGGGATGATGCGCCCGTACGATGCGACGACGCAGCGGTCGGGGGCGAGCGTCGTGAGATCGGCCGCAAACTCGCGCAGCTTCACCGGCGTGAGCACCGGTATGCCGAGCGCCAGCGCCGCAACCTTCACCGGCGTGGCCGTGAGTTGCCGGCCGCGTCCGGCCGGGCGGTCGGGCTGCGTCACGACCGCGAGCACCTCGGCGCGCGTCGCCAGACGGGCAAGCGCCGGGACCGCGAAAGCGCTGGTCCCAAAAAATACAGTTTTCAGCGCGTTAACGCCGCTTCAGCTTCCGCCTGCTCCTCGTCCGTCTCGGCGGGACGGATGTTCTGCGCCTTGTCGATGTAGAGCACGCCGTTGAGATGATCCATCTCGTGCTGCAGGCAGCGCGCGAAGAGGCCCAGGCCGTCCAGCTCGATTTTCTTCCCGTGCCGGTCGAGGCCCGCGCACACGATGTGCTCGAACCGCGTCATCTCGCCGACCATCCCGGGAACGGAGAGGCAGCCTTCGGTCGCCTCGATCTCGCCTTCGGTGACGGTGAACTTCGGATTGATCACGACCAGCGGGCCGTGCGCGGGATCATCGTCTTGGAGGTCGACCGTGAAGACGCGCTTACTGATATTGACCTGCGGCGCGGCCAAGCCGATACCCGGGGCATGGTACATCGTCTCGAACATATCGTCGAGGAGCTGCTGGAAGATCGGGTCGGAGATCTCGCCCAAAATCACGCGTTTTGCTACCTTGCGCAAGGTCGGGTGCCCCTCGGTGATGATCTCGCGGAGATAGGCCATGGTCACCTAGTATAACGCATTTCGCCGTGCCCGATTTGCGCCCGCCCCGGTGCCGAGACCAGCGGGCCGGATGAGGGCGCGCTCAGCCGACGCTGACCACCACGTGCAGTGGTAAGCGAAGCTTGAAGACGGTTTCGCCCAGCCCGCTGCGTTCGAGCGAGAGTTCTCCGCCGGCGCGCTTGGCCGCCCGAACGGCAATCGCAAGGCCCAGACCCGATCCCGCGACGATTTCTTGTCCGCTACCGCGGTAGAAGCGCTCGAAGATCTTGTCGCGTTCGGTAGGCTCGATCCCGGGTCCGCGATCGCTCACGCGCACGACGACGGCGTTGGGTTCGTGTTCGACGGCTACGCGTACCGGCGTTCCCGCGCCGTACTTGATCGCGTTGTCGACGAGATTTGCGATCGCCTCGTGCAAATCGGCCGGGTCGGCCAAGACGAACGTCCCCGACTCGGCTACGCAGGCAGTGTCGCCGCCGCGCGCGGCAACGATCGCCGCAACCGCGTCGCCGGCCAGCGCACCGACGTCGACGATGGCCGGCTGCGTCGTTTCCGGCTGCTCGAGGCGCGCCAGTGCCACCAGCCGGTCGACCAGACGGCGCATCCGCGCCGTCTCGGTTGCCAGCGTGGCAAATGCTTTCTCACGCACGATCGCATCGAAGCCGCCCTTGCGCAAGACTTCAACGTACGCGGTGACGATCGAGAGTGGCGTGCGCAGTTCGTGACCGGCGTCGGCGAGGAAACGCCGCATTCGCCCTTCGGCGCGTTCGCGCTCTTCGAAGGCTGCGGCAACCTGCGCGGCCGCACCATTGTACGCCTCGATCAGCTGGCCGACATCGGAGACGCCGCCGAGCATAACGGCCTTGGACGTGAAGTCGCCGGCGGCAAAACGGCGCAATTCCGCTGTGAGGGCGATCAGCGGCTCCACAGCCTGCGCTGCCATCCAGCGTGCGATCAACCACGCCGCAACGATCGCCAGCAATAGGACGGTCACGAGAATAACGAAGTATTGATGCGCGCGTGCTTCGAGCGTCGCGCGCACGGGCATGATCGCCAATTGCGTTCCGCGCACGTTGACGAACTCACCGTGCAAGCCGGCAAAGGCCTCGATATTCCCGTTCGGCACACTGCCGAACCCACGCGGCGGCGGAGCGAATCCGTCTCGGGGAAAGCCGCGCGGACCACCGGGCTCGCCCGGCCCACGGAACCCGCCCGGCCCACCGAGCCCGCCCGGTCCACCGAAACCACCTGGTCCGCCGAACTCGCCCGGCGGTCCCGGCACGTGCATTACGAAGACCGCGATGTCAGGTCGCGCGACGAGATAACGCACGCGTGTTGCGAGTTCGTCTGCGGAGATCTGCGGGTTGGCCGCCACGATCGATCGCGCTTGCGCGGCGGCCGCCTCGATCGTTTCACCGATCGGACGGGTGACGGCGTCGAAAGCGACCCAGGTCAGGACGATCGCGACGATGCCGATGAACGCACCGACGAGCACGGTATACGAGATCGTCAGCCGGCGCCGCAGCGAGGTCATCGCGTGTCGCTGCGAATCGAATACCCAACACCGCGGATCGTATGCAGCAGCCGCGTTTCACCGGGCGCGTCGACCTTCGCGCGGACATACGAGATATAGGTTTCGACCGTGTTGCGCGTGACGTCACGATCGATTCCCCACACGAGGTCGAGCAGTTCTTCGCGCGTGAACACGCGTTGCGGGTGCCGCACAAGCGTCGCGACGAGATCGAACTCACGCGTCGAGAACGAAATCCAGCGGCCGCCGCGGCGGGCGCTCCGCGCATCGAGATCGAGTTCGAGATCGGCGTAGCGAAGGTTGTGCACGCGCTTGAGCATCGGCCGGCGCAAGGCACTGTTGAGGCGCGCCGCAAGCTCGCCCAGATCGAACGGTTTGGCGACGTAATCGTCCGCCCCGGCTTCCAAACCATCGATACGGTCGCGAACGTCACCGCGCGCGGTCAACATGATGATCGGAACCTGCGTCAGCCGGCGAATCATCGGAATCATCGCGAGCCCGTCGATTTTCGGCATCATCACGTCGAGCACGATACACTCCGGGTCCCAATCGCGCACCAAGCTCAAACCCGCGGCGCCGTCGGCAGCCGACCGGACGTCGAAGCCCTCTTGCGCGAGACCGATCTCGAGGACGTCACGAAGATGTGCTTCGTCATCGACGACCGCAACGCGGGGCCGGATTTGCTGATCCACGACCTCTATCTTCGCTTTCCCGGCTTGGAGCCGGCTCCGAGAAACTCTCAAAAACTTCCCAGAATGCTTCGCGATCCGTCTGATTTGCGTTAAACAGGCTTTCTGAGAAAGCTTCACAGATTCGGCCAAGCGTTCCTCGCCATACCAAAGAAGCGCCGGCGCCGTCCTTCGTACGTGCTCATGAGCTATGGAGTTCAGAGCGCCGGACTCTGCGGCAGCACATCGCAAACGGGCGGCTCGACGAGCACGTCGCTCCGGCCGTTTGCCGATCTCAACCTGACCGAAGACCAGCGCAAGCAAATCCGTTCGATATTCAAGACTGCCGCCAGCCAAGGGCTTTCGCAGTCCGAGATCCAGCAAGAAATCAACGCGATCCTCACGCCCGCGCAACAGACCACGCTGCAGGGCGACCTCGCATCCGGCACCGGTAGCAGCAATCCGAATGGGCCCCCTGCAAACCTCAATCTCACCTCGGATCAGCAATCGCAGATCACGGCGATCGTCAAGAACGGCAAGGCACAAGGGCTGACGCACGATCAAATCGACGCGCAGATCGACGCCGTCCTAACGACATCCCAGCAAGCGACGTTCACGACCGACCTGCAGAATCTACCGCAATCCGGTTCGCCGGGCACCTCGAGCACAAACGATCCGCTCTCCAACCTCAGTTTAACCGACGATCAGAAGTCGCAGATCGACACGATTCTCCAGACTGCGCAAGCCGACGGGACGTCGCAGGCCGACGTGCTGACGCAGATCGATGCCGTCCTTACGCCAAGCCAACAGTCGGCGTTTCTCCAAGATGTGCAGACAGCACAAGCCATCGTTTCGGGACAAAGCCAAAGCGGCAGCGGCGGAACGAGCTCATCCACAACGGCAGCCCTCTCCAATGGCATTACGGAAACAGACATCCAGAACCAGGTCGCGGCGGCAACGTCGCTCATCCTCCAGCAATTCCAACACGACGTCGCCACAACGGCATAGGTCTCTCTCCGCTCGTCATGATTACGTGACGCGGATGCGGGCCGCTAAGCCGGCTGGAAAGTTTTTGCGCGCGACTTCGTAGAGTACGGAGGGGCGGTCGTTGGCTCGGAGGCTTTCGCGAAATTGCATGCCGAGCCGCTTCATCAGGGCGATTGAAGCGCCGTTGTCACGGTGGCTAACGCCGAAAATCGCGGGCACACGGTCGATCGTGAAACTCCGGTGGAAGACGGCGGCGGCTGCTTCCGTCCCGTAGCCGCGGCGCCAGAAGCGCCGATCGAGCAGCCAGTCGGCTTCATTGCGGTCGCGTTCGGCGTGATAACGCACCCCGCAATGTCCGATAATCGTTCCGCCTTCGCGTTCGATGATCGCGTAGTTGCCGTACCCGAACAACGCGTAGTCGGCAATGACGGCCGGGAACGACGCGGCGATTTCCTCCACCGTAAAGACGCTGCCGTCGCCGAAATAACTCATCGTCTCGGGATCGGCATAGATCGGAGCGGCCGCATAAACATCCGCCGGCGTCCAATGCCGCAACTGCAAGTGCGGCGTGGTGGCGACGAGCGTCACCCGTCCGATTTCAGCAGCAAGTCGATTCCGTCGAGATAGGATTGGGGGCCGCGGCCGGAAATTTTCCCGACGCACACGTCGGCGATGGTCGAGATGCGGCGGAACGGTTCGCGCGCTTCGACGTCGCTCAGGTGAACTTCCACCGTCGGAATCTTGATGCCGGCGATGCAGTCGCGCAGGGCATACGACGTATGACCGTACGCGCCGGGGTTGATCACGACGCCGCTCGCCCAACGGCGCGCGCGCTGCAGCGCATCCAGTAAACGGCCTTCGTGATTTGACTGGTACGTGCGGATCGTGCAGCCGCGGGTTCGGCCGTGGTCGCGGATTTTCGCGTTGAGATCGTCGAGCGTCAGCGTTCCGTAGACCGATGGCTCCCGCTCGCCGAGCAAGTTGAGGTTCGGGCCGTGAACGACGAAGATCGTCATGCGAGCGCGGTTAACGCCGCGCGCACCGAGGCTTCGTTGACGTCGTCGACGATGTAGGGCTGCGCGATGTCACGGATCAGGATGAAGCGTACCTTGCCGGCCTTGCGTTTCTTGTCCGACGCGGTCGCCGCGATGATCGCGTCGTGGGACGCGCCGGGATGGGGCGTCGGAATCGCGTTCACCAGCGTCTCGATGCGGTCCGCAAGCGCCGGATCAAGGCCGCGTTCGCGCGAAAGTGCGAGCGCCGCGCGCATACCGAGCACCACCGCTTCGCCGTGGCGGAGCGCGCCGTAACCGCACGTCTTCTCGAGCGCGTGTCCGACCGTGTGACCGAAGTTCAAGATCGCGCGCCCGCCGGCGCCGCCCTCGTCGCGCTCGCGCTCGTCACCGGCTACGACGCGCGCCTTGGCCGCCACGCAGTGGGCGACCGTCGTCGCGAGGACTTCGGGGTCGGCGGCGAGCGCACGGGTCAGGTTGCGTTCGAGAAAAACAAAGAGTTCGGGATCCGCGACGAGGGCGGTTTTCAGCGCTTCCCCGACGCCGGCCGCGATGTCGCGCGGATCGAGCGTGGCGAACGCCGCCGGATCGATGGCGACGAACGAGGGATGATGGAAGACGCCGACGAGGTTCTTGCCCGCGCCGAGATTGATCGCCGTCTTCCCGCCGACCGCGGCGTCGACCGCCGCGAGCAGCGTCGTGGGAACGGCGCACCAGCGCAATCCGCGCAGGTACGTCGCCGCAACGAAACCGCCGAGATCCGTCACGGTTCCGCCGCCGATCACGATCAGCACGGCATCGCGATCGACGTGCGCGGCCGCCAGCCAGTCGAAGAGATCGCCCGCCAGCGACCACGTCTTGACGTCTTCGCCGCCGGTAAGCCCGCGCGTCAGGGCGACGCGCGGGCCGAACGCCGCGATCACCCGTTGCGCCAGCGGCTCGACCGCCGCGTCGTAGAGCACCACGACCGTGCGCGCATCGATCGCCGTGAGCTCGTCGACGACGCCGGTGCCGATCGCGACGTCATAGGAGCGCTCGTCGCCTAAATCGACGCGCACGCGTTGCCGGTCGCCCGCGATCACGCGCGGTCTCCGACCGGTTCGTTGGCGCGCAGCGCTTCCAGCACCGACGCCGCGACGCCCTTAGGGGCGAGCGAGGCATCGACGATCAGGTGCGCCTGCCGATAGCGCGGTTCGCGCGACGCGGCTAGCTCGTGCAGTTTCGCGAGCGGGTCGCCGGCCAAAAGCGGACGTTCGCCATTTCCCGATAGGCGCGTGACCAGCGTCGGCACGGTCGCCTTCAGCCAGACCAGCGTGTGCCCGCGCATGTCGGCGAACGTCGCATCGTCTTCGAGCGCGCCGCCGCCGAGCGAAATGACGGCCGGTTTTGGATCGGCTAACGCGCGGTCGACAGCCGCGCGTTCGTGAACGCGGAACGCCGCCTCACCGTCGCGTGCGAAGATCGCCTGCACGCTGAGGCCCGCCGCGCGTTCTACCATGCGGTCGATGTCGACGAAGTCGCGGCCCAGCGCGCGCGCCACCAGCGCCCCGACCGTCGTCTTGCCGGAGCCGGCCGTGCCGCAGAACACGATGTGCCGAACGGCCTCAGCGGGCACGGATTCGCTCCCGCCAGGCGCCGACGTAGTCGCGCAGCATTGCGATCGTGTCGCCCGGAAACGTCTCGAGCACCGCGTTGGCGAGTACGAGCGCGAGCAGCGATTCGCCGATCACGGCCGCCGCCGGCACGGCGCACACGTCGCTGCGTTCGATATAGGCGCTGGTCGCCTCACCCGAGCGCAGGTCGACCGACGGCAACGGCTTCATCAAGGTGGAGATCGGCTTCATCGCGACGCGCACGACGATCGGCTGCCCGGTGCTGATGCCGCCCTCGATGCCGCCCGCGCGGTTGCTGCCGTATTTGGTGAGCGCACCATTATCGCCGGGGAAGTACGAGTCGTGCACGGCCGATCCAGGTAGCGCCGATCCGCGAAAACCGAGACCGAGTTCGACGCCCTTGATGGCGTTGAGCGCGAGGAACGCCTCACCGATCTTGCCGTCGAGACGCCGGTCCCACTGCGCGTGCGAGCCGAGGCCGATCGGCAAACCGCCAGCCACAACTTCGAACACGCCGCCGAGCGTGTCGCCCGCTTCGCGCGCGGTGTCGATCTGTTGCACGATGCGCTCGGCCGCATGCGGATCGAGGACGCGCACCGGCGAGGCGTCGACGCGTTCGTTGAGCGTCGCGATGTCGGCGTCGAGCGGGGTTTCGTCGACCACTTCCCCGATGCGCACGACGCGGCTGGCGACCGCAATGCCGAGTTCGGCGAGCAGCCGGCGCGCAATTGCGCCCAGGGCGACGCGCATGGCCGTCTCGCGCGCGCTGGCGCGTTCGAGGATGTCGCGCATGTCGGCGCGGTCGTACTTCAGTCCGCCGACGCGGTCGGTGTGGCCGGGGCGCGGGATGTACACCGCGCGCGCAGCCTCGCCCTCACGCGGCTCGATGGCCATGATCTCGAGCCACTTCTGATGGTCGCGATTCTCGATGTACAGTGCGATCGGACTGCCGAGCGTCTCGCCGCGGCGCACGCCCGAGAGGATCTTGACGTCGTCGGTCTCGATCTTCATGCGGTTGCCGCGACCGTAGCCCATCTTGCGCCGAATCGAATCGGTGTGGATGTCTTCGACCGTCAGCGCCATGCCGGCCGGCATCCCCTCCATGATCCCGCTCAAGGCCGGACCGTGCGACTCGCCGGCGGTGAGATACCGCAGCCTAGCCATGACTTACGGCGCCTCCACGAGTGCGGTCAGCTCGGCTTCGGCGGTGCGCGCAAACCGCACGTCGTCGCCGTACCAAAGATAGAACGTCGCGATTGCTTGGGCGACGAGCATGGGCGCGCCGTTCACCGCATTGTGCCCGGCCGCCCGAGCCGCCAGGACGAACGGCGTCTCCGCCGGTTTATATTGCAAGTCGACGCACCAGCCGCCGGGGAGACACGCCACGATAAAATTCGCCACGGAAGCACCGTCGCTCGTCGCGTTGATCACGATTCGCGAGGGAATCGGCAGCGTTGCGATGAGTTCCGTATTTCCGGCGGCGACCCGCAAATCGGCGATCAACGCTTGCGCGCGCTCACGCGTTCGATTCGTAACGACGATGCGCTTGGCATCCATTTGCGCCAGGGCGAGTACGGTTGCGCGGGCCGCACCGCCGGCGCCGAGCACGGTCACGGTCGCACCGGCGGGATCGATGTTGCGCGAGCGCAGTAACGCGATTACGGCGCCGACATCGGTGTTCGCTGCGAACGCGTGCCCATCGCGAAACGTAATCACGTTGGCCGCCCCGACGGCGCGCGCATCACTGCTCGCGTCATCGGCATCGGCGAGCGCGCGCTCTTTGTGCGGCGCGGTGACGTTCCAGCCGTCGAAGTCTTCGCGCGCATTGGCGAAGGCACGGTCGAATGCTTCCGGCGTTAGTTCGAGGCGCTCGTAGGACAGCGGAACGCCGGATGCGCGCGAAAGCGCCGCGAAGATCTCGGGCGAGCGTGAGTGCGAGATCGGCTGGCCGACGACGGCGAAGCGCTTGGCGTACGCATCGACGACGATCGGCGAGGTTACGCTCGACATAGAGCTTCCAGGTCGGCGAAGAACGACGGGTGCGAGATCGCGACGCAGCCCGCGTCCTCGATCGTTACCGGCGCGGTCGCGGCGAGCGCCGCAATGGCGAACGCCATCGCTAGCCGATGATCGCCGCCGCTCTCGACCGTCGCGCCCTGCAACGGGGCGCCGCCCGTGACATCGAAGCCGTCGTCGACCTCAGCCACGCTGCCGCCGAGCTCGCGCAGACCCCGGACGAGCACGGCGATGCGATCGCTCTCCTTCACGCGCAGTTCGCGCGCACCGCGAACGGTCGTCGTGCCGGCGGCATACGCCGCAACGACACCCAGCAGCGGTAATTCATCGAGTATCGCCGGAACGTCGGGCCCCTCGATGGCGATCGCCTTCAGCGGACGCGTCCGCAGTTCGATGCGGCCCATCGGTTCGGGCTCCTCGGACTCGACCGTCGTCGTAATATCGGCGCCCATCCGTTCGAGCGCCGCGACGAAGCCCAGCCGCGTCGGGTTGAGGTTGACGTGGTGCACGACGATCCGGCTGTTCGGCACGATCGCCGCCGCGGCCAGCCAAAAGGCCGCTGCCGACGGATCGCCCGGCACGCGGAAATCGGCGGCGCGAAACGCTTGCGGCCCGTCGATGACGATGTCATCGCCGTCACGCCGCACGTCGACCCCGAAGTGCGGCAGCATCTTGGTCGTATGATCGCGCGCGCTCCCGGCCCCGGCAATCGTGACGCGTCCCGAGGCGCCCGTCGCGGCCAGCGTCAACGAGCTCGCGAGCTGGGCGCTCGCAACGGGCAGCTGGATGTGCCCGCCATGCAGCGGATGGTTGGCGCGCACGTGCACGGGCGCCGTGCCATCGGAGGTTTCGATCTCCGCGCCGAGTTGGTGCAGCGGATCGGCAACGCGGCGCATCGGGCGGCGGCGCAGCGAATCGTCGCCGTTGAGCGTCGCGCCGACTTCGCGCCCCGCCAGCGCGCCCATCAGGAGCCGCATCGTGGTGCCGGAGTTGCCGCAGTCGAGTTCACCTTGGGGCGAACGCCAAGCGCCGCCGGTGATGCAGACGCTCGTGTTATCGTGCTCGACCAATGCGCCGAGGGCGGCGACGCAACGCATCGACGACGCGACGTCCTCGCCCGGCGCAAGGTTCGTCACGTGCGATTGACCCTCGGCCATCGCGGCGAAGATCACCGCGCGGTGCGAGATCGACTTGTCACCCGGAATGTGCGGCGCCTCCGCGCCGATCTTGGCAGCAGGCCGGACGACCACGCTCGTCTCGGCCCCCGCCGAGCGAAGCGGAGACGAGGGCGAGAACCTAGACGCCATCTTGGATGAACGGAATCCGTGCGAGATCGGCTACGATCTCTTCGTAATCGGCGAACGTCAGGGCCTGATCCGCGTCGCTGAGCGCGACCGCCGGGTTCGGATGGACTTCGATCAGGATGCCGTTCGCGCCGACGGCCTTCGCCGCGCGGCACAACGGCCGGATCCAGCGGCGCACGCCGACGCCGTGCGACGGATCGACCATGATCGGCAGATGCGTCTTCTCGCGCAGGACCGCCACGGCCGAGAGATCGAGCGTGTTGCGCGTCGCCGTCTCGAACGTGCGAATCCCGCGCTCGCATAGCACGACGTCGGGGTTCCCTTCGGCGAGGATGTACTCGGCCGCACTCAGCAGTTCGTCGAGGCTCGCCGACATGCCGCGCTTGAGCAGCACGGGGATATGCGTCTTGCCGACCGCTTTGAGCAGATCGAAATTCTGCATGTTGCGCGCACCGATCTGGAACATGTCGACCGACTGGCCCATGCGCTCGACCTGATCGACGCTCATCACTTCGCTCACGATCGGCATACCGGTTTCGCGGCCCGCTTCCGCTAACAGCGCGAGGCCTTCCCAGCCCATGCCCTGGAAGGCGTAGGGCGAGGTGCGCGGCTTGAAAGCGCCGCCCCGCAGCATGACGGCGCCGTGATCGGCGATCTCGTGTGCCACCGAGAGCACTTGCTCGCGTGACTCAACGCTGCACGGACCGGCGGCGATGATGAACACGCCGTCCTCGAGGACGACGTTGCCGACGCGGACCTTCGAGCGCGCCTGACCCGGTTCGCGCGTCACCTTGGGGAAATTCTGCTTCTGCTTGCTCACGCTCGGCACGACGGCCGGTGAGTTGTCGACGACGACGTCGATCGTCCGGCGAACGCGCGCCGGCGCCGTGCCGGCATCGTACGAACCGATGATGTGCAACGAAGACGTGTACTCCTTGAGATCGCGCAGTGCGTCCGCGAAGCGCTCTTCGCGCACGTCGCCGTCGATGTCGGCATAGAACGCGAACTCGTTGGTCCCGAGGCGCGACTTCGAATCGAGCTTCGAAACGTTGAGGCCATGCTTTCCGAACGCGTCGAGCGAGCGCGCGAGCGCGCCCGGCTTGTCGGCGACCGAGAAGATCAGCGAGGTCTTGCGGTCGGTGCCCGACGCGGCCGGTTCGAACTCGCGCGCCGGACCGCTTGCGACCGGAGCGCGGAAGAGTAGAAAGCGCGTCGTGTTGTCGGGATGATCGGCGATCGAGCCGGCCAGTTCGACCAGACCGTAACGCTCGGCTGCCTCTTTGGAGCAGATCGCGGCATGGCTCGGATCTTTGGCTGCGGCAACGTTGCGGGCAGCGATCGCCGTATCGCCGACCGGAACGCGCTTCACCTCGGGCAGCGTCGCGAGGAAACGGCCGCACTCGGCCAGGACGATCGCGTGCGATTCGACCTCGCGCACGCCTTCGAGCGTGGCGCCGGGCAAGCCGACGAGGCGATGCTCGAGCCGCAGCGTGATTTCCGCCAGCGGATCCAGCTCGTACTCGGCCAGCACGTCGTAGCCTTCGCGGATCGTCCCGGCGATCGCGTTGTCGATCGGAAGCAAGCCGACGTCGGCGCGGCCGCCCAGCACCGCGTGGGCGACGGCCCGAAACGTTGCGCACCCCAGCGGCTCGAACGTGACGCCGCGCCGGCCCGCGTAGGCCTCGAGCACCACGTGTGAGTACGCGCCCTCGATGCCTTCGAAGGCGGCGGTCATGGTCAGGGCCGGGGTGTCGGTGTTCGGGGCGTGCGTCTGGGCGGTGGTCATCGCGTCTCCATCACAGAAAAAGAAGAACCCCTCGCGCCGGCGAGGGGCTCTTGCAGTTGTCGTCCTGGTCGTGGACGTTACGGCAAAGAGTCGGCTCGCCGGCGCGAATTCGCCCAGCTAAAAAAGCCAAAATACCCAAAACCGTTCACGAGCATCTCGAGGGGTTGTATCACGGCACCCCCCGGCCTGTCAACGCGCCAAGCCTCAATGGGCCTTCGGGGAGTAGGCGATGCAGTAGCCCATCGGGCTGATCTTGCCCTTGACGAGCTGGCACGACGCCGGTGCTTTGAAAAGCGCGCAACCGCCGCACTTCTGGCCCTTGGGTCCAGGCTTCGTGATGTACTTGTACTGCGCTTTGGTCCCGCCCGAGTCGTCGGCAGCCGAGGCCACGGCCGTCGTGGCCGCTACGGCAAGGGGAAGGCCGGCGAGCAGCGAGATGATCTCGCCGCGAGAGATGCGATCCGACATGATGCCTCCGGATTACAAGATGAAGTTGGATAAGTCGGCGCTGGACGCGATCTCGCCCAACCGATCGGCAACGTAAGCCGCGTCGATCGTGACCGTTTCCGCCACTTCCGGTGCCGCGAACCCTATTTCCTCGAAAACCCGTTCCAACACGGTATGAAGCCGCCGGGCGCCGATATTTTCGTCGCGCTCGTTCACCTCGGTCGCGATGCGGGCAATCGCCGCGATCCCGTCGGGCTTGATGTCGAGCTTGACGCCGTCGGCGGCGAGCAAGGCCGTGTACTGGGTCATCAGCGCGTTTTTGGGCTGGGTGAGGATCGTCTCGAAGTCGGCCGCCGTGAGGGTGTCCAGCTCGACCCGGATCGGGAAGCGGCCCTGCAGTTCCGGAATCAAGTCGGAGGGCTTGCTCATGTGGAACGCGCCCGCCGCGACGAAAAGCACGTGGTCGGTCGCGAGCGGTCCGTACTTCGTATTGACCGTGCTGCCTTCGACGATCGGGAGAATGTCACGCTGCACGCCTTCGCGTGAAACGTCGACGCCGCGACCCTCGCGCGTCGCGATCTTGTCGATCTCGTCGATGAAGATGATCCCGCGCTCGCCGGCCCGCCGCAGCGCTTCGCGCTTGACGGCGTCCATGTCGATCAGCTTGGCCTCTTCTTCTTGCGCGAAGACGCGGCGCGCGTCGGCGACCGTCACGCGCTTCTGCGCTTTCTTCTTCGGCAGCAATCCCGAGAGCATCTCGCTCATGTCACCGGCGCCGCCCATGCCCCCGCCATCGCCGCCACCCAGCATCCCCATCGGCAAGTTCGGCGTTTCCTCGACTTCGATTTCGATCAAGCGGACGTCGTAGAAGCCGCGTTCGATGTCGGCTCGTGCTTCGGTGCGGATGCGTTCCGACTCGTGCGGCGGCGCCGGCTGCATCGCGGGCTGCGGCGGTTGCTGCGGCTGCTGGTTGGCCTGCGCGCCGAACGAGTTGCCGAAGATCGAGCCCAACGTCGCGGCGAACGGATTGCTCGCTTGCGACTGCGGCGCGCGCGTCTCGGGATGCAACACGTCGATGATGCGCTCGACGGCCTGGTGTTCGGCCGCGTCCTTGACGTCACCGCGGCGCTCTTCTTTGACCATGCGAATCGCGGCCTCGGCCAGATCGCGGACCATCGACTCGACGTCGCGCCCAACGTAGCCGACCTCGGTGTACTTCGTCGCCTCGACCTTGACGAACGGCGCGCCGGCGAGGGACGCCAGGCGGCGCGCGATCTCGGTCTTGCCGACGCCGGTCGGTCCGATCATCAGGATGTTTTTCGGGATGACCTCGCGCCGCAGTTCTTCGGGTAACTGCTCGCGCCGGTAGCGATTGCGCAGCGCGATCGCGACGGCGCGTTTCGCCTTACCTTGGCCGACGATGTACTTATCGAGTTCGGCGACGATTTGGCGGGGCGTGAGATCTTGCAGTTCGGGCATGGCGTAGACCCTAGGCCGTCTCGACGGTGATGTCGTCGTTGGTGTAGATGCAGATTTGCGAAGCGATCTTGAGCGCTTCGCGCGCGATCGTTTCGGCGTCGAGCGTGGAGTGATGCAAGAGCGCCATCGCCGCGGCCTGCGCGTAGGGACCGCCGCTGCCGATCGCAGCGATGCCCTCGTCCGGTTCGATCACGTCGCCGGTGCCGCTGAGGACCAGCAGATGTTCGGGGTTACCGACGAGCAGCAGCGCTTCGAGCCGGCGCAGTGCGCGGTCTTGGCGCCAATCCTTGGCCAGGTCGACGGCGGCCCGCATCAGGTTGCTCCCCGACGCGTTGAGCTTGCCCTCGAATTTTTCGAGCAGCGTGATGCCGTCCGCCGCGCTGCCGGCAAACCCGGCGATTACGGCGCCGCCGGCGATCCGGCGCACCTTGCGGGCGCCGTGCTTCATGACGGTCTTGTCGAGGGTGACTTGTCCGTCGCCGGCCATCGCGATCTTGCCGTCGCGAATGACCGCGACGATCGTGGTCGATCGAATGCGCATCCGATCCCTCTACTCCGCCGAGCCCGCCGCAGTTGCATGCTGGGCGTCGCCGCTCGTATGGACCGAACGTTCGAGCAAGCGATACGCGATAGCTACGTGACCGGCCAAGAGCGTCAGCGCGCCGCGCTCGTCCGGCGCGAAATCGGCGTCGCCCGGGGGCGGAACGCAGACGAGCGCACCGCGGCTGCGTCCGCGTACCGTCAGCGGAAACGCGATGCCGGAACCGGCAGCGCCGTCGAACGTCACGGCAGCACCGATCCCGGCCTCGAGGCGAAGCCGCGTCGTGACGAGCGGTGCGACCGCCGCGACGTCGTCGAGCGCGTCGACTTCGGTTGCGAGCGCGCGGATCGCGTCGATCCGCCGCTGCCGCGCGGCGAAGAACAGGTGCGCGATCAGGGCATCCGTCCGCGTCCGTAGCGAGCGCACGGCGTAGAGCACGATGACGGCGATCGTCATCTGAATCACGAAGTCTTGCGTGCCGGTCGCGCGCACGAGCAGCTGATCGGCGCCCCACTGCAGCGCGCCGAACAAACCCACGAGCAAGGCCGTCGTGGCGGCAAACGCGGCGGCGCGGTTGAGCGCGAAGCCGAGGTCGACCAATTGGTGGCGCAGCATCGCGTAGCCGAAGCCGAACGGGAGCACGAGCGTGCTGACGGCGACCCACGTCCATAACTGCGCTGCGGCACCGAATACCACGAAGGTCTCGTAGACGACCCACGGCGCGAAAGCGGCGGTCAACGTCGCGAGAATCCAGCCGATCCGGCGGCGTTCGGTACCCCGCGCGCGGGCAAAACTCAAGGCGAGCCCCGCGATCATCAGCACGGTGAGCAGCAGCCAGCTGACGATCGACGCGTCGCGGATGAAGCGGTTCTGCGACGGTCCGGCATCACCGGCCAGGCTCACGACGATGTACACGCACGCGATCCCCGCCGCCGCCCAGCGCAACGGCCGCACGCGTATCGCCGGCGTCGCGCTCCAGCCGGTCGCGAAGAAGACGAGCGACGCCATCCCAATCCCGAGTAGCGTATCGGTAGCCATTGCGATGGCGTTATCGACCCCGGCCTCGACTGCACCGGCCGACAGATATGCCGTGAAGAGAAAACCGATCGCGAGCCGTTGCGCCTGCGCATCGGTCCACGCGCGCACGGCGAGCAATACCACAAGCCCGGACATCAAGATGCCCTGCACCAGCAACACGATCGAATGCAGCGCGAGCGGAAGCAGCTCGAGGGTTCCGGTGACGATCCGGCCGCCGGCGCGGACGAGATGAACGGCGGAGCCGCGTTGCCCGAGCCGCATGGCTTCCGCATCGCTCGCGGAGGCGTATCGCACCCGGTCGCCGGCGCGCAAGCCGGCGCGCTCGGCGCCGGAGCCCGGCACCACCTCGAGCAACGGTTGCAGATGCTGCCAGTCAAGCGTTGCGGCGGTGGCGATCCCGAGATGCGCCTGCCGCGCCGTTCCGGTGAGGACCAGCGCGTCGAGCAACGCTCCGGCGATAGCGATCGCGATGACCAGCGCCCGCACCGCGGCGATCACGGCACGGCGAACTCTCGCGGCGCGACGCCGGCAGCGAACGCGTCGATGCGTTGCAGCGCTCGCGCAGCCAGCAGACCTCGCCGCGCGCGTTTGTCGCGGTTCGGTTTCCCGGGTAATGCCGAGAACCACGTCCAGGTGACATTGGCCGGCTGGAAATCCGGCGACGCCGTGTTCTGTAAATGCGCAATAACGGCACCGAGCGCGGTGTCGGCCGGGATCGCCGGAGCGACTTCACCGCGCGCGGCGTACGCCGCGGCGATGCCGGCCATTGCCCCGCAGGCTGCGGCTTCGACGTAACCTTCGGCGCCGGTGATTTGACCGGCGAAATACAGCCCCGGACGCGCCCGCAGTTGCAAATGCGCGTCGAGCAGACGCGGCGCGTCGATGAACGTGTTGCGGTGCATCACGCCCAGGCGCAGCCACTCCGCGTTGGCGAGACCCGGCAGCTTATTGAACGCCTCTTTTTGCGCGGGCCAGGTCAGGCGCGTTTGGAAACCGACCAGGTTGAGCGATTTGCCGCCGGCGTCTTCGTTACGCAATTGCACGACGGCGTAGGGCGTCTTGTCGGTGCGCGGATCGCGCAGGCCGACCGGCTTGAGCGGACCGTAGCGCAGCGCGTCCTCGCCGCGCGCGGCCATCTCCTCGATCGGGAGACAGCCTTCAAAATACGGCACCTTGCCGGCAGCGACGTCGAGTTCGAAGTCTTTGGGATCGTGTTTCGGCAAGGCGCGCAGGTCGGCGATGAACTGCTGATACTGCTCCTTGTCGAGCGGAATGTTGAGGTAGTCGTCGCCGTCGCCCTTATCGTAGCGCGACTTGCGGTAGGTGGCCGACATGTCGATCGAGTCGGTCGCGACGATCGGCGCTGCGGCGTCATAGTAGTGCAGCCGACCGCCGCCGACCAGCGCGTCGATCTGCGCGGCCAGCGCCGGCGAGGGCAGCGGACCGCAGGCAACGATCACGAGCCCGGCATCCGGAATCGCGGGCACTTCTTCGCGCACGATTTCGAGGCCGGGTAACCCCAGGAGCCGCGACTCGACGATCGCGCTGAAGCGTTCCCGGTCGACGGCCAGCGCGCCGCCGGCCGGCACCGCGGCTTCGCGCGCCGACGTGACGATCAGCGAATCGAGCCGCGCCAATTCTTCCTTGAGCAAGCCGACGCAGTTCTCGAGCGCCACGCCGCGCAGCGAGTTGCTGCACACGAGTTCGGCCAGCATGTCGGTATGGTGCGCCGGACCGCTGGAATGCGGCCGCCGTTCGTACAACCGCACGCGCACCCCGCGCCGTGCAAGTTGCCAAGCCGCCTCGCATCCGGCGAGACCGCCCCCGATCACGACAACCGGATCAGACAGGCTCGAGCTCCTCTTCTTCCGCCTGAGGCGCTCCGCCCATCGTGGACGTGTCGTGCGTCTTATCGGTGTGGCACTCGAACCGCGCGGTGCCGCCGCGCTTCGTCTTCACGACGACGTAGTCGCCGCAGACCGGGCATGGTTCGGGGACGACGCGGTCCCACGACACGAAGTCGCACTTCGGATAGTTGGCACAGCCGAAGAACGTGCGCCCCTTGCGCGACTTCCGCTCGACCACCATGCCGCCGTCTTTGGGGCATTTCGCGCCGGTGTCTTTGAGGATCGGGCGCGTCGTCTTGCACTCCGGGTACCCGGTGCACGAGATAAATTTCCCGAAGCGGCCGGTCTTGATGACCATCGGTTTGCCGCAGGCCGGGCAGATATCGTCGGTCGGCTCGTCGCGCTGTTCGAACTTCGGCAGCTTCTCCTCGGCGGCTGCAAGTTCGAGGCTGAACTTGTCGTAGAACGTCCGCAGCACGGCAACCCAGTCACCGCCCGAATCCGCCACGCCGTCGAGGTCGCGTTCCATCTGGGCCGTGAAGCCCGGATCGACGACGTCCTTGAAATGCTCGGCCAGCAAATCGTTGACCTGAATCCCGATATCGGTCGGGTGGAAGCGCCGTTCGATTTGCTCGACGTAGCCGCGTGCCTGGATCGTTTCGACGATCGAACTATAGGTCGATGGCCGGCCGATACCGTTCTCCTCGAGCACGCGCACGAGCGAGGCTTCCGTGAAGCGCGGCGGCGGCTCGGTGAAGTGCTGCTTGGGGTCGATCGCCTTGAGGTCGAGCCGCTCGTCGACGGTCAACTTCGGCAGCAGCGGCTTCTTGCCGTCGGCCGAGGACTCGTCGGGCGCGGCGGCCGCGTCGTCGCGCCCTTCTTCATACA
>Ga0182015_10000460_pt1 | contig 57946 bp, 53 predicted proteins | sample 712P3MmetaG_FD_120478 | JGI IMG/M metagenome (GOLD analysis project Ga0182015, IMG submission 120478) | Permafrost microbial communities from Stordalen Mire, Sweden - 712P3M metaG | ecosystem: Environmental > Terrestrial > Soil > Wetlands > Permafrost | place: Sweden: Stordalen | collected...
ATGCATCACGAAGAACCTTGATGGCCACAAGGCTTCCGAGGTCGCGCCGTTGGGCGAGATAAACGACGCCCATTCCGCCTTCGCCGAGGAGTCCTGTTAGATGATAAGGGCCGAATTCGTCCAAGTGATTCGCTGAGAAACGGGTGTCGAGGGTTTGATGCGCCAGGCCGCCCAGGTCACGATCGATCAGAGACGCGCCTTGCGCGTCCTCTTCGAGCAAGGCCAGAACATCCGCCACCAACCCGGAGTCCTCGCCACATGCGGTCTGCACTGCAGCAAGTCGATCCAGCTCGGGAAGGTCAGCAACCGCATGAAAGACGGCTTGAATTTGCTCCCAACGCGGGCTCTCCATAACACGCAGCTCCTGCTCAACGGTGGTAGAAACTCCGAAGCCTATTAGTAGCCCGGCCTGCGGATTGCGCGCGCCAGCCAGGCTCTTGCGGTTCGCCAGTCGCGAAGGACCGTAGCTTCGGAAGTGCCCAGCAGTTCCGCAATCTCCGCGATTTCGAGTCCGCCAAAAAATCGGCTCTCGACCACCTGAGCCTGGCGCGGATTCATGCGCCCCAGTTCGTTGAGGGCCGCATCCAAAGCCAGCAACTCTTTATCGTTGGCGGCAATCGCTTCGGCCGTTGAATCGTCCAAAGTAACAAAGACCGCTACCCCGTTGCCGCCGCGTTTCTGCGTGCTTCGACGCCGGGCCGCTTCAATCAGGATCTGACGCATCGCGCGCGCAGCAATGTTCTTGAAGTGAAGGAGGGAGTCAAAAGGCAGGTCCGGCGAACCTCTCAGCCTTAGCCACGCTTGGTTGACGAGGGTCGTGGTGCTGAGCGTCGCATTGCCGTCCTTGTGTTTGACGGCCGCAGCCAGTCGATGCAGTTCTTCGTAACTCGCGCTGAACACCTGGTCCAGTGTTGCGGTAAGCGCCTTCGGTGTACTCGATGGGCCTTCGGCATCAAAACTGCGGAAACTTTTTTCGAGCGGCATGACGGTTCTTCCCGCCTGTTTTCACAATCCTTAATAGAGGCCAAGAAGCCGAGTCTCGAAGCTGGACGAGCGCTTGAGACCGCACCAATGGGCGGAATCATAGCACGCGGAATGCTAACTCCGGAATCAATTTGCTTGTGGGGCCGATGAGCAAAGGGGAGAAAAGACATGAGCACCGTAGTTGCTTTAAAAGTTAGAGCAAGCATTCTGCGAGTTCCGGGCGACAGTCCAGGCCTGCTGATTGTGGACGGTCAGCAATGGCCCTTCACTCTCGATCGCGTCTGGAAGTCTCCAGTGGCTCCGAGCGTCAACATGGTGGTTGATGTTGACTTTGATGGTCACGGCAACATTACGGCAATTACCGCCGTGGACCCGGACCAAGCAGCCCGAGAGAAGCTGAATCAGATCGGCGGAGCGGCGCAACAGCACGGCAAAGAGGCCGCTCTGATCGCTCGCCAGGGAGTCGGTGCGCTCGCCGCCCGTATGGGGAAGGTTGCGTTGGGCGCAGCCACGATCCTCTGGATCGCGTGGTTTTTCATGCCAGTTCTAACCGTCCAGCAGATCGTGGGGGCTCGGGCGATTACTTTCTGGGACTTTCTCGCGCTCGATCTGAGCAATGCAATGCTTCCGTTGCAGCTTGTCGCTAGTTCCCACGGGTTGCTAAGCATTATCGGCCTGCTGGCCATCGCCGCACCGTTCGCTGCACCCTTTATCCGGCGTCCACGCGCGAAATTTCTTTACGCGATGCCGCTGCTCTATCTGATCCTCGTCGGCGTCGCAGTCGTATATGACTGCAACCAGGCGATCGACGAAGCGGCGGGCATGGCGAAGCGCAGTGTTACTGTCGTCCAGGGAAATCCTCGATGGAACCAACAACAGCAGCTTGCCATGCAAGGGGTCACGGATCGCCTGGAGCAATTGCTGCTGGATAGTGTCTCGATCGACTACGGCGCTTTCGTGATCGTCATTGCGAGCTTTTTCCTAGCGATTCAAACGCTCAGGCACCCGGGATACGAAAACACAGGAAGGCTTGCCGTGTCACCCATCGGCGGTGTCTCTTCGGGGGGCGAATCTTGTGCGAAATGCGCAAAGCCGATGGGTGAAGGAGACAAATTCTGCACCGTGTGCGGGGCTCAACGCACGCTGGCGGCCGGTAGTTGACGAAGGGGAGTGAGAAGACATATGTGCCGAGCGAATGTGCTGTCGACAGAGTCAGGCAAGCTGGATGCCGCGGCTTGGATCGGCAACCCCGCGCCAGCGTTTTTGCTGACCGCGCCCGATGGGGCAACGATCCATCTCAACGGCCGAGAGGAACCATTGTAATGACGCAGGACAGCAATTCGGCGCGGCTTGAAATCGACGGTCAACGGAAGACCGTCACGCTGGGGACCGGCCCGCTTGCCGCCCGATTGGGAACGGTGGTGTTGGGCGCAACCATCATTCTCTGGATCGCGTGGCTTTTCATACCCGGCTTAACGCTTTCCGCCCCTGCCGGCGACCCGCGCACGCCTCAAGCGAACCAGACTCCCCACTCAGGATCTCCCACCGGCCAATGGATGATTCGCACAACCACCGACGAGATGACCGGGCAGTCCAGATTGCAGGCGGTCATGATCGCGAATGCAGACAGCAACGGCAGGCACGGCAACTTTGAAGTGACTGCTACCTGCACGGCAAAAATTCTGGCCTTCACAATCCTCTACCACTCGGCTTTCGACAAGGACCTCGGCTTCCAGCAAACTCAGGGGTCTTCGATGGTCACGTTGTACAACGGTATCGGCACGATGGACACGCCGAAAACTCAAGTGAATCTGCGTGTCAGGATTGATGACGGTCATGTACAGGGCCTTGTCTCCACAAGCGATTATCGTAATCAGGCGGCAGTCGTGTTTACCCGGAATGCTTTGGGGGAGGCATTGTCGCGTAGACCCTCAGGCAGAGGACCGGAAGACTTGCTGGGCGACCTCAAGGAAATGGGGATGGCGCTAGGGGCCGCCGGGAGGACGGCCGAGGCCTATCACGCGAACATCATTAGGGTCGAGTTGCCGCTTGCCAATGGCGACGCGCCGATTCTTGTCATCAGACCGCAAGACCCCTCTTTCCGGGCCTACGCATCAAGATGCGCAGCCGTTGACGATAGCGCCTTCGTGAACGATATCAATGCTCCCGATGGGTTTGTCTTCGGCTCTGAAACGGTCTTGCCGAGCCGCCTTTTTAAGGGGACGGCAGAAGCGTTCGCGACTGCATTTCCTGGCTTTCTCCAGCGGGCCGCGCCCACCACCGGCTTTAGCGCCGAGACATCCCAAAAGGACGCTGCCTTCATCGCCCTGATCGTACGGACATGCGCGCAGATTACCCCGCAAATGGCGTTGAGCGTGACCGTAAAAAACACTGAGTATCTGTCTAAACTAGGCGACCAATACAAAGACTGTTACGGATACATCAATGTCTCAGAGAGATTGAGAAATTATAACAAGGAGACGGAGCGGGCGGTCATGCTAACGGTAGATTATCTCGGACCGAATGGATGGCGAGACGGACAGGGATTTTGGGTCAGAGTCTACTTCACCGCGCTTAAGGGTGACCGCGTAATGGTGACACCCGAGAATTTTATGGACGTCTTTTCAATTGCCCGCGCGATGATACTTCCCGGACATTAGGATTCCTCGCCGGGTGGGGAACTCAACGCGCGCCGGCGACAGGCAGTAGAAAAAGGAGAGAGAGAAAACATATGCGCCGACCCAACGTGCTGGCAACAATTCTTTTTGCCGCAGTTGTCATGCTTGTGTCATCTACTGCTGCTGTAGCACCGCTTGCCCTGGCAATGCAGATCGCATCCTACCCGGCGCTTGCTCAGTCCACGCCGGCGGATCGATTTGACGTGTTGGGGGTAAAAATAAATATGCCGCTCATCGATGCCCGCAAGCTTTTGGGGTCAGCTCTGGCCCAGCCCGTCACTGAAGAATGTGACTCCATCACAGCCTACCAAGGTGGCCCCACCTTGCGCACGCGCTGCGTGCTCCATGACGGCCGCCCGACGGTCGATCGGGCTCCGAACATGGTCTCTGCAGTGGTGATCGGGGAAGAGGGACCAGGGTGGTTTCATATGACGGAGCAGGTGGATCTTGACCTCACTGGCGAGAACGGCAATGAAAAGGTCATTTTCGTCTCACGGGGAAAGAGGTTTCCTAAAGGTCAGGAAGCCACGATCGACAAGGTCGTCGAAGGACTCAAGCAAAAATACGGCGAAACAACGACCTCCGAAACGCGAAACCAGTATGGGGTCTTGATGAAGTGGTACTTTGACCCGCAGGGCCAACTCATCCCGGGGCAAACACCTCACTGGCGTTTCGAATGTGACGCCGCCACCAAAGCCAATAACATCGACGGCTCCGAACCTAGTTCCTTTGGCACCGCCCTTGCCCACCCTACCCCTCGGGAGGTTATCGCGCCCAGCACTTATATCTACCTTCTTGCCTTCTCCCGCGCCAAGCCGGACGCCGAGCAATTCCAGGGTTGCGGCTTCTCCATAGTCGCGGAGGTAAGTGCGACCCAGAATCCTCAGATCGCGAGCTCGTTCAGAATCATGATGGTCGACCAATCTGTTTTCTACGATGCTCTTGTGAATCGCGAAACATATTTCAATGTTGCCCTGCAAGCGAAACAAAACAGCGATGCCAAGAAGGCCAAAGGAGACGTCAAATACTGAGTGTGACTCCCCGTTCCGATATTAGGGCTCTATTTCGCAGTTTCGCGCCGAAGCGAATCCGCGCAGGCCGGACGTCGGCCTCCTTACTTATCGCACTTCTTGGGGCTGCGGCTTCAGCGCGAGAGATTCAAGCGCCCGGGAAGCAATAACGCTCGAGGGTTTGTAGCGTTGTCTCCTCGGAAAACGGTTTTTGTACGAAATGCGGAAGGTCTTATTCAAGTGCGAAGTTTTGCACCGGGTCCAGGGTTGAGTGGCGGACCAGGAGGAATTTGAAATGATACGTCGACACCAAACCATCGTGCGGCTCCTTTTGCCGGTCGCGGGATTTTGCGCAGTATGCTCAACGGGTCGCGCCCAGAGTCCATCTGGAGATGCCCACAAATTTGACATTGCCGGCATTCGACTGGACATCAGCGTGGACCAGGCACAAGCAGCCCTTCATGCCCACGACCCCTCGATGAAAGTGCAAGTACTGCGATCACCATCAGAAATAGATAAGACTCAGTTCACGAGCGGAGTGGTGGGTGTGACAGGCTCGCAAAGCGCTAAGAGCGACGGGATTCTTATTTCCTTCACCGAGACGGAGGGCAATAAGGCCTACGCGATTGCACGCGTAATAACCTACGACCAGAGCAGTGCTCCGCCGATGGACATCTTAATGCGGCAGATGACGGAAAAGTACGGCAAACCACACTCTATGACCGCTCCACTGGGTTCGGGGATGTTCTGGAGCTTCGGTCCTGATGGCAAGCGCAGCCCTAATATCCACTGCACCGGCTATGGAGGTTCTGTCACAGTTGGTGAATTCAGTCTTCCCTCATCAGCGATTACATTTGACAGCCAGTGTGGCACTGGCCTGGAAATTAATATAGTCGGAGAGCTAGTCTCCCGCGTTTCCGTAGGGCTTGTCGATGGACAGCTCGAATACAAAAACCTCATGAATATTAAGAAGGTACATGATGATGCGGAAGCAAAGTATCTGGAGGAGCAGAAGGCCAAGGCCGAGAAACAAAAATCGCCCTTCTAACTCGACCGTAGGCCATCGCAACGTGGCGAATGGACGGGCTTTGAGAGGTCTTGAGGTCGCCGCTGACCAACGCCTCAGCCCTCAAGCGTGAGGCAAATGCTGGGAAGTTCGCCATCATTGCGGGACTTAGCGCACGCCGGTTTTGATGATGGATTACGTCCTTCGGAGATTCAACAGCCTCAAGGAGCGACGGACTAGGAGGTATTTGAAATGACGCGTCGAAATCGAGCCATATGGTTCGGTATGCCAGTCGCGGCATTTTGCGCAGTATGCTCAGCAGGCCGCGCCCAAACATCTGGAGATCCCCACAATTGGGATATTGCCGGCATTCGATTGGACATCAGCGTTGATCAGGCGCAAGCGGCTCTTCATGCCCACGACCCGTCGATGAAAGTGCAGGTGCTGGAATCGCCATCACAAATAGGTAAGGCCCCGTTCACGAGCGGAGTGGTGGGTGTGACAGGCTCGCAAAGCGGTAAGAGCGACGGCATTCTCATTACCTTTACCGAGATGGAGGGCAATAAGGCCTACATGATTGCACGCGTAGTAACCTACGACGAGAGCAGCTCCCCGCCGAGGGATGTTTTAATGCGGCAGGTGACAGAAAAGTACGGCAAACCACACATTCAGAACATGTGGAGTTTCGGTCCTGATGGCACGCGCAGCCCTGACATCGCATTCGCATGTAGCAGCGCTATGGGAGGGAATTTTGTAGGAGCTGCTGGATTCAGTTTTCCCACAGGGTCTACATTTGACGGCCACTGTGGCACTGGCCTTGCACTTCTAATTACCCCCACTTTCTGGCACCAAGAGCTGGCCAAACAGTTTTCAGTAGTGCTTGTCGATGGACAGCTCGAATACAAAAATCTCATGAATATTAAGAAGGTACACGATGATGCAGAGGCAAAGCATCTGGAGGAGCAGAGGGCCAAGGCCGAGAAACAAAAATCGCCCTTTTAGATCGACAGTAGGGCGTGGCTGCCTGAAAACAGGCGGCGAATGACCCCGCGTTGGGCGGTTTTGAAATGGGGGTGACCAACGCCTCAGCCCTCAAGCATGGGCAACTGCGGGAAGGTCGCCTCATCATTGCGAGACTCAAACGCACGCCAATGGCGGGCGGTTGAGAATGGAGAACCAGATAACTTATGGGCCTACCTAACGCGCTGCCAGCAATTTTTCTGTGGCTGTCGCAGTGTCGGGAGCGATGACCTAGTCAAGAATATAGTGGCTGGCAGAGGTGCAAAAGCGGTCGACGACGCCATGGGCGCGGCATCGGCTGTAAGGTGATTCGGATTCTGACTGAGTGGGGAGGATACCGATGCACGGCAGGAAATCCACGATGATTCTAATCGCAACTTTGATAGGCCTGGCCGGAGCATTCGTGGCCAACTCCCAGACCGCCAATAACGAGCGGGTATTGTACTCCTTCTCCGGCGGCGCCGACGGGGGGCAGCCTTTGTCCGAGCTGGTCTTCGACGCCCACGGCAATCTCTACGGCACGACCCATGATGGCGGCGACTTTGGCGATGGTACCGTGTTTGAACTCACCCCCGCCTCAAACGGCTATTGGGGAGAGTGGTCAGAGAAGGTTCTGCATAGCTTTCACAGGGACGGCAAGGATGGCGCCCACCCCACTGCCGGCGTGGTGTTCGATAAGGAGGGCAACCTTTGGGGCACAACCGAGAACGGTGGCGCTGATCTCGATCCGCATTTCACGAATGGTGGTACTGTCTTCGAACTGTCCCTTGGTCCGAACGGCACATGGTCCGAGACCGTGTTCTCCTTCCCGCACGCCTACATTCAGTCGGGCCTGATCTTCGACAAGGCGGGGAACATCTACGGCACAACTCGGACCGACCCGCGTGCTTCTGGTACTGGCGATGGCACCGTCTTCAAGATGGCGCGGGCTTCCAATGGCAAATGGACCCTGACCACGCTCTATGCCTTCAGGCTTGAAAACCCTTATAGCGGAAACCCTAACTGGAACGACGGTTCGGGGCCTGCCGCCGGTTTGATCTTCGACGCAGCAGATAATCTGTATGGCACGACCCCTATGGGCAGCGGCGGTACGCCCTTAACCGATGGCACAGTTTTCAAGCTGACACGCGGCTCGAACGGCATGTGGGCAGAGACGGTCCTGCATAACTTTAACTTTCGCGCCGGGGATGCAGGCGGGCCTCGTACCGACCTGATTATGGACTCCCACGGCAACCTCTACGGCACGGGCGGCGGCGGCGCTTTTGGAGTTGGAAGCGTATTTGAGTTGAGTACCGGGTCGAACGGCAAGTGGGCAGAGACGATTTTATATAATTTCAACGACAAAAACGACACCACCGGGGACGGGCTTGCGCCCCATTGCCGCCTGGTCTTCGACAAAGCAGGCAACCTCTACGGCACGACCAGTGGGGGCGGTCACGGTCTAGGTGGGACGGTCTTTAAGCTGTCTCCCGGTCAGAACGGCAAGTGGTCCATGACTGTGCTGCATACCTTCGCTCGCGACGGCACAGAAGGTGATGCCTCCCAGGCGGGATTGATCTTCGACGCGCAAGGCAACCTCTACGGCACAACGTCGCGCGGCGGCGGGGACCGTAATACCCCCGGCCACGGCGCGGTGTTCGCGATACTAGCTAGTTCTGGTCCCGCGGATTCCTCGGACGTCCAGACAGCACCGCCGCCGGCTCGGTCCAATCCCGTGAGTTCTGCGGATTCCGCGAACGTCCAGACGGCGCCGCTATCTGCTCCGGCGCCAGCTATGTCTAATTCCGCAAACTCCCCGCCTGCACATCAGCCAGCCGACCCACTCGCGAGCATCTGGCAAAGCGCCTCTTATGCCGGTCAGACTTTCCGGTTCAAACTCGACGGCGATGCCATTTACGTCTACGGGGAACAGCAGGAATTGCTCGGGACCCTCCAGGCTAAGGAAAAGAAAGGTGCGATAGACATGTATCAGGGCCTGGTTCAGATCGCGCCGGTGACACAGTGCCCCGGAGGCCGCGGCTTGATGCAGATCAAGAGTTGGAACGAGAATCGGCTCGATGCCAAGATCGAGACGCCCGTTAATGGCGCGGACGGCACCACATGCGGAGGCGTTCTCGGCTCGGGCCGGCTCATCCCGTGGCAGAAGGTAACGTTCGTGAAGAGGTGAAAGCAGAAGCCACTGCAGCGGCAAAGCTTCTGCAGGATCAGAGGGACAATGCCAAGAAACAAAAAGCGTCCTTCTAGGTTACAGTTTGGCGCACATAAAAAAGGGCTCTGGATTTCTCGTCGTCGAAGAGACGCAGTGAGCCGTTTGCTATGGGTCACATGCGCATGGGCCGCGCTTTCGTTGGCAGCCTGCGGGTCAAAAACCGCAAACAATGCGACGCTCTTGTCCCCCGCGGTGCCTTCGGGCGCGGCCAGTGCCGAGCAAGTCGCGAAGGAAATGCGCGGCAATGTGAAGTGTCCGGCCAAAACGCCCGCAGCGCAGCCCGCTGGCGCGCCGGTCGAAGACGTTACGGGCGTGGCCCCCGGCATGTCGTGGGATGAGGCGGCCAACCTCGTCATGTGTGACAACCCGCTGATGACCGTGACCGAAAATACTTCCCGCGGGTACAATATCAACACCTTTGGCCAGCACATCCGCCAGGGCTTCGACGGGAAATTCGCCGAGCCACGCGTGGTAAGGAACCCGCAGCATACCGTCGCGGAAATGATGAATGAAGGCCAGCAGCGCGCAAACAACGCCTACGCGACCCCGCTGCCGATAGGTCAGAGCCGCTATTTTGTCAGCACCGTGGGGCTGCCCGGACTGGAACAGGTTCTCTCGGTCGCGCGCGAAGAATCCTTCGCGGAGAGCAAGCAGCCCACCGTCGATAGCTTGAAGCAGGCGCTGATCGCCAAGTATGGAGAGCCATCGCAGGAAAACGACAGTGGTGCGAATTCCAATCTGTATTGGGAATACGATCCGTCGGGAGCCAAGATCACCAAAGGATCGCCGCGCCTGCACATCTGCCGGATAGACGTGGGGTCCGATGCCGCCACCTCGCTGTCAACAGCTTGCGGTGTAACGGTCGGCGCGGGCATCCAGGGGGCAAGCAACAATCCCGGCCTGGCGCGCAGCTTTGCCGTAACCACGCAAAACGGTGCGCAGGCCATCGCAGTCCTGAAGTCCACTGAGGACGCGCTCAAGCTGGCTGCCGACGCACGCAAGGCGAAGGAGCTGAACGACGCCTCGAAGAACGCGAGAGCTCCGAAGTTGTAGGCTCTATCGGATGCGTTTTGGGCGCTACTTGCCGCTGTGTGACGGCTGTTGGGGCAGCAAAATGGGTGTAGCATGCTTGACGTTTTCGAGGTCAAAAAGGAAATCCCGCTAAAGAACACAATGACGAAGCCGCTTTCATGTCTGCTGGTCTTGCTGGCTTGCTGTCTTCCGCTGGCAGCGCAGAACAACACGACGAAACCGAAGCCAAAGCCCATGGGCGTTTGGACAGACCCCGCGACTCATCTGATGTGGACGAGCCGGGACCTCGACGTGGATCAGACCTGGAGCATTGCGAAGTATTGGTGTGACGGTCTGAGATGGAACGGCCAAGCGGATTGGCGACTGCCGACCATCGACGAACTGAAAGGGATCTTCGATATCGAGGTCCCCGCCAGACCCTTGGTTTTTAAGAGCCGACATTTCGACTATCACATCAAAGGCGGGATTATCCTCACAGGCAGGGAATGGAGTTCAACGCTGGCACGAATGAACCGGGATCGTCCCGGCGCATTGCCCCCGGCGGGGGCTCTGACCTTCAACTTCACTGTCGGGGAGCAGGTTGCCTTTCGACTCAGCGACGACGAGGGCAGTCGTGCTCTGTGCGTGCGCCGTTCTGGAGAATGATGTGGATTCACATGCGTCGTCGTATGACGCCTGGGATGTGGCCGGCGCTTTGCTTGACCCGCAACAATCCGGCGCGCATGTGCAGAACCGCGATTCCGGCCGGCCAGTACTCGGAGAGAAAGCGAAACACCGCCAACTGGAAGGCGAACGGGTGAATCGGGAGAGCTGGCATCTTCAGCTTGCCGTGAAAACGCAGCCACTTTTTCGCAACATATACGAAGAAGGTGGTCGAGTATCTCCCGGCAAGTCGCATTCGATGCGGACCTCTATAGTATGCCCATCGCTTTGCCGCTTCCTGCACTTCAGTGAGGCGAATCTCCCGCATGGTTTTGAGTCTCATGACCCGGACGACGTGAAGAAGATGAACGGCAACTGTACGAACGGCTGGCAGACTGCTGCCCTGGCGCAATAGGTGCCGTAAGAACTGTTCTCGTTCTTCGACCAAGGGAACATCACAGTGCCTTTTCAATGCGGGATGAGTCCTCAGAATGCCTTCCATCATGTGCGCCTCCTCAAAGAGGACACATTCTAGGCTGGTCCGGCGCGCTCGGGGGAAGCACTGGTCGTCGTCAGCTCGCGTTCCCGACCGCCGAAAAACCTCTGCACTCAAAAACTTGGCGGAAAAATTGCGCACTGACGGGGTCGGGTGTACGCTTTCGGTCGGTCGGAAGGTCAAAACGGAAATTCCGGCCAAGTTCTTCCAAGAGGAGAATCATCGAAAGTGGCCAAACTAACGACTGCTGCGAGGAAAAAACTTCCGAAATCGGACTTCGTGGAAAAAAGCACCAGAAAATATCCGATCCCTGATGCCGCTCACGCGCGAGATGCTTTGGCGAGGAGCTCGGGAAAGCCGGAGCACGCCTCTGTCGTTGCTGCAGTTAAGCGAAAATTTCCAAAAATAAAAATAACGAAGAAGAAATAATGATCCCGCCCAGCACTCTTAGCTGGTAGTGCCTGGCGCGCCCCGACCGGTAGTTTCATGCCAGACACGGCGGCGCGCGACCGCGGCGGCCAACCCCTTGCCGCCGCATCCATTTTCAACTCTGGATCTTGCATATCTGCGACCGACCGGCAGCCCCCGTCCGCTTGCAAATTTGTCACCACCCATTCCCGCCAGCCGCCTTGCAGATTCGTGACCGCAAAAACGTGCCGTGCTATAGGCTCAAACACCCGCAAACCCCCCAATCGCGCGGAACATCACGAGTTCGCCGCCGCGAGATCCAAACTTGCCACCGCATAGAGACGAAAAGACCCCCTGCCCGTCATCTCATGGACCAGCCCGCGGTCTTCGAGAGGCGTGCAGCATGGTCCGGTCGGCATAAGGCTTGTGGCTCGACACCGAGCTGTTCGGCCCCCTCCCCTTGCCTCCTCCAATCCCCACAATTTTATTTCGAATACGGAATCATGAATTACTTTCAAAACGGCGGGATATGGTGACGAAAGTTGAGAACAAAACAACCGGGGAGCCGTGTCATGAAGTCAAAACTGAGCCAAAAAGACAAACAGGTGCTGAACGAAGCCCTGTTCGACAGTGTGTGCGATGGTAAGGGTGTCGAGCTGATTACCGCGCTCTTGCATGCGGGCGCCGATCCCAATACGGGTCTCAATACGGCCCGCTTTCCAGGTGATACAAAAATTACGTCGTTGATGGTGGCGTCTTCGATCTATTACGTTCCCGAGGAAAGCCAACGGCTCATTAACGTCTTCGTCGCGGCGGGTGCCGACCTTGCGGCAAAAGATTCCAGAGGCATGTCGCTCATCGCGTACGCGCGCGCGAACTGCAATGACAGTTTTGCGGAACAACTGAAACAAGCCAAGCGGCAGAAAAAACCGTCACCCTGAAAAACGAGGTCAATGTGAGGGCGGAGGAACGCGAACCACACTCAGTCGAGGACAAGAGCGTGACTATTGAGCAAACTTCACATATCACAGTGATCCACACGTCCGTCACGACGGGTGGGACGATCAAAGGTATTTACGCGATAAGCGAAGACATTTGGCGCGAACTGAATCGACAAACGCAAAAGCCAACCGGCTATGCCCTGACGCAGTGGCTTGCAGGCAAGGGATGCCAACTCGATTCTTCCGACGGACCGGCCTGGATTAGTCGCGGCACAGATGGATCGACCCTGGAGATGTATTACCGCGACGGCAAGCTGCATCGGGAGGATGGCCCAGCGATTGTCCGGCGCAACACCGATGGTTCGACCGTGAAGATGTATTACCGCGACGGCAATCTACAACAGTTTCCGCGACCGGCCATTCCCGGTGTAACGATCGAACGCCCCACGCCGAAAGCGCCGGATACGCCGCGCGCGCCCGGCCCACCGTAAGAAGGAGCCGGATATGCCCAGCACACCCAAGAAACTTCCGGTGAACCCCGCCACCGGCGGCCCGCCCCCGGTTGACTTCTCCGAAGCGTCCGACTGGCTGGCGGCGTTTGCCAGAGACTTAAAAAAAACGGGCTATGCCGGTTGCGTCAGCAGCGACTGGAATGATGAATATGCGGAGTGGCTGAGGCGCGGGCGCTCGGTCAATGGCGACAAGTCGCGCGGTAAATGGGAGGAAAAGGAAAAGCACGATTTCCCCTCCGACCTGAAGAAGGAAGGCGAGCATTTCGGCCCGGTTGCAGAAGAATCGACGCGCGACATTTTTCTCTGGACTCCGGACCCCTTTCACGAAAGGTGCGGCGCCGACTATAGAGACACCCGCTACAAGGATGCGGGCTGGCGGCAGGAAATAAAAATTCTTGGAGATATCCGCGCCAGGCATCATGGAATGCAGTGGGACACAGCATTAAAAATATGGAAGGAAGATAATCGCTCGAACTACTGGCATACCGGAAACATGCTGACGGTTTCTTTCACGGCCCCCGAGGGAGCGGCGAGCTTGGACGACATCAAGATCATCGTGACCGAACAATGGGGTTCTTCGGAAGGACACCACATTCACCGGGAGAATTTCACAGGATGGAGCGATGCGGAAAAGCAAAGACTCACCGGTACGCAAGCTCCGCAACCGACCGTAACCGAATATGCATGGAAGAACCGCCAGAAGGCCTTTGACGCCGCAACCGCCTGGATCGGGGCCAACAGCAGCCCGGGCGTCACGGCCAGGCCGCCGTCAACGCGAGCACCGGACAGACCAGGCGCGCCTGGTCCGGGATAATGGAAACCCAAGTCTCGCGCGATTACACCAAGCCGGTTGGCATCCCTGACGCCAAGTCGACATTGTTCATCGTTCGACTAGTTCGCCGCGTTCTCGCGACCCCCCAGCCATCTGCAAATACCCTACTTTCATCTCGAACAAATCCGGCCAGCGTTCTTTCATGCGCAGAAGTGCAACCGGACGGGCCTTGGTCTTCGTTTTTATTGCAATATTGTTTCGTTCTCGTCTCTTGCCGCGTAATTTTCTTGCTTTTTTTTGCTCAAACCAAAAAAGTCAAATTACTTTCATAACGGCGGGTTATGGTGCAAAAAGTTGATATTGAAACAACCCTTCAGGAGAAACGACGATGAGTGATCCGCAACTGTTGAAGAACGCAGCAAAAACGATCTTCGAGAAAAAGAATCAGGCAAACGCGCCCATCTTTACAGAAGTACGCGATTATTTCCTGACCTTGGTCAACGCGTTAGTCGATGCGGGTTATCAGAGTAGAAGGGGCTTCGGCAATGATACTAAAGAAGACAAGGGGTATCGGACTGCATGGATTTCAAGAACCCACGCGATATATTCCGCTGGGATGACAGAGAACTCAGGATAAGTATGATGGGACGCACCGCATTTCAAGATTTCGTGGGCTACCCTGCGTATGACGGCTACAGGGCTAATTACGGACCACTTCAGTGCGTGGAATTCCATGTCGGCAGCGAACAGACGATCATAGCGGTTGGGCAGGCTATTGGATACGTGGCTGGAAATGGAATTGCTCTCGTACCAAGCAGGAAGGACCGGATGACCTTGCACGAATTTGACTGGAAGGACCGGGAGAAGGCTCTCGAAGAGATCACGACCTGGATTCTGGAGAATAGCAGTCCCGAAATCGTTAATACAATTCTGCCCCCGGCGGAAAGGAAGGCCGCTCCGCCACCTGCCCCGCCGGCCGCTCTCGTTCCCGACGTGACAGCCGGGAGGCCCGTGCCGACAGCGCCGGACGCACCGAGTACGCCCGGCCCGGCGTAAGGAAAAACGAAACAACCATTGAGGAGTAAGGATCATGGACAAGAACGTTAAACGTCTGGCCTCTGCGCTAAACAATATGGCTACCTCCCGCCGCGCATTAGTCGGCGTGACGGCTCAGATGAATCTGGCCTCTGCGCTGGGCAATATGAACACCTCCCGCCACGAATTAGCTGGCGTGACGGCTCAGTTGTCCGCTAAGAGGCACGGTCTGTCGTAATGGCGGTTTATGGTGAAGAAGTCGAACCCGAAATAGCAACTGAGGAGAAAGATCATGAAAACAATAGATAGCACGGAGTTCAAGCAAGTGGCGCAACAATTGGTAAAGGAATTCCATCTCAATTCCAATTGTGCATCAAAGATTATCGCAGTCCTCGAAGCCAACTCGTATCCACAAAGGCCCAGTGACTGCGGTTACGACCACTCCTACCCCAATAATGGGTTGGGAGGCATCTGTTGAATGTACGATTTGCCCGACGGATATTTATCGTCACGGCGCGAGACTATTTCGAATTACTTTCGAAACGGCGGGTTAGGGTGAATGAAGTACCAACTGAAACAAGCATTGCAGGAGAAAGATCATGGGCGTCCAGAATTACGAAGGCGTGCGGGAACTGGCTATGAAAGAGTCGGACAAACAGGAATTTGAAGCTGGTTTTCAGAAAATCCGCGATGCGATTGTGAGCTATGGCTTCGCCCAGAAAGCTGCCGATAGCCTGAAGTTCAAGGTATCCGAGCATACTCTGGAGATTTCGGAGAGTGAGCGCAAAAGCGGCGCTTGGCACATTTACGGCGACGGCAAACCGTTTTTCGCTCTGACGTTGACGGCGCCCGGTTCCATTGAGTCTTCGGTAGGTGCAGGGTCGGCGGCGCCAACAACGCTGCCGGAAGAACAGCAATCCCGTCTGCTGGCGTTAGAAATCGGCATCAATCTTCTGCCGAACATAAACAAGGTATTGCAGCAGATTTACAGCCAGAACGGCAATGCAGCGGGCGGCGTGTCAGGGAGCTTGGCAGAATACAATTTTGAAACGACCCTGCGCTGCGAGCCGAAAATATACATGGAGGCGTTGAACGACATCGTCCATATGCGCCTCATGATGATCGCTCCACCACCGGAACTGGCGTCCAAACGGCCCGCGCCGAGCGCGCCCGTCGCACCGAACGCCCCAAGCCAACCGTAAAGACAGCCTTCGCCACCGGCTCAGGTCTCCGTGAATTCCAAATACCCGCCTTCATTTCGAATCGCAATTCCGGCCAGCGCTCCCGCATCCGCAGAAGTGCGATCCATGGCGACCAGTCCTCGGAGAGGAACCGGAACATCACGAGTTCGCTGCCGCGAGATCCAAGCTTGCCACAGCATAGAGGCGAAAGGACCCACGCCCCGTCACCTCGCGGACTAGCCGCAGGTCTTCGAGAGAATTCAACATGGCGCGCGCGGCATGAGATGTAATTTTCAAGTGCCGACTCGCCGCAGCCGCTGACACGGCGGGAGTGCGGATCAAGAGGTCGATCAGCGCCGCCATGTGAGAGGTTGAACGCCTGCGCTGCGCCGCGTCGTGCAGGCGGCGCTGCGCCAGGGTCAGATGGCTGTGGAGCTTGAAGCCCCATTCAGCGGCTCGACCGCATGCCTTCAAAAACAACCCCTCCCACGAGACAGCAAGGTCCGGCCGATATTCCGACGCCGCACCCAGAAACCCGATCGACGGCAACAGGCAATAACACGAGGTGAGACCCGCGCGATACAGCCAAGCCATCGCGAGCGCGCGGCCCGCCGCAGCGCCGATGCAATCGGCGGCTCTGCTTTTGTGCCAGGTCGCGATGATGTCGGCGGCGGCGTGAAGCGGCGACAAGCTTTCCCAGGCGGCGACGATCGATGGCTGCAACGCCTCTTCGAGCGCTTCGCGCATTTCCTCGGGAGCGTGATTGCGGCTTTGCAGCCAGTCAGGCAAATCCGGGTGATCGACGGCGCGGTTTTGCAAGCGAATCCGCGTGAGGGCGAGGATTCTCTGCGGACTAAAGAGGTGGCGCGGGTTTCGGCGCATGAGCGTCGAAAGCATGCCGTGGATATCTGTGGCCCGTCCAATATCTTGGTCCGGTGCCCGGTCGAGCATATTGTTCAGCCGCAGCACCAAGTCGTGCGCAGAAACATACATCCCATCCAAACGCAAAGAGGCGCAGGCTTCATAAACCAACGCCCTACTGACCCACCCCGCACGCACGGCTTCGGGCGCCCCCGCAAGCCGTTCATCCAACCGGACGCTCGCCGCATCGGGCACACCGAAAGACAGGGGCGGTTTTGCGTGATTAACTGCCTCGCGATGTCCGGAATCGGCAGAAAAAAATCTGTCTGGAACTTTCTGTAAATTTCCCTCTTGAGCTAAGCCATTGAACATTCGACACCAGATCGGTGAAAAGTAACTTATCTGTGAGTTACGGTACGCTGCTTCGAGGACTTCCGTAAGGCTTCGTTTCGTAGACGGAAAGACGCCAAATTGACAGAATCGATTAGTCACGGTAAGAAGAATTTATCAGGAGTAATCGTCGCGGTTCATTTCGTTTCAGGTTTGATTTTGATGGAAGCAAACCTCAAAGAGCCTTCCTCAGTCGTATGGCTCGACACCGAGCTGTTCGGTCCCCTCCCCTTGCCCGCAGATCCCGCGCTGCGGAGTGATACCGAAGCTATCCTGGCCCGAGCCCGCGCGCTGGCCAGCCGTTCGAAGGCCACCGAGACGCTCCGCTCCTACCGGACAGCCTGGACACAGTGGTGCGGCTGGTGCGAACTCATGGGCTATCAGCCGCTCGGCGGCGACACGCTCGCGGTGGGCATGTTTCTGGCTCACCTATCGCGCACCAAGAGCCTCGCGACTGCCCGCACGCGCCTTGCAGCCGTGGCTACGGCGCATCGGATTGCGGGAGTTCCGCTCGACACAAAAGCGGGTCCGATCGCCAACGTGCTTGAAGGATTCAAGCGGGAACAGGGCGTCAAACCGCTCAAACAAGCAACGCCGCTGCTCGTGGACGTGCTGAAGCGCTTGCTCGGAATCTACGCCAAAGACACGTCCGCAAACCGGCGCGACAAAGCGCTTCTCTTGACCGGATTCGCCAGTGCGTTGCGTCGTTCGGAGATCGTTGCGCTTGATGTGGAAGATGTTGACTCCGTGCCGCAGGGCGTGGTGCTTCACCTGCTGCGCTCAAAAACCGACCAGCACGGTAAAGGCGAATTGATCGCCATACATCGAGGGACCGACAGTGAATTTTGCGCCGTCACGGCGCTTGAGCGCTGGATCGAGCTTCGCGGCCCAAAGCCGGGTCCGTTGTTCACACGTCTGCATAAGGGCGGCCGGATGACCGGTGAACGCTTGCGGCCGCAAGCCGTTGCTCTTGTGGTAAAACGCGCCGCCCTGGCCAGCGGTCTCAATCCTGGCAGCTTCTCCGGGCACAGCTTGAGAGCGGGCCTGGCCACCTCGGCGGCGCTGGCGGGCGCCGACCTCAAGGACATCATGGCGCAAACCCGTCATCGCTCGCACGACATCGCCCTTCGCTACATCCGCCGCGCCGAGATCTGGAAGGACAATGTTACCCAACTGCTTTTTAGCCCGCTTGCCATCGACCAACGGCACGGCTAGCGCCGACCGTGTACGTTGACCGCCCGGCCACTTTCCGTTACATCGATGAGCATGGCCAAACCAAAAAAACATCCCGGCAAACACCTCGCCACGCTCCGTCCGGTGGAAAGCCTTATCCGTGTGGTCCGGGGTCAGAAGGTCATGCTCGATGCTGATCTGGCGGAGTTGTATGGCGTGCCGACAAAGCGTCTCAATGAAGCAGTCAAACGCAATCTGAGAAGGTTCCCAGGGACCTTCATGTTCCGGCTCTCTCGGGAAGAGTCGGTCGCTCTAAGGTCGCAAATTGCGACCTTAGAAGCAGGGCGGGGCCGATACTCGAAATATCCGCCGCTCGCCTTCACTGAGCACGGCGTTGCGATGCTGTCTGCCGTGCTAAACAGCGATCGGGCCATCGAAATGAGCATTTTCGTGATCAACGCCTTTGTACGCATCCGAGAACTCATGGCGGCCAACAAGGACATCGCTGCCCGCATCGATAAGCTGGAACGCGGCCACGACCGCACCGCATCGGTCATCGAGGTGCTGGTGGAGGATATCGACCGCCTGGCCCACGAGGTGAAGGACATGAAGGCTCTCCCACCCGTGACCAAACGCAAGATTGGCTTCCGGTTGGGCAATGACCAGGACTGAGCTTGCACACCAGACGCTGAGCCAAACGACGGCACGAGCGACCTACCCTCTTTCTGGGTTCTTATAAGGGATACTTATCGGAACCCAAGGAGAATCGATACCAAGGCACACTACCACGACCACTTTTTTGACGATCCCACGCAAGTGCTTGTTCGGCAAGAGGGAAAATCGATTCCAAATTGTGGCAAGCACCCGCTGGGAACCCCCGCTCACCGGGTGTCGGAAGGCAGTCAATCACGCAAATAAAGAGCACTTAACCGTGCAAAAAAAGGCACTCAATGATGCAAACAAATTCTCGCAGATCCCGTATTCTCAACGGGAACCGTGATTACTGTCATCGCTCAATCGGAGTTTCTGTTCGCTTGCTACTCAGACCCCATATAGAGCGATGTTTGAGAAGGCAGATTCGGACAGGACGATATCGGGGAGACCGCGCGCACCGATCAACATGCGGAGTCTCTGCGACAAGCTTGCGCAGACCCTCGAATCAAGGAAAGCTTTCGGATAGCTACTTGGTAGCTTTCTGAATTCGGATAGCATCCTGCTACCAGATAGCTATCGGTTGACCGTCGGATAGCTTTCCGATCAACTATTAGACACGCCTCAACTCTCACGCGGGAATACCTCATGCCGGTCATCGTCTTCGCAAGCCCGAAGGGAGGTGCGGGAAAATCCACCTCCGCCGTGGTGCTCGCCACCGAACTCGCTCTCAAGGGGGCCAGTGTCACCGTAATTGACGCCGACCCGAACAGGCCGGTCTCCCAGTGGGCGCGACGACAGGGCTGTCCCGAGAACCTGGCTGTTCTCACCGATGTCTCGGAAGCAACAATCATCGAAACGATTGAAGAGGCAGCGCAACGGACGACTTTTGTGGTGGTCGATCTCGAAGGCACGGCCTCGATGACGGTCGCGTATGCGATTAGCAGAGCCGATCTTGTGATCGTGCCGACCCAAGGCTCCCAACTCGACGCCGCCGAGGCTGCTAAGGCGGTCAAGCTGATCCGGCAGCAGGAGAGGGCCTTCGGCCGAAATATACCCTACGCGATTCTATTTACGCGCACGAATGCCGCGATTCGTCCGCGCACCCTTCAACACATTCGAGACGAATTCAAAAACCACAACGTCCCGGCGCTTCAAACGCAGATGCACGAACGCGAAGCGTTCAAAGCCATTTTCTCGTTTGGCGGCACGCTCGAATCGCTTGACGCGAGCCAGGTCAGCAACCGGGACGCCGCCATAAGAAATGCTCTCGAATTGGCGGGCGAGATCCTCACTCTGCTCCGCGAGAACGCGGAGCCCTCAGAGGAACCCGCGTTAGCCCAGGAGGTTGCGTGATGACATCACAGCGCGCCAGCGTGTTCGATCAGGCACCCGAGATTGACATCTCCGGATTCGAGCCGAGAAAAACAGCCAAGCCTGCCGCTCGACCAGATGAGCTGAAAGCAATTTCAGAGAGTGCCAGTTTTGTCAGCCGCGAGCCCGTCGCGCCGAGTTCCAAGGCCGCGCCCACTCCGCGAGCATCGCGCGAAGCGCAGAAGGAACCGATAGCGCGCGAGCCGAGGCGGCACCGCACCGGCAGAAATATCCAGCTCAACATCAAGGCCCGGGCCGAGACTATCGACCGGTTCTACGCGATTGCCGATCGCCATGGCTGGGTTCTCGGCGAAACATTCGAGCGCGCGGTTGCTGCACTTGAGCGCACCGCTGCGAACTGAAATTCTCCAAAGCAGGGGAGGGTGCGCCAAGGCTTGCCGCCCGAAGTCATAGCCTCCATGCCCAAAGACGCCGAGCGGGCAGGGGAGAACCGCCCCGTCTCGGCCCTCGGCCCGCAGGCAACGAGCAGCAATTCACGATATGGAACCAATTGAAATGCTTTGGATTCTTCAACATAATACCGCCCTTGCCTCTAAAGGCAGACCGTCTAGACACTTGACAAAACTACTGGAATCCCGTAGTATATGAATCTGGAATTCGAGTGGGACGATATCAAGGCCGCCGAGAACCTTCGTAATCACGGAGTGAGCTTTGCTCAGGCGGCCCTAGCCTTCCGCGACCCGTTCGCCGTCGAGTGGATCGACCTGCGGGAAGCCTACGGCGAAGAGCGAATAATCCTACTCGGCGTGACCGGCAATCAGGTGCTGACCGTTGTCTATACGGAGCGGGCGGAACGGATCAGAATCATCTCAGCCCGACGGGCGACAAAAAATGAGCAAGCACACTACTATCGCGAAAATGCGCCGTAACGACGAACTTGTCCGGATCAAACCGGATGGCACGGAAGAAATTCTGGACACTCCGCCGCTGGCTCCGCTGAGTCCTGCAGAAATCGAAGCTGCCGCCTCCCGCGACTCCGAAAATCCGCCCCTCACCGATGCACGCCCTGGGCAACTGCGTCCTGTTCCGCGCGTCAAAACCCTACGCCGCGCCCTCGCGCTAACTCAGGAGGAATTCGCTGCGCGCTACCACATCCCACTTGGCACCTTGCGCGATTGGGAACAGGGCCGCTCTGAGCCGGACCAGCCGGCTAAAGCGTACCTCGCCGTCATCGCGCGCGATCCCGAAGGCATCGAGCGTGCATTGCATTCCGTGCCAGGCTAATGATCGCCGTCGCCCTGATCATGCGTCCGGAGCCTAGCGGTCCAAGGTCTCAGCCTTCATGGCGCGCGCCTGCCGGCGTTCCTGTTGCTCGGACATGAACATACCCTGGCCGTGCCCGGCGCTTCTGTGTCCGTCTTCAGTTGCACACCTACGGAAATAGTCCAGGATAAAAACGCGCAGCGACGAGGCAAGGGAGCCGTTCGGCGGTCTGCGTCGGGCCACATAGCTGCACACGTCGTGCGGCGTGCAGAATTCGCGGCGGCAAATCTCCGCCAGCGTATCCCATATTTGCGGTTCCAGCCGGATGCTTGTCCGGCGTCCTCGGACGCTCACATTGCGCATCACGAGTGCGCTGTGTCTGTCCGCATGTGAATCTTCGTTCGAAGACGAGAGACGGTTCAGAAAGGCAGAATCCATGGGAGCCATCCGTGCATGCGATACCGCGCCAAATATACAACCGTGGAAACCACACTATAAACCATGAGTTGTTAATATCCGGTTTGCACGAAGGCAGTTTGCAATGCTTGCAGATAGTTGGGGCGTTTTTGAACATGCCCCGATATTCATCGACGATTGCCCGCCAATCCCGACATACGCTACGCGAGTGGGCCACCAGTGAAAACCTGTTATCCGAAATAGAAGGGAAGGGGGACGCCGGGCTTGCCTTTGTCTCACCGCCGTGGTGTAAAGTGGTGTAAATACTCGAAGAAGTACCCCACTACTACGTGAAAAAAAACAGAGACAAACGTCATGAACAGTCACAAGACAGTCTTCGTCCGCGCGTCGATCAGTTTTCCGCCCGCCCTTTACGAAACTCTCGAAGATATTGCGAAGCAAAAGAAGGTGTCGTTGGCTTGGGTTGTGCGTGACGCGGCAGAGCGGTATGTTGTAGACGAGTCAGGAAATGGTAAATACGGACATAGGAGAGCGGCTCAGGGTACCGGCAAACTAAGTCGAAGAGCAACATGACTAGCTTCACGGAACTCCAGATCACCGTCGCAATGGGTCTCCGCATCACCAAGACGCAGAAGCGGGACCGGTCAAACCGATGGACAGACTGACGCCACAAAGACGAAGCTGGAATATGAGCAGGATAACCCAGAGTTCCCGCCATCCTGCCGGATGGCGTGGGCGACCTGAGTTATACGCTGGCTCTGTCTGCATGCGCCCCGGGGCCATGCTCGCGCATCGGGAGGAGTTGATCGGCAAAACCGAACCGGAAACCGCGAAGAACCAGCCCAGTCAAGACGAGAAACAGGTTTCCCGTCAGGCCGCCGAACCGATCCGCAACGCCTCCGTACGCTATGCGCAGGCGCTAGGCCAGCACTACAACATCCTCGATCCGTACGCCTCTCTCGCCAGCGCGGCGATCGCGGAGCATGCGTCCTTTCGCAGCGATCGTGAGCGGCTCGACAAGCAAATCGACCAGGCCGCCAATCCTGAAGTCCGCCGGGCGCTCGAGATCCGCAAGGATATCGAGAAGGCCGATTACGTCGCCCTGACCAGCGACCGCATCGCACAGCAGAGCTTCGTCATCACCGGAAACAAAGGCCCCAATTCGGAGTTCGACAAGTTCAGCAAGCAGGCGGAGTACAATCGGCAGCAGGCCACAGAAATGCGCCAGCAATGGCGCGACCTGACGCAGCAGCAACAACTCTCCCGGCCCGCGAATACTCCGACTGCCCAACCAGCACCAACGCGCGATGCGATGGGACCGAACCGCTACGCGGATTTAAAGAAAGACCAGCCTGCCACGCCGCCCAATGACCCCAATGCCGAGCGTCTCAGGATTCAAGAGCAACAGCTTCAGCGGCCGCGCCCGCGCGGCCCGAAAATGTGACTAACATGGGGTATGAATTCGGTGGCACGCCTTACACATTTACTTACACACTTTCACAGTGCATGGTTCTAAGTGACTTAAAACAAAGATTGTTAGAAACACACGACGTGCACTTAAAATCCGCTGTCCTTTACGGGACGTGTGGGTTCGACCCCCACCCCGGGCATATTAAAATCGCTAGATAAAAATTGACTGGTTTGCGAATCTCGACCCGCGCGTACTGCTACGACTTCGCAAAGGGAATGGGCGCCACACATCGCCCCGCAGCCCCACCTAAGAATCCGGCGCCAAACACTCTTCAGACCGCATCGAGTTTGACACCGATGCCCGGGATAATTTTGTTGTTACCCCATGGTTGCCATGAGCAAACGGTGCCGCAAACCACGACTGCATCGCCGGGAAATTGTAACCACACGCGCTTCCCGATACTCCATTCTCTGATGCTGTATACAAAGCAACCGCCAACGGAGAGGTTGATTGTTACAACCTTCTCGGCGTCTTCAAACGTGCCGTCCGCGGAAAGATACACCGCTATATGGCCACTTTTTCTGAGTTCTTTCCGGAGCGTTCTAGGGTTGAAGTTTCGGCATTCATAAACAAATTGTTCAACGGATTCTTTTCCCAGAATCAAAACCCCGTTGCCGGCAAGCTTAAATTTGCCGAATGGATAAAGTTCAAGCAAATCCTGGATGGCCTTTTTATCGGTCGGCGAAGCTTTTATCAGGGTGATAACTTCCAAGAGGATGCCGCACGCACGAATTTTCTGAAGCACTGCTGGCAATTCAGCAGGCGAGGCCAATAACGTGACTTCCATGTCGAAAGATTTCAATGAGTCTGCGACATATTTCGAACATGTTCGTCGAGAGCGACTACTATGCACGTTGCCACGTCCGCAGTCGTCACGCTCACTGGCTCTCCGAAAGCAGGGAAATTCTTGATCTCCGTTCGCCATGGTGGGCCGCCAACCCGACTGGCGATGACACTTCCGATTACCGCCCGTTCCGCCTGGGGGCCCCAGATTCCGGTTAGCCCGTATACTTTTATCGGCTCGAAGACCGGACACATTACCGATTGCTTTACGATTCTTCGCGTGACTTGGCAAATCATGGGGATATCTGAGGGGCACCAGCGCCGTTTCGAGAGGTTTTGTGGGAATTATGGCATCATGTTATGAATAACTCTTGCGATTGCCTTTGACCGGGAGGTCGAACCTCGGCGCGGGCAGTTTTTCCTATGAATCTAAAAAATAGAATGTATTCTTCGGTCGACGAAAGCGTCGCCGATATTCCGGACGGCGCCATTGTGATGTTTGGCGGGTTCGGCGGCGCCGGCTTTCCCAACAATCTGATACAGGGACTGGCGCGACGCGGAGCGAAAAATCTTCGAGTAATCAGCAACAACTGTGGTACCGGCGACGGCGAGCTTGGAATTCTATTCAAGAATCGCCAGATCCGTCACGTTGTGGCCGCGTTTCCCGGGCCCGGTGCGACGTACTTCCAGCAGCAATTCGATGCCGGTGAAATTGAGCTTGAACTGGTGCCCCAAGGCATCTTGTGCGAACGAATGCGAGCGTTTGGAGCGGGGATCCCGGCGTTCTACTCACCGGTCGGCGTTGGAACCGATGTTGCTACAGGGAAAGAAGAACGCGTGATCCGCGGTAAGCGTTATATTCTGGAACAAGCACTGGGAGCGGACTATGCGCTTATAAAAGCTCAGTGCGCCGATCATATGGGCAACTTGGTCTATCGCAAAGCCGCGCGCAATTTCAATCCCATCATGGCTACCGCCGCCAAAACCACGATTGTAGAAGTGGAGGAGGTAGTCGAAACTGGCGAACTCGATCCGGAGACGATCGTCACGCCTTCCATCTTTGTCAATCGTATCGTCATCGCTAAAGGGCTTCGCTATGTCTAAGCAGCGCCTCACCCGCGAGCAGATCGCCGAACGCGCCGCGCTCGAATTACCTGACGGCGCCTATGTCAATCTCGGCTGGGGCATACCTAATTTGATTGCAGCCTACGTCCCGAAGGACATTACGATTTATTTTCACAGTGAAAACGGAATACTAGGCATGGGGCAGCGCGCTCGAAAAGGACTAGAGGACTTTGATCTTGTTGACGCGATGAAAGTGCCGGTGACGCTCATCCCAGGCGCAGCTTACTTTTCGCAAGATGATGCGCACGTAATGACCCGAGGCGGGCACCTTGATATTTGTGTCCTCGGTGGCTTGCAGGTTTCGGAGAGAGGTGATCTCGCCAATTGGCGCGTTCCCGGAGCGAAAGGCGCTGGCGGCATCGGAGGTGCCATGGACATCGCCGTCGGCGCTAAGCGTCTCATAGTCACCATGGAACACACCGCGAAAGACGGCCTGCGCAAAATCGTCAAGACGTGCACCTACCCACTCACGGCGATCGAATGCGTGAATACCATCATCACTGACTTGGCGGTGATTGACGTGACTTCTGACGGATTGTCCCTGCGCGAGGTAGCGCCCGGCGTCACGCCGGAGGAAGTGCAAGAGCACACCGAGCCGAAGTTACGGTACGCAGGAAGCGTTCCTGAAATGCCGATCAGGAAAGTCTATCAATAACATTTTTCGCTCTTCGATTGCGAACTGATGTCACAGTTTGTGGCCCCGATAGTTTTTTAGGGCAAGGTTTCGCGGTTTGCGAAAAACTTGCTCTTATCCGGTATCGGCAGGCGCTTGAAGTTTTGGAAGTCGGACGGGCGGGTTTCGCCCCGCCAGAATCAACGCCGTGGCATAGGGTTTTAGCCCCCGAAGCTACGTGGTACGCCTCGGAGTATAACTTCAAAAAATGGCAAGCCAACGAAACGAAAGCAGTAAACCGATAACCTATTGGATTGGTGAGGGCGGCTCCTGGCTCCTGCGTCACGTGGTCAGTGCCCTGGCGGCCACAGGAATCACGCCAAACATGTTCACGTTTTTGGGCTTGGCGGTAAATTCCTGGGCGGCTGCCTTGTTCGCCATGGGCAGATTCCGGCAGGCGGCTGCGGTATTGTTCCTCGCCGGGTTTTTGGACATGGCCGACGGTCAAGTTGCCCGGCGAGTCGGCCGGGTGACCGCCTTCGGCGCGTTTCTGGATTCCACGCTTGACCGTTATTCCGATCTCGCCTTATATATGGGCCTTGTGGTGCATTACACCCTGATCGGGCGATCGTTTTACATGGCGCTTGCGGCTGTGGCAATGGCAAGTTCGTTTATGGTGAGTTATTCGCGTGCCCGCGCCGAATCTATTATTCCGTCATGCAAAGTGGGATTTATGGAGCGCCCTGAACGGCTCGTGTTGCTCATCATGGGTGGGATCTTCCATAGAATGGCACAAGTCCTCTGGGTGATAGCGACGATTTCGACGCTTACGGTCATCCATCGCGTCGTCTACACCTGGCAGGAATTGCGAGCCGGCCGTTCACTTCCGGCCGCGAGCGCAACGCGAACTTCGTAACCTTTCGGCGCCAGTCCAACGCATTTACACTTTTTCGACCGGGTTCTCTCGCAGTGATTCTTCCACCGGCGCAGCTATGATCTCGCGCACACGTTCTTTTAGTGCATCCAGGTCGCCGCGCCCAATTTGCCTGGTATCAATAGGGCTGTGCAGATAAACCGTAATTTTCTCAGGATAAAGCATCCAGTTTCCTGTTTGAAAGAACTGATAAGAGCCGACCATACTTACCGGAACAATGGGAACGCCAAACTTCTGAGCCAGACTGAAAATGCCCTTCTTAAATGCCTTAACATGCCCGTCGCGCGTGCGCGCACCTTCGGCGAAGGCGATGAGGCTTATACCCGAATCCAGCGCGGCCTTGGCACGTTGTGTCATGAGGGCGAGTCCTTCGCGGCTTGGTTCGTCCGGGACGGCGATGTTTCCGAAGCGGCCCATCATCCACCCATAGACCGGCAATTTGAAATGCGACTCCAGTTCGAAGCCGCGCACGAATTGCGGAATCGCGGAATAGACCACGAACGGATCGAACAAACTCACGTGATTACAAATAAAAATGCAGGTTTGCGTGGAATCGAAGCCCGACGCAAGACGCACCTCCAGCTTCGCACCCGCTAAGCGCAAAATATTCCGGAAGAAGAGCCGTTGCGGATAATCGTTTTTGCGAGGATCGACAAAGACGGCGAGGCAAATTAAGAACAAGCAGACAACCGCAAAATGGATCCCGCTGATGGCCCACAGCAACAGCGAACGCACCGTGAGGTACGTTTTCCTCATACGACAACATCCAGCGCGCCGGGCAGAACCTCTACCGAATGACACTGCAGGCGCATGCTTTCCCCATCCACCATCACGTTAACGGGTGCCTGCAGTTCGAATTCAATTCGTTTCACGGCGGCGCGCGACGCCAAACGATGCTGGATATGCGTCCCTGTGAACAATCGCGGAAACGCCCAAACCAATCCCATCCGGCCGATCGGACCCCAGCGCACATATTCGATTAATCCGTCGCAAGGATCGGCTTGCGGCGCAATCATCATTTTGCCGCCCGTAAATTTGCTGTTGCTTATCGAAATAAAAAGAGTTTTTCCGCGATCCCAGTTTGTCGCCTCGCCTCCCAGTTTATGAGGGAAGGCTAGATGCTGAAGCTTTACCAGGCGCATGAAAACAGCAAAAACATACCCCAGCTCGCCCCAACGTTTGAATCGGCGGTTAGCGGTTTCCGCTACATCAGCTGCGAACCCAAGAGTAAGAAGATTGAGAAAGTAGAGTTCTCCTTCCGCGTGGCGTAAGCGAATCACGTCGCAGGGGCGCCGGTTCCTGTGTTGAATCGCTTCGATGGTGTGTTCCACGCCGCTGGTGGTGAAATCTTTTAGAAATGAGTTTCCAGTTCCGAGTGGCAAAAAACCCAAAGCCGGTCGGCCATGCCTGATTGCTTCAGGAAAAAGCCCGTTAAGGATTTCGAAAGATGTGCCGTCGCCCCCGACGGCAAGAAAAGTTCGCATCCCATTGGCGTATGCTTTTCGAGCAATATCAGTCGCTTCGCCCGCGCGGGTTGTCATCACTATCTTGAGTTCAATACCAGTTCCCCGCACACGCTCGAGAGCGCCAGTCGCCAATTGCCCGGAACGTCCGCCGCCTGCAGCGGGATTGACGATCGCGAGGAAGCGCTCGGTCACAATTACGAATGCTCCGCTGACAGATTCGTGCGCTCGGTCACAGAGCCACCACTGCGGAGCGATCGCAACTTTGCCGGATCTGTTCCGCTAATTCGCCGCGCTTAACCTTGAGAGAAGCCGTGAGGGGGAAGTCACGGTCCCACACCAAGTAGCCGCTTATTCGTTTGAAATTCAGCAAACCGCGATTCCGTTGCGCAAGGTTTGCTATGACATCGTCGGTGACCGCTTGTGAAGATTCCGGATGAACCACAAGTACGAGCCGCTCGCCTAACATTGTCCTGGCGGGCCAGAGATAGTTCGCGGCGAAGACGCAGAGTTCCTTGACTGGCAGGCCCTCGAAGGACGTTTCGATATCCTCGGGATAAATGTTCTTGCCTTCTTCAGTGACGATCATGTTTTTCTTGCGGCCGAAGAGTTGCAGATGGCCGCTGTCGTCGATCCGGCCTAGGTCCCCGGTCATCAGCCAGCCGCCCACAATTGTTCCCGCCGTCATTTCCGGATCATCCAGATAGTGTGACATTAGGGTTTTGCCGCGCACGGCCACTTCGCCGATGCCTTCAGCATCAGCATTTACAATCTTCACGGTCATTCCTGGCAAAGGCTTCCCAACGGTGTCGGCGCGAAAAGGCTTGAAATCGTTCAGCGTGATTGCCGTTCCGGCTTCCGTGCAGCCGTAGCCATTGCCGACTTGGATGCCGAGATCGTAGAAGAATTGAAGCGTCGAAGGCTCTGTAAAAGCGCCACCAACGAACAGCGCTTGAAGTTCGCCTCCGAAGGCTTGATGCACCTGTGGCAACAGCGCGCGACTTAGTTTCAGGCGCGGCCTGCGACGGGTCAGCTTGCGATTCAAGCCAATCAGCGCGTTCAGCATCGATCTCTTTGCTTTCGGTAAATCGGCGAAACGCTGACGCAAGCCGCGCTCGAGGTTCTTCAGCACCATCGGCACCAGCGCCATGTACGTGATTTTGTACTTGGTGAAAGCTTCGCGGATGTATTCCGGACGCAGCGTGCGCAGATGAACTACCGTCGCGCCGCAAACAAAGGGTCCGATAAACCCCACCATAAAATCGATCGCGTGGTTCGTTGGAAGAATGCTGAGGTAGCGCGTGCCTGGCCAGAACGGATATAGCGCCGTTAACGCCATGCATTGTTCGAGATAATTTTCATGCGTTAATACGCAGCCTTTCGGACGGCCACCGGTTCCCGATGAATAGACGATGCATGCCACATCTTGCCGGGCGCGTTGCAGAAAAACCGGCTCGTCAAATTCAACAAATTCCTCCCAACGCTTCGCTCCGGCTAGGTCCGCGTTTTGTGGTGCTTCAGTTACCAGCGCAACGCGTGTTACTAGATCCTTGAATCCTTCCGCCTGCGTAATCCCACGCCATAGATGGTATTCGACAACCAGGAATTCGGCTTTGGCATGGGCCAAGAGCTTTAACTGTTCCGCGGGTGCGAGTTTGTAATCGAGCGGCACCAGAACCCCGCCGCAGAAGAAAATTGCATAAGCCGAGATCAGCCATTTCGACTGATTGGTCATGATGATTGCAGCACGAGAGCCATTGTGAAAACCTGCCGTCTGCATGGCCCGCGCAAGAGGCAAGGCCGTTTCTTTGAATTGGCGATAAGTGAGGCGAACGTTCTCGCGGTCGCGGTCCGCTTCGATCAGGCAGATTTCATCCGGCCACCGTTCCAATGCTGCATGTAAAGCCTCACCCAGCGAATTGTATTGGCGCAGGTCCAGCATTACAGGCGAGATTGAATCCGTTCGGCGAGAGTTCGGAAGTCGCTTACGCCTTGAAGTTCGTAGTCTGGAAGCTCGATCTTGAAATGCTGCTCGATGCGTGTCAAAAGTTCGAGCGCCTGAAGGCTGTTGATCCCGAACTTCTTGAAAAAATCATCGTCGGGGGTTAGCTGTTCCCGCGGAACCTTAAAATGGTCGGCTGCGATCCGCAATACTTCGTCTGTCGTAGTTTGAATCGTGTTCATTGGCTACTATCTTGCCACAAAATCAACGAAAAACTGCGTGCCGGCTGAATCATGAATTGGGGAAGCCCGGCACAATGGCTATGGGAGGTAAGGCAGCGCATCGGTGCTTTCGACGAATTTGCGAAGGCCTTCTTCTACCGCCGGTCGCGTAAATAGATCGGAAAAAAGCTCAATTTCGCGGCGAAGCTCTTCATAGGGAATCGGCTTAATAAAATGTTTGGCTGCGGCTGCAGTATTTCGATCGAATTTCTTCAGCTGCGCAGCGGTCGCTCGAGCCACACGAAGAGCATCACCCTCCGCTACTACTTGGCTTACTAACCCGACAGATTGAGCCTTGGCGGCATTGATGCTGCGTCCGGTCAAAAGCAGGTCGCGCACAACCGCATTGCCCAGATCGCGCTTCAGGCGTGGGATGCCGCCAAACCCGGGGATCAGGCCTAGTCGTAGTTCGGGAAAACAGAAACGCGTCATTTTATCGGTAATAATCAGATCGCAGACCAGCGCGAGTTCGAAGCCGCCGCCAAAAGTGACGCCGTGAACTGCGGCAATTGTAGTAAGGGGTGCCGCATCCAAAGCGTTCATCACGCCATGAATACGTTCTAGAAAAGCGTGAACGCCCGCCAAACGGTCAGCGGTACGAAGGGGCTGAACCAAGCGATGTAACTCGCGAAGATCGGCGCCCGCGCAAAATCCTTCGGTCCTTGCGCTGGAAATAATCAAGGCATGTGCATCGCGCTGCAACGATCCGAGAGCGGTGACGAATTGCTCGAGTTCGCCGAGAGTTTCGAGGCCGATTTCATTACATGGCTCACGATGAAGCGAAAGTTCAATCGCACCATCGGCAACCCGCCACGAAAGTGTTTTGCCCTGGAAGCTATTCATGAAGTTTCTTCTGGTACAGTGCGTCGATCTGGTTCGCAAATCGCGCAGTGATTGCATCGCGCTTAAGTTTGCCCATAGCTGTCAGCAAGCCGTCGTCGATTGTCAGCGGCGAAGAAAGTTTCTGAAACGCGCGAATCTGCTTGTAGTGCGGCAGACCGGCATTCGTTGAATCGATTGCGGATTGAATGCGCGATTCAGTGAGCCCGTTGTTGCTGGTTGCTGCCACAAGCGCCGTAAGAAAACTGCGTTGATTGCCGATCAGTACCACTTGCTGCGCTTCGGGCAAGAGTTGCGCAAGCTTTTCCTCGATCGGCTCGGGCGCGATATTGTGGCCAGAATTCAAAATGATGAGATTCTTGATGCGGCCCGTAATGCGCCAGTTCCCGTTTTCATTCACTTCGCCCTGATCACCGGTGTGCAACCAACCATCCTCGAGCGCCTTGGCGGTGTCTGTTAAGCGTTGCCAATACCGAGGAAAAATGTTGGGTCCGCGCACAAGAATTTCGCCGTTGTCAGCGCATTTCATTTCGATCCCTGGAATCGCTGGGCCCACACAGCCAGGCTCAACTTGGCGCGGATCGTCTGCTGTACAGATCGCAGTAGTCTCGGTGAGCCCATAAGCCTGAAGAACGGGAATGCCGATCATCATAAAAAATAGTTGCGTATCGATCGACAAAGGCGCGGATCCACAAATTAATGCCTTTAGGTTCGGCCCGATGCTTTTACGAATCGTTGGCAACATGAGCGTGTTTGCAAGACCCAGCCAGATAAAATCCGTGAACGCACTTTGCTTGTTGTGGCGGCGGATGAAAGCTTGCTGGGCGCGCGAGAATACGATTTTCGCGAAGCCACCTCGCTCTTTCACCGAGTCTTGAATCTTCGTGCGGACCCGCTCGAGCAGTGTGGGAACATTCAAAAAGTATTCTGGCGATGCAATCTTTAGTTCATCCGAAAGTTTAGTGAGGTCCGTGGATAGAGTCAAAACACTGTTTCGCGAAAGGACTGTGAGCAGCACGATCCAGGAAGCCGCAAAGCAGAACGGCGTGTATTGAAAAACTTGCTCCGGCTCCGTCCGCGCGCCCATGAGCAAATTAAGGCGACCGTTGGTGCAACCCAGCATGAATGTGATATTCCCGGTGTTCAGCACGACTCCTTTAGGCTCTCCCGAAGTCCCGGAGGTGTAAATGATGGTGACTGAATCGGAATCAGTTTGTCGAACCGGCCCACTCGAGGTAATCGTGCGCGACGTGTTCTCAAAGAAACTATCCAGCAGCGAAATCGGAGGCGCCTGCGTCCAAAGAGTTTTTATCTCCGCTGCGACGTCCGCGTCATAACAGAAAATCCGAGTTGGCGCGGAATCTTTCATCATGGCCACAAGTTCGGTGAGCGCTTGACGCGCGTACAGCGGCACCACAACGATGCCTTCAGCCATCAGCGCCAGGTCGAGCGCGATCCAACGAATGCTGTTCGGCGCAAGCAGGACGCAGCGGTCGTCCTTCTTTAGCTTTTGCTCTCTCAAGGCTTGCCGTGCGTGTTGTGTCATCCCCAGCAACTTAGCGCCGGTGACGCACACAAATTGTCCGTCGTGGACTTCGCGGACCACCGTCACATCCGCAGCCTTCTGCAGACGGTCGACGATTTGCTCCAGAAATGTCATCCGGTGAGAACTCCGCTGTGTTCGTCCAGGAGTTTCATCAAGCATGGGCTGAGCGGCGGGAGATAGTCTTCCCAGCCAAGCACTCCGGTGCGCACGGGGAACTGCGGATAGCGACGGGCAACCTGTTCCTCGAAGTACGTGCCCATGCGCGCCATGAGTTGCAGATTGCGAGCCACGGTTTTACTCATGGCTTCGCGAATGTTCTCGCCTTCTGCGTCGAGAGCACGAAGTGCGGCCACAATTTTATCCGCGAGATCAGGTTCGTCCACTTGCATAAGGAGATGTTCATGGCCGCGTTCGCGCATTAGGTTTCGGATTCGTTCGTCCATCGTGACGCCCGCAGAAGGTATCCCGGCAGGCATGGAAGTGACGATCGCGTGATAACGCGAAGAAAGTATCCGATTGGCGGCGCGCAAAACGCTCACCAGCTCATACATGTTGTACTGATCGGACGCAAAAACGGGAGCGCCTCCGATCTTTTCGGCAACCCGCTCGCATGCATCCCGGTCTAGCATTTCCATCGCAATCAAAATCGGGAACACTTTGCTCGTTTTACGATAATTCGAAACGCCCGACGCCATGTGCGACAGATATCTCTCATAAGCCGCAGTCACTTCTGAACCTGAACGGTGAAAGTAAATCGTGCGGTAGTAGCTTTCCTTGTACGCGCCGGCAATCGAATGCGCCACCCATTTTGCAACTGACGCCTTTACGGGCCACCAAAAAGGGTTGATGGGACACACTGCGAGAACGGGGGCCATGCCGTCCCAACCGGCCTCAACCAGCGCTTTGTGGCCGAATTCGGAGCCGAGCGGCTCAAATGTCCAAGCTGTATCGGTGCCGAGTTCAGTGGGAACGCCCAACTTTCCCAGCACGGCCTGCGACTCCACGTTACGTGTGATCACCAGCGAATCGCGGCAGAAGCGCCTGCACATTTTCTGCAACATCGCGTCCATCTGCCCCGCCTCAGCCCCGTATGCGATGCTCAATTTATTCTGGGAGGAGGCTATTCCCAATGCGCCGATCATCATGGTCGTTAGCGCATTCGCGAATTTGCTCTTGAACATGGACCCTTCGCAGGCCAACAGGCCATCATTCCGCCGGACCTCGGCATGCAGGAACGGCGGAAACACGTCTGGGAGATGTACCTGGCGGGCATCGCCAAAATATCCGCGGGTGAAATTGAAATCCTGCGACATCACGCTAAGCGCGAGGTTGTCTGCGCCCAGGATTCGGCGCACCTGCCGCATCATTTCCTCCACGCGAACATCCGAGCCGGTGTTTCGCGTGCCGTTGTAACCGGCGAATAGCAGCCTGAGCTTGGTTGGGGGTTTCCATGCGTCCCCAGCGCCGAGCATCCACTCGAATTTGTTTAGTTCAATCAAGCCGCTGACCCAGGCCTCAAGCAGGAGGTCGGTCATAGTGGTCGATCCGGAGATCCAGGCGCCGCGCGGGCTATAGAGTTCAGAGGGGCATCGGAAGGCCAGTCGCGGTACTTGAACACGAAATGATTTTCGCGGCTGAAACGAAGAAGCGGCAAACAATATTGCGAGAAGGGCGCGGGATGGCGGCCAATCTCTTCAACCACGCGCGCGTTGTCGAAAACTGTGTCCCAAACAAGATATGGCAGAAAGACTTTGAGAAGCGTGGCAAGGCCACCAATTTTCCCCGCGCGACCAGCCAGCGCATTCACCATCTTGGATGTTGATTTCTCGAACTTCGGTATGAACATCGGGCCACGCTTTCCTTGGGACTTCGAAAGCGACTCGGTCAGCTGCGCAAACGTTTCAGATTCCGTGCCTAACGACAAATGATAAATCTCGTGCGCGAGCTTATCTTTTTGATGCAGGGTGGCGACGGCATCGGCAACATAGTCTACGGGAACGATGTCGATGCGGGCGTCGGGGCGGAAAGGAAGCGCGGGTAGCCCGGCAAGAAAAACGAATGCCCGGACCATGTCGAATTGATTGGTTTCCGGTCGGCGACTATCTCCCAACACGATGCTCGGACGGAAAATCGTGCGCTGGACATCCGGCAGAAGCTGCCGAACCATGTGCTCGCAGAATTTTTTTGTGCGCGCGTACGGATCGTAATCTGAGCGGGTCCAATCGATCGCCGTGTCTTCCTGGATGACTTCATTGGCGCGTTGGCCTGCCACGGCTACCGTGCTCACGTGGCTGAAGCGGCGCAACCCGTGCTGATCGCGCGCCCCCATGGCCAACTGGATCACTTCGAGCGTGCCGCGCAGATTTACATTAAGGCAGCTCTTTTCTGATTTGCGATTCAGCGACGCCGCGCAATGAATTACCGAATCGGTGGTGCGCACCAAGCGCGCGTAATCGTCACCCGTGAGGCCAAACCGCGCGTCGGTCAGGTCGCCACGAAAAATCTGTATGCGTGAATTCAGAAGCTCCTGAAAGCGCGGAAAATCCAGATGAAGCTGCAACGATCTCCACAGGCGCTCGTGCGCTTCCTGCTGGTCGTGTGCCCGCACCAGCAGATTCAGCGGATCGGAGTGACCCGTGAGCAAATTGGATGCGATGAGGGCGCCGATATATCCGGTGGACCCGGTCAGGAAAATAGCCACAGTGATTGAGTGTCAGGTCGTCGACGCCACATCTGCGCCCGATGCTCCCGCAGCGTTCGCTTCGATGGGCATATCGAGAGGCACAGAACGCCGGGGGCGGGCTTCTGGCTGACGGCCCTCAATCAGAGGATAACACCACTTTCGCAGGGCAGGAATGTGCACGTTGATCCAATAATCCCACCAGTCGAGGGCGCGGGCATCGTAGCCGAAATCGCCCCGCTCGTTCGCGGGAAGGGTAGCGCTGAGCCGTTCGATATTTGCGGCTTCGAAGACGTGATCGTTGTACAGAATGAATGGCTCGAACAGTGAAATCAGTTTGACGACTCTCTCCAGATCGCGTTCTTGCCGGGCTAAAGGTGGCTTGGACGCGAACGGCTCGACTGTTTTATTGATCGCTTGCACCACGGCTTTCTGCATGGGCGCCGAAAGAGTCTTGTAGCGCGTCTTCGACACAGGGATGGCATCAAATTTCAAGCGCAACCGATGTTCCAGATTATTTTGCGCGCGATAGAATTTGCGATGCCCCAGTCCGGTCAGCTCGATAGAACGGCGCATATTGCAGGCGTTGGCAACGGACGTCGCCAATTGATACACGGTTTTGTGACGGCGCGATACCAAAGCGGCAGAAATGAGCGTCATGCCTCGACACACCAAATCCACCGGAATCAAATCCAGGCACTTGGTTTCCTTCGTGGGCAACTGTCGAAAAAACGTACCCAGCAAGTAGGACAATGAAGCGGAGGTATTTATGCCTTCATTCCAACCCAGGAATGGTTTTTCCAGAGACGATTCCACGATTGCCGGACGCACCACCGCAATCGCCGCCGAAGGGTTTTCGTCGAGGAAATTCCGTATCAGCGATTCAGACAGGCTCTTTGTATACGTGTATGTGTTCGGCCAGCCCAGTTCTGCGGCACGGTTCGATCCGACGTCGGTGAGCGTCTGGCGCAACCAGCGCAAGCGGTTTTTGCGGATTTGATTTTCGAGCGCAGCGCCGTGAAGATCTTTCGCTGCATGCTCTTTCTTGAATGCCGCGCTACGGAGTTCTTCAATCACTTCTCGTGATTCGGCCCGAGCTTCTGTCTGGGGAATCAGATCCTCCAGCGATTGCCATTCCTTCACTGCGTCGTAATCAGCTAGGCCGCGCGGGTTATAGTTTTTCGGCAACTTTTCGAGCACGCGTCCATCGCGCTGTCCGACCACATAGCATGTCGAAAGATGCAGCAGGGAAGCGTGTTGGCATTCGCGCAAAAAATTCAGGACGTAGGCTGTGGCGCGGACGTTGGTCGCCAGCGCATCTCGCAGATCAGGATTGAAATCAGTCAGCCCGGAACTATTAACGATCACGTCCAGCGAACGCGCCAATCTCTGTCTGACATTTGACGCCAAGCCCAGGTCCGGCTTGCTGACATCTCCATCCACCACTTCAATTCGCTGACGCAAGAAATCCGCAAATCGATCGCCGTGAAGTCCTGCCAAAGGCTCAAAGACCGGCGATTCTTCAATGACTCGCTGAAACCGTTGCAGTGAAGTCGCCGCCCGATTGTGTCGCACCAGCACGTAAATCCGTCCGATGTCCGGTAAATCAGTAAGCAAATTCGCCAGCCACACTTTACCGATAAAGCCGGTCGCGCCGATCAAAAGAATATTTTTTCCACCCAACGTTTCACGCACGGACAAAGGAGGCCGGCCGTTGCGCGATTCAAAATGCACAACTGGAACGTGCACCTTCGGTGCCAAGCGCTCGACGCTCTGGATCGCGTCGTCGAGAATTCTGGGATTTTTTTCGAAGCCAAGAACTGAAATAAGCTTTTCACGCGACAAACGACCGTCTGGCTGACTGCCGGTAAACCTGGCGAAAGCGCCCCGGGGCCGAATCACTGGATCAAGCAAGCGTCCTGTGGCTATACCTTCGCGAAAATCGAGCCGGTTAGACACGAAGCGCGCAACGCCGAGATGCTTCGCCAAGGGACGCATAACGTGATCCAGTCCCTGGCTGACAAGCACGATCTCCGAACCCGCCGCGGCGGCCTTCATTTTTGAAATACCTTGCTGCTTCAAGCGTGACTTAAGGAAATACTCGAAAAATTCTTCGCCCAGCAAATCGAGGCGATCGCGGCTGACTCCGCGAAGCACGGTGTGCAGCAGGCGCGTGGCAAATACGCGATCGGTTACGTAAAAAAACGGCCGCGCAAGAGCGAGGACGGCCATGGCGCCGCGCCGAGTCCAGCGTTGCAAAAAACTCTGCGAATTCCAGGCAAAGAAGCCCACGGGGCGCACAGCCGTTAGATTCAGCAGACTTCCTTCCACGCGCCAAAAAATGGGCTCACGCGCGGGCGTGAAAAAGTTCTGAACGCTCGTGCCAATTTTCGAATTTTGTCCGTTTGAATTAGACAACGACATCGCCAGGTAGTTTGCGAGAGCTTAACGAAAGACCGAAATTATCATGCTGGTTCGATGCAATCAAGCTGGCTCTCAAGGCGCGCTTGATAGCGGTACTATTACTTTTCTGTTTCCTCCGGCTCAGCAGACTTTGGATAATTGAAACGAAAACTATCGCCCGCGGGGCCCGCTATGCCGCGGGTATTGTATTCAAGCATGTATTCCAGATGTTGCGGGTCTTCAGGATAGGCCAACCCGTCGGGGTACGGGTAAGGCGCTGTCGTGTGAAATGGCAAAGGCGCGACCGTATCTCCGTGCGCCGCGTAAAAATCCATATCTTTAGCGAAGCCGTCGGCGTAGAAAAAATAGTCGCGCGTCCAGCCGTCAGGGATATCCGGAAGATGTCGAGCGTCGAACTCAACTGCGACTTCATCGCCCGAACCAAAGATTACATACTTGTCGTCTGTCTTGCGCACTAAATCCGTAACGTCTCCGTACCGCGTATAGTTTCCAATCTGACGCGCGTATGGCCCAGTCGCACTGACGTCCTCATACACATAACTCAAGTCATTCTTGGGGTTGCCTTCGACCACTCGCGGGTAGCCGCGAAATTGCAGCTTCGCGCCAGCCAGCGGCGCTTCGGTCAACGTAAACGGAACGTCTTCCGGCGAATTATCCACGCGAATGCGATCCCAATAAACTCTCAGGTTTGTGGTGACGCGAATGAAGCGCGTCCCCGGCTGTAGTTTTCCGGTGAGGTCAGCGACAATCGTGCGCGAAAGACCGGCGGGGAATCCCATGTCGTCGACCACACGAACCCACTTACCGGAATCATCTTGCGCTTCTACGTATGGCGGCACGGGCGCGATATCCGCTTGCCTCGCGGCATACATCGAGCTGGCGCTGAAATAATCGGTGAAGCCGTCCATCAGCAGTCGCAGGGGGTGCGAAGCATCCCAGGGGCCCAAATCCAGCTCGATCCAATGCATTTCCGCAAAACCCGCGTAAGGAGCCAGCGCGAAATCCGTAACGTATTTGTGGTCGAGCTCGCGCAGCAGCGGAAGTATGTCGTGGCTGTGATCATCCCATGCGCCAACAGGCAGATGAGCGTCGCGGCTGGCGATCACTTTGAATTGCGGAAACGGCGGCTCACTCAAAAATCGTTCATTGGGATAGACTTCCACATCGATAGGATGATCGACCGCGATCAACCGCGCCTGATCGAGGTAATCAAGTTCCTCCATGGGCTCCAGCATGCGGAAATGAATCAGGCCATCCTGCGGTTGCACCAGCGAGCCGGTAACTTTGAGATATTCATCGGGGTCGGGAGTATTGCGTTGACCAGGACCAGTCCAGTGACCGACGATCCCAGGTCCGATCATGTCGGCGAGAAATTCGAATTTCGTACCATTCCACACAAAAACGATAGGGCACGAACTGCCGCGCCGATCGATTTCGGTAACCATTTCATTTTTGTGCGCGGGAATCTCCAGTTCATCCTGCAACACCCCCGTAGGCCATAATAGGCGAATGACGTCGGCTTCTCGTTCCGCGCCCAATCCCGCCACGATTGATGTTGGCCCTTGTCCAAGATAGCCCGACGCTCCTGCAACTTCCCATTTCTGTTGCAACGCTCCGGCGAACAATTCCACCTTGGTGCCGATCGCAGATTTATTATCGTTCTCGCCTCTCAGGCCGATGCGCATCCAGTTGTAACGATTACCGCCGTCATTTTTTAGCAGTACTGGCGGCAGGCTATTTTGCGTGATCAAAAGATCCGTCGTCCCGTCACCATCGAAATCGAATGCGATCACGCCGCGAGGATTGTGCAGCACGACTTTGTCGAGGCCAGTCGCCGCCGTCACATCGCGAAACCCAGCTTGGCCCTCATTCCGCAGCAGGACGATATGCCCCTCGCCTTTGAAGTCCTCACCAACTGCTGTCAAGTCGATCCAGCCGTCATTGTCGTAATCGATCGGCGCCAAGCCCCATGCGCGCATCCATTCCATGTCTGGCAGCACGACGCGCTCAAAAGATTTTCCTTCGACGTTGCGCCATAAACTGAGTCCTGGCGCACCCCAGTGCGTGAACGCCAAATCCATCCAGCCATCCTTATTGAAATCGAGCGCAACAACACCAGCCGTAGGCGCAGGCATGTCGCTCGTCCATGGCGCAACGGCACGGAACGCGCCCTCGCGCGGATTGAGATATATGGTCGGCGATTTTTGCCACCCCGTCACCACCAAATCGATTGCGCGATCGTTGTTGACGTCGCTTCCTAGCGCGCCGACGGAAGGGGCAGCGGCCGCGAGTGCTGTCTGGTCGGTCCAATTTGTGAAAGTGCCATTGCCATTGTTGCGCCAGAGAATGTTGCCGGGGGGCTTCGAGTCGGCGGGGAATTCAAATAATTTGGCGGGATCTTCGAGGGGGAAATCGTTGAAGCGCGTGACATATAGGTCAAGATCGCCGTCATGATCGTAATCAATAAACGTGACTCCGAGCGCCAATACGCCGGGCTGCGCATCGGTCTGAAGCCCCGCCGCCTCCGTGACATCCTTGAACGTTCCGTTGCCTTCGTTGTGAAAAAGCCGCACGCCGCTGCCAACGGTGACCGCAAGATCAGGCTTTCCGTCATTGTCATAGTCTCCGACGGTACAACCCATACCGCCACTAACATCCAGTTTCGCCTGACGCGTGACATTTCCAAATTTTCCGAAGCCCCAATTCTTGTAGAGGGCAGAATTCCCTTTGCCATCCGCATCCACAAGAAAAATGTCCGGCTTACCGTCGCCATCGTAATCAATGACGCAGGCACCGCTGCCTAGAAAATGCGCCAGTGAATTTGCGGCATTTTCGGCGGTAAATTTTGTCGATCGCAATTTGCGGGTGGGCACGCTGTCGGCAGGCGCTTCAAGGGTTGTTGGCAATGGCTTCGCCGCGACGTGCGCGGTAGAAACCGGCAAGCCCGCCGAGGCAGTGACGTTGACGAAGTGCACCGGCATAGCCGGAGGTACGGGCTCCGGCGCGGGCTGCATGATTTCAGCAAGCGAATAATTTCCCTGTTCGCCATAAATGAAGCTAATCGGTTTGCCAAGCTTCTCCGAGGTCATATGCTGAAACCGATCGAAATGTTCCTTGGCCGTCGCTGTGTTATCCGTGCGCTGCAGAGCCTGCGCCAAGCCGAACTCCGCGGAAACTTGAAAAGGACTCAGGAACAGCGCTTTCTGAAATGCTGCGATAGCTTTGTCGTATTGCTGTTGCTGGGAATAGACCAGGCCGATGAAGTACTGCGTATCGGCGTCATAGGAATCGAGAGCGGCAACTTTCTGGAAGTCCGCGACGGCAGCGTCAGAATTTCCCGTCGCTTTTTCAAGCAAGCCCAAGTTGAACCAGCCATGAGGATCACGAGGGTTGCGTTGCACGGATCTTTCAAGGATTTCCCGCGCGTGATCGAATTGCTGCATGTTCAGCGACGCGATCCCGGTATTCAGGCAGCCGATATCGGTTTCCGGATCGAGGATGCAGGCGCGCTGAAATTTGCCCAGCGCTTTTTCGAATTGCTGGCGGTTCATCAGTGCAACACCAAAGTTATTTTCGCGGATGACTAGAGTACGCGGATCAACTTTCTCCTCGGGCTTCTGGGATGCCGATTCGTCCTGTTTTTGCTCGGCAGCTGTATGTCGACGCGCCGGCGGAGTCGATGGCTGCTGGCTCGCTGCGGTGAGTGCAGAAACAAAGATCGCAGCGCAGAGAGCGGGGCGCACAATTCGAATCATTCCGGCCTCAATTCAAACATGCCGGGTATTCTACCGTTTCGCGAGCGGCTTGGCAGCAATGCTGCCTTCTTTTTCTTTCACTGTAATGATCTGATCGGCGGCGACATTCTTCAAATGATCGACTTGCCCGCTGGGCCAGCGAATTTCGATGGAGTCTGCCTGGGTGTGCGCCCTTAGGCCAAAAGTCAAAATCAGCTCGCTGGAAGAAAGATAACTCGATCCGCTGCGGAGCATTTGCGATTGTTCATCGCTTCCGGCGCTGACACGCACAGTCGATCCGATTCCATCGCGATTTGATTTTGTGCCGACCAGCTTGATGCGCAAGCTGTGATTTGTCGCGCCGGTATTGCGGAAGAGTACGGCCGGGCCGCCATTGGTCGAGATCAGCAGATCCAAGGCGCCATCATTATTAATGTCGCCGTAAGCCGCGCCCCGTGCTACGCGTGGCGTGGCAAAAGCGGTCCCTGCCGATTGTGTGGTTTCGGCGAATTTGCCGTTGCCCTGGTTGTGAAATAGATGCGGAGGCTCGGCATAACGCACGCGCGGCTGGACGCGTTCTATTGCATCTTCGATGTGTCCGTCAGCGACATAGAGATCAAGCCAGCCATCGAGATCGTAGTCAAAGAAAAAGCATCCGAAGCCAAGGGTCAGAAGCGAATTGTGGCCTACCTCGGACCGGGGAGCTTCGTCCACAAACAAACCATTGCTTTCGTTATGATACAGGGAAATCATTTGATTGGAAAAATTCGTGATTACTACGCTGGGATACCCGGTACGATCATAGTCGGCGGCATCCACTCCCATACCCGCGCGCGCGATTCCGTCCTCGCTGTAGCCAATCCCAGCCGGTACCGCCTTTTCGGTGAACGTTCCGTTGCCATTGTTCATGTAGAGCTTGTTGGGTTGCGTATCGTTGCTGACCAGAATGTCTGGCCATCCATCGTTGTTTGCATCAAGAATCGCTACGCCTAGACTCTTCGACGTTGCATCGTATAATCCGGCCTTGTGGGTCGCGTCCTCGAAAGTGCCGTCGCCGCGATTGTGCCAAAGACGGACCGACGTGCCCTTATAGGCCTCGGGCGTGCAGTACGACTTCGTTTTTCCATCGAGCGCGCAATACAGGTCGGTTTGCGGCGACCACTGCACATAATTCGCCACTACTAGATCGAGTTGTCCATCATGGTCGTAGTCCACCCATGCTGCGCTGGTGCTGAACTCGTTGGGACCCTCCAGGCCAGCACGTTTGGTGACATCTGTAAAAGTTCCGTTGCCGTTGTTGTGAAACAGATGGCTCTGGCCCATCGTTGTGATGAAAATATCGTCGAACCCATCGTTGTCGTAATCACCGATCGCGACACCCATTCCATACATCTCGACCGCCAGCCCCGCTTTTTTCGTCACGTCGGTAAACGTCCCGTCGTGATTATTGTGATAAAGCGCCAGCGTCGAGTGCCTGCTGCCGTGGCCCGGCCAATCCTTCCCGTTCACCAACAGAACGTCCTGCCAGCCGTCATTGTCATAGTCGATGAAACCGACGCCTGGCCCCATCGTCTCCGGCAGCCATTTTTCGCCGAAAGCGCCATTGTTATGAACGAAGTGGATTCCGGCGGCGTGCGTCATATCCTCGAAGTGGATCCCGGAACGGGCCGGCGTAGTTATTTGTGCGGACGCGATGGTTGGTGTTTTCGCCGAGTCAAAAGAGGCCAGCGTCACACAGGCGAACAACGCACACACTGCTACCGTCCAGCCACCACTTGTGCGAGAGATCATTAGTCGGATTCCTTGGATTTTGAACGATTCGCTCCGCTTTTCGCCGCAACCGGTTTTGTGTTCGCGATCGGCGCGGAAACATGCTCGTGAATGGGTTGCCGCTCGTTGTTGTCTTCGAGATGCGTGCGGAGATAGGGTCCAGCGATAGCTTGGGACGATTCGTCCGCTTTGAAACGCAGATAGCGTTTCTGAAATTCCGCGGCGAGATCGGGCTTGGCCAGGCCGGTATACGTAAGCATCAAATTGTAATTTGCCTCTAGATCCTCGGGATCGATAGCAATTGTCGCGTTGAATTCCTTTAGTGCCGCATCATAGCGGCGCTGAAGGAAATAAATTCGTCCGAGATCGTCATGCACTACGCGGTCTCGAGGATACTGGGCCAGAACCGTGCGCAGATGTTGGATGGCATCGTCGTAACGGCCTTGCTGGCGCAGCACCTTGGCATAGAAGAAATTGGCGCGAGCAAGATCAGGTTTGAGCGCCAGCACTTTCTCCAGTACTTCTTGCGCTGCGCCAAGATTTCCTTCCTGCAGGCGAACGCGGCCTACGTTCGTCCAACCATCAAAATTTGCGGGCGTCATTTGTGTGATTTTCTCGAAGATTCCGGCCGCGCCTGCCAGGTCACCCTGCAAAAACAATCCGATACCGTAATCGTTCCAGCGCGTCCATTCGTCCGGGTTGAGGACGAGGTTCGGAGTAGGTTGTGAATCGTTTGCTCCTGCCACATTTAAATCCACGGCATTGTCGGCCATCACCACGATGGGCAGGACGGGAATCCCCTTACTTCCGCCAGGAATCTTGGACGGGTCGCCCGTAAAAACGTAATGTGAATCGTCATAATTTGACTCAATATCGCCGGGCTTTTGATCGGGATCATGCACGCCTGCAAATGAAAACTGCGTGTTGAACCATGAGAATTTACGGTAATTCACTTCAGCCTGCAGATGAATTTTCTGACCAGCGTTCGGCGGAATCTGCAAACGGTAATGAATGGTGTCAGCTGCCCCAGGCGGAATCAATCTCACATAAGCGACAGAACGAGTCGCCCAGGCATTGCGCTTGTTGATCGCGTTGCCGTGAGCGTCAATCTGCAGCGACCGGTAAAAATGCGCGCCCGGATCGACGGGGCCTTTGCCATCATCGGCCACGCGGCCGCTCCAGAAAATGTTCTGGCCCTTATCATCTGTCGCGATCAGTTCCACCCAGCAATCGAACGCATCCACTGTACCAGCCGGAAAAAAGTGCCCAACTTTACGCGTGCGCACTACGACGTCCACGCGATAAGTACCACCGCGCCGAACCACTGCAGTCGTTCGATTTAAGGGCGCTGTGAGCAGCGCGATAGGCGTCGCAGACTCCGGCGACGAATTCACCGGAACCGAAGACTCCGCTTCTTCGCCGACAGCGAAGGTCGTCTGCAAGGCCGGCCTTGTTTGGACCGCAATTGGCGAAGACGCACCAGCCGGAGCGCCTTTCCCATCGCCGGTTCTCTGCGTGCGGGTTTCCGGGGAAATCGCGAAAATGTCCACGCTGACTTGGCCGTTCTTGAGGAAACCTTCTGTCGCGGCCAATTGCTCCGAATCTTGATTAGCCGTTGGCAGCGCCGTATTGGCAGCTGGAAACTGGTGCGAATGGATCGAGCCCGCAATATTTCCGGCATCGGCGGATTTTGTCAGCGGCATGTGGCAGTCGGCGCACATCTGCCCCTTTGCCGGGTAATAAAACGATCGCGCGCCTTGGAACGAAACACCGCTAGCCTGCCAGTTGTCGTAATCGTCAAAACCACGGACCCAGCGGTAGTGATTTACCGGTACATCGAGATGAACTTTATGGCAGGTGGAACAGAATTCCGCGGTCTGCTCCCGCATAAACGGCTTCAAGAAAACCCGCCGGTGCGGTTCCGGGTTCAATTCAGTAAGAAAATCGTGCAAGCGAACTACAATGGGATTTTTGCTGGCAGCCATTTTGTGCAGCACGGGATATTCGAGCAAGAAATCCGCCTGTCCCATCGTGCTTTTCACTTGCGAAATGGAATGGCACATCATGCAGCCAAGCCCTGCTTGCCCCGCAGGGGTGTCTTCTACTTCGCGTATCGGACGATCGAACATCCCGCTATAAAGAAGCGCAGGATCGTGGCACCCAGCGCACCATTTCGAAGGCTTCACGCCGATTGTGTCCTGCATATATTCGATGCTTTTCCGATACCAGGCGTTATTGAACGAAGAAAAATGGTGCGAGGAACTTTTCCACTGTTTGTAAATATCCTGATGGCATCGCTGGCACGAATCAGACTCCGTGAAGTACGTGGAAGGAATGTGCTGCCCGTCAGCGGTCTGCGCGGAACTGGGGAAGAAAGGCCCTTGAGGGCCGTCGCCTTCGCTATCCATTGTCGCCGGAGCCATTTCCGGGTTCTGAATCCGGTGCGCATGCTGCCAAGGAACTGTGCGCAACCACCACGCTCCACTTGCGATGAGCGCAGCCACCGCTAGACACAGGGTGCATCGAATGATGCCAGCAGGGAAGGGGCCGGCAAGAAATCCACGTTTGCAGGCCCAGCCGGAAACCAGAAACGCGCAACCCGCAACGCAGGCTCCGATGTGTGCATAAAGCAAGGGCCAATCAGCGCGCCTCGTGCCGGTAAAAATCAAGGCCACGCCAAGCAGCCCACCCAATGCAAGCAGCCCCCACCCGGCCCGCGAAACTGCCGGTCGATCCCGCAGAATCGGCCGCAACGCGACAACAAAAACCACAAGAAATGCAATTCCAGTAAGCAGATGAACGACAAGCGCCGCGAAGTAAGGAACGTTCGCCGCGGGCCACGCGAACAGATAGAGAGCGGTAATCGCAAGAATCGCAGTTAGAAATAATAAAGCTCGTCTCAATCGAAGGCCTCAATACCCAGCGATATCATCGATCGAACACACCAAATCCAGATGACTATTCGGCGAAGTGTCCTTCAGTCGTAAAGTTCGGTCAATAGTAGTTTCACACTAGCGATGGTTTGGATGTCGTTCGCAGTTCATCGCTACGGTTCCCGCGATTCAGCACTCTGGCAGTTCACTGCGTGGCGCGTGTTAGACTAGCGCGCTGATTTCGATCCGTCAGGATGACTCTAAGTGCCGTTCCCACAGATTTCATAATGAACGATTTGAACTTTCTCTCAGCTGTAGCAATGGCCGAATCCATTCGCGCCCGAAAAATTTCCCCTGTCGAGCTAGTCGATTCTCACCTGAGGCAGATCGAGCAACTCAATCCGAAGCTGAACGCATTTGTGTACGTGGATGCCGAAGGCGCTCGCGCAGAAGCTCGCGCAGCGGAAGCTGCTGTCGCATCAATCGCAAATTCAAATTTGCTAGGACCGCTGCATGGCGTGCCCATTTCCGTTAAGAGTTCGATCGATGTTGCTGGCTGGCCGTGCGAGTGCGGCAGCGCCTTGCGTAAGGGCTACACTCCTGCGGAAGACGCGCCGTTGGTGACGCGTCTTCGCGCCGCGGGCGCGATCCTGCTTGGAAATTCGAATGCACCGGAATTTTTGATGGCCTACGAAACGCACAATCTTTTGTACGGCCGTACCAATAATCCTTGGGATCTTTCCCGCACCGCAGGCGGCTCAAGCGGCGGCGAAGCCGCAGCAATTGCATCGGGCTGCTCGGCGGGAGGAGTAGGCAGCGATGGCGGCGGTTCGATTCGAATCCCCGCGCATTACACCGGCATTTACGGACTCAAGCCAACCCCTGGACGCGTCCCTGCAACAGGGCATTACCCAGCATCCGCAGGGCCCTTTGCGCAGTTGGGCGTGGTCGGCCCCATGGCGCGAACAACCGCCGACGTCGCGCAGCTCTTCGAGGTTATGGCCGGGCCTGATCCCGGGGATCCAGCTTCGGCGCCCGTACCGCTGAGGCGTTGGAGCGAAGACGAAATTCACAAATTGCGAATCGCTTATTTTGAAGATGACGGCGAAACGCCCGTCACGCCAGAGACGGCCGCCGCAGTGCGCACAGCAGCGGAGGCTTTGCGAACTCAGAAATTCGAGGTTGAACTGTGGCGCCCGCAAAACCTGAATCGAGTATGGCAGCTATGGTGGAATTTATTTGGCCGCGGCGTGCAAATGGCGTTCGAGCCCACGGTCGAAGGCCGCGAAGATGAATTGAGTCCAATGCTGCGTGCTTGGCGCAAGAACGTGGCTAAAGAACCGCCGTTAACTGGCCGAGACTGGCTGAACACGCTGATCGGCCGTGACGCCCTTCGCGAGAAACTGCTGAGACAGATGGAGCGGTTCCCGATCCTGCTCTGTCCAGTCTGCGCCATCCCGGCTTTTCGTCACGGCGAGCGCGAGTGGAAGATCCAAGGACAGAAAGTCGAATACCTGAAGGCGATGAGCTATTCCCAATGGTTCAATTTACTTGGTAACCCTGCCGCTGCCGTTCCGGTGGGCCAATCGCCGGAAGGTTTGCCGATAGGCGTGCAAGTTGTCGGAAGGCCTTGGGAGGATGAGGCGGTGTTAGGCGTTGCGGCGAAGATTGAAGAAGCGACGGGCGGATTTCGTCAGCCGCCTCTTTAACTTCGTTAATGCAAACGCCCTAACTCGCTGTGTTTGCGCGGGCAATCAGCAGGATTGCCAAGATATAGAAGACGAACATCATCGCCAGGTAAGCCTTGGCGCGATTATTGGCCCCAGCAAATTCCTTCCAGACAAAAACTCCCCACAATGCGGCGACCATCGGTGCGGATTGGCCGATCGAATAGGAAATCGCGACCCCAGTGAAATTCGCAGCGACTAGATTGAAAACTGTCCCCGTCGCCCAGATCCCACCGCCAATCAGGCCCAGCACATGGCCGCTGAGAGGCCCCCGAAAGAGGCCGCCGAACGCTACCGGTTCGCCAACCAGCGGCTTTTTCATGAAATAAACATTCCACAAAAAGCATGAAAGGAGCGCGCCGCCGGTAAGAAACACTGCGATGCTATAAGGTCCCAGAGTATTTCCGTGCGTAAGAGCGCGGGTGGAAAATGGCGCCCATAGGCCCATCAGCACGCCAGAGACGATACAGGTGAGGATGCTCTTGCGCGAAATCGATCTGCCGGAAATGACTTCTCCGTACGCCTTCCCGTCAAGAATCACCGCGACAACAGCGCAAGCGACGCCCGCAGACAGCATGGCCAAGTTGCCTTTTTGCTGCTGCACGAAACTCAGTACAGTACCGACGACGAGAGCAATGCCAATACCGATAGGAAAGGCAATCGCTAGCCCGGCCATATCAATTGCGGCGACCAGCAGCAGATTCGCGAGATTGAAAATCACACCCGCCAGCAGCGCCCAGCCAATGTTCGAAAGATCCGCGCTGCGCACGTTATTCAAGAAGCTGGAAGGGTCGTTCGAGGTCGAGCCCATGGTGAACGCAAACAGCAGCGACGCGACAAAGATCCCCACCGCATAATCCCAATAGAAAAGTTCGAAACGATAGTTCTTCACCCCCTTGTAGGTGTTGGCCCACGATCCCCAGCAGATCGCGGAAATCACCATCATCATCAGTGCCGTGCCGGAATTCAGGGGAGTGAACATGTTCTCCTTTTGATTTTGCCGCTCGGGCCCGCGCTAGAACGCGCCTGCGTCTTTCGACGCCTGCTGATTGATTAGCGCCATCACTTCGTCACGTTTCGACATTGCACGCGCCCCGACCTTAGTGCAGCACAATGCCGCGCAAGCATTCGCAAACAAGCCCACACGCTTGAAATCCCACCCCTGCAGGAGCGCAAACGAAAGTCCGCCCATGAACGCGTCGCCGGCCCCGGTGGTGTCCACGATGTTCACTTTAAACGCCGGAACGTGAACCACCTGATCCTTGCTGGCGATCATGCAACCGTCAGCGCCAAGCGTCAGAGCGACGATTTTCGGTCCAAGTCCGAGCAAAGCTTTAGCAGTGTGTTCGTAGTCCGCCATCCCCGTCATCTCGCGCGCAGCCGCCTTACACGGCTTCAACACGTCGACGAATCGCAGCGAATTGCAAAGTTCATCTTGCGTCCCCAGGTTCGCCTGTGCGAAAAAACTGGGCGAGACGTCCAGATCGAAAATCACCCGCACACTAGCTTCGCGCGCCACCTGCATCGCTTGCTTCACCGGCGCAATGGGAAGTTGTGAGGCCTCGGTGTGAAAATGCTTGGCACCCTGAATGTGCTTAGCGAAGCGACTGGTAATCTGATGCATCGAAATTTTCCCGGTAACGTTAGGAAACATGTAAATACAGCGCTCACCCGCCGTATCTACCGGAATCCAGGTGAGAGATGAATATTCGCCCTTCATCGTCTCTATGCCCGAGATGTCCATGCCATCCGCTGCAAATGCCTTTTGAATAATGCGGCCGTTCTCATCGTCGCCAATAAGTCCGAGCCAACCGGTACTCGCGCCTAAGCGCGCAATCTGAGTGAGATTATTGGCAGTGACGCCACCGGCATGAATCTCCATGCGCGTGGCATTGATTTTTTCTTCCGCCCCCAACAGTCGCGGCACGATGGCGAAATAATCCACGGTGCAACTGCCGATTCCTACGACGTCCACTTTTGCGCTCATAGCCAGATGTGGCCTCACTTCTTCCATTACTGCGCGGCGCCTGCAGGATGTGCTGGCGGCGGAAGAGCCATTAGATCGACAAACATTTTGTAGAACTCTTCTTTGTTCAATTCTTCGGGAATGTTCACGAGCTGTTCGCCAAGTCCCGGCTGCTCGCCGGAATTCCACACCAGCACGTTGCCGTAGCCCGCGGTGTGCGAAATATCGATATCCATGAAATATTGTGTCTGATCTGTGATTACGCTGGGATCGAGCCAGCCGGCCACCGCCAGTTCGTCCCACATGTATTCTTCGTCGGCATATTTTGCCAGGTACTGCGACGCCGGACTGCGCGACGTCGCAATTTCGGCGATCAAGTCCTTGGTCATGCGAGCCTTAACCGAAATATCCACAGTAGTAATCGTGACTTTATGCCACGGCGAGGTGAGCACGATGTGAACGGATTCAGGATCCCACCAGAAATTAAACTCGCGGCGGTTTTCCGCCTGCCAGGCTTTTGGCACCGCAGGAGCGATGCTTCCACCCATCACCACAAGTTCTTGCGCCAGTTCTGACACCTGTGGATCGAGGCTGATGGCCTGTGCGATGTCTGTCATGGGGCCGCCAGCATAAATCGTGACTTGATGCGGGTACTTGTGGACCATACGAATGATGAAATGCGCCGCGTCTTCCGTCTGAACTTTCAACGTAGGATTGCCTTCCGGGAGATCGGGAACCTCGAACGGCAAATGGTATTTGCCGCGAAGACCGTCGCCAAGATTCATGCCGGGCCGGTGCCCGTTCCAGGCACCTTGATAGTGCACGGTACCGTAAAGTTTCTCCCAGCGTTCGATCATCTCCATGCGGTTGATCAACGGGTATACCGCGCCGGGAAAAACGGGAATATCGGTGTGGCCGGTGAGTTCGAGCATACGCAAGGTGTGGGCCACTTCCTCATCGCGCCACATATCGCCGCTCACGACGGTGATGCCCAGCGTCTCAACATTCGGCGACTGCAGGAACATCAGGATGGATTGCTGATCCGTGGTGGCCGCGCCCCGCGCGTCCTGGTCAATGATCACCTTACGTTTGGTTTGAGCTTCGGCAGACAACGCAAGCACTACGATGGCCACAAGCGGCAAAATTGTTCTCAAGCGCATGTTTCCGCGTACTCCCCCGGGTTCCGATGATGGATTTCTACGTAGACTGCTTTCGCGGGTCATTTAGTGAAAAGGACACCTGTTGTACCGACGCTGCTTATAGTTCCACGGGGCTGCGTGAGTCAAGAAAAAACCGCTTATTCCCGAAGGAAAAGGTCTTGCAAAATCGGGCCTGGTCAATCTCGGATGTTATAATTCGCGGGTGTTTGCGAGCCTGCAGCGAAGATTGAAAGTTGAGTGTCCCGCGCGAGATGTTCTTCCTCCCCGGTCTTTCTTTAAGTTGGTTTTAATGCTTCTGACGATCATCGCGTGTATTCCCACCGTAAATTCCATGGCCCAAAGCGCGGCCGAACAGGCTCAATCGTTGATTGAGCAAGGGTATGCCCAAGCAGCGGCTGGCCAATTCGCGGAGGCGATCGCCAATTACCGCGCGGCACTGCAGATGGCGCCCCACAACGTAAAGGCGGAGATCGGACTGGCGCAGGCTTATCGCGGCGTCCGTAATTTCGACGCAGCGAAGGAAATCCTGGAGCGTGCGCATCGCGAACATCCCAAAAACGCAGCCCCGCTAGCCGTACTTGGCGACCTTGATATCCAGCTGCAAACCTACGAAGTGGCCATCGCGCATCTGAGCGCAGCGCTGACACTCGATCCCGGAAGTGCGGAAGCACGAAATCGGCTAGCCGTCGCATACAAAGCCAAGGGCGACGCCAGCGACGCGCTCGCACAGATTTCGAAGATTTTGGCACACGATGCCAATGATGCTCTGGCTCATTACACCAGAGGGCAAGTCTACGCGGATCAAAATAAAGATTCGCTTGCGCTTCCCGATGCCGAGAAAGTTGTGGAAATGCAGCCGAAGAACCCGAGTGGCCGCCTGCTTCTTGCGAAAATATTGGTGCGCGCTCCAGACGGGGCCAAGCCTGAAGAAATCAAGCAACGCTGTGTCCGCGCCGCGGCCGCTCTGGAACCGTTGATCGAATCTACGTCTACGGATGCGCAGACCCTGTTCCTGCTATCACGCGCCTATCAGTGCGCCGGCCAAGACGAGAAGGCCCAAAAGACGCTGGCCGAGTTCGAAAAAGCTTCACAAAACGATCGCACTACGAACGAAAACAAAACGCAGGCAAAGCATCTGGTGCAGCAGGCCAACGAACTTGCGATCAAGAACGATTTCGCGGGTTCACTCGATGTGCTGCAGCAAGCCATCGCGATGGATTCCACATACGCGGCAGCCTATTCGCAACTGGCAAAACTGTACTACTCAGCCGGCGACATTGAAAAAGCGAGCGAGGCCATAACGCAAGCACTGACGCGCGAGCCGTATCATCCGGAATATCTGTATGTACGCGGGAAAATTCTGGAGAAAGAATCCAACCTGGACGAAGCGCTGGCCGCATTCCAGCAAACAACATTGGTGAACCCCAAGGAATCCGACGCGTATTTCGAGATGGGGGTAATTTACCAGCAGCGCGGCGATGGGGCAAAGGCGCTGGCAGCGTACAAAAAAGCTTTGGAACTATCGCCCGACGACCCAGACTATAAGCGCGCACTGGCGTCCCTCAATGGCAGCCATTCCCCGGCTCCGTAGGTACGATACTATTTTGCATTGTGGGCCGCGGGCGTCGGCCGAGTGATCAACTCCACGAAGTGGTCATAAAACTTCTGCTTGTCCAGATCGTCCTGCACCTCCACTTCGCGCTCGCCTAAATGTGGGCGCATTTCCTCCGTCCAGATCACGGTGTCACCGTAAGACACGCCATGATCGATCGAGACATCCATATAGGTCTGGTGTGTTTTGGTGATGATAGAAGGCTCCAGCCAGGCGACGGCGGCAAGCTCGTCCCACAAATACCCGGGCGTCGCATATTTAGCGGTGTACTGCGCGGCGGGTGTTTGGGCGTTGGCGATCTGCGCAATCAGTTCCTTGCTCATCTGCGTTTTCACGGAAATATCCACGGTGGTAACAACGATGCGCGGCCATGCAGAATGCAGAACACGGCTGGATGCTTCCGGATCGATCCAGAAATTGAATTCGCGCCGCGGGGTGGTGGTAAATTCCGGGTCGTTGGTTACAGGCGCCAGGCTGCCGCCCATCACAATCAATTCCTTAGAAAGCGATGCGAAGTCCGGATCGATAGCCTGGGCCAAAGCGAGATTGGTAAGCGGGCCGCCCGCATAGATAGCGACCTGGTGCGGATATTGATGCACCATACGAATCAAAAAATGGGCAGCGTCTTCCGTGGACGCCTTCGTGGTTGGCGCCCCTTCCGTCATTGGCGGGATTTCCCACGGGCCATGCACCGCGTGCCCGCTATTGGCATAGTTCCACGCGCCCTGGTATACCACCTTGCCGTACAGCTTCTCCCAGCGCGCTACATATTCCTGAGTGTTAACCAGAGGAAACGCCGCCCCTGGAACCACAGGAATATCGGTACGTCCGATAATTTCCATCAAGCGCAGGGTGTGTTGAACTTCTTCAGCCAGCCACGCGTCCCCGGTCATTACGGTAATGCCCAGCACATCGACGGACGGCGATTGCACAATCGCCAGAACCGCCTGCATGTCCGTTCCACCGGGGCCGGCGCAATCCTGATCGATAATCACTTTCCGCTTTTCAGGCATGTTGCCGAGACCGCCGCTGCTTTGCTGAGCCCACAGCGGAAGACCCATTGCAGCGGCGAGCGAAAGAAATAATGGAGTGAAAAAGCATGTGCGCATGGTTTTCATCAGAAGTTCCCTCGGTCCGTCGCCCCGTTTGAGGTGCAAACAGTGCAAAAAAATGACGATTAGAAATGGGTGCGGTTTTTTGTTTTCTTTGAGTTACGGCCATTTCTAATCGGCCAGAGTGACGATTAGAAATTCGCCGAAGGACTGCGATCTTTGAGTGCAGCCTTGGGATGTTATGGGCTGAGGCCGCTTCTTCGGGACGGAATTTTTCATCTGGTGGCGTGGTTTCGGGCGCGCATCTTCCGTCGCCGCGCGATTGTCGAAATTTTTTCATTTGATTATTTCCCGTACGAGATTAGCACCGGGACGGATTGAGAGGTATTGAGCGTTAGGACAGGCGAGGGACAGGACCGGTACTAGCTGTACGGAATGGGATGGCTGCGGGCGCGCCGCGTTTTGCATCTTATTAACATTGGCTTTAGAAAGCATGTGTCCTTAACGACGGTCTAGTTTATTACGCTTTGGCAGGGCTGAAGCCGCATGATGCGCGTTTTATCAAAAGAATCTGTCGCACCTACGGCGCTTGGAGCCCTTCCAATATCGACGTTACGCAGCGCTTCCGCGCTGGGCTAACTTGTGTCGCGCCTACGGCGCTTTGTTCACGTTTGGATCGCATTGGTGTGAGTCTTTAAAATGTAGTGCCTTGTGTCGCACCTAGGTCTGCCGTGCAGCCGCGCACCCTTTGCAAAAAGCGGGAAAGAGTGCGGCACCCTCCGAAACAAAGGCAACGGCAGAGAACAATTGCAGAGCGGTCTTGGCGTCGACAGCTCTCCTACAGAGTTGGCCATCCGCCTTGTGTCGCACCTACGGCGCTCGGCGCTTCCCCTCATCGCGTCGGCGAGCCCGCGTTCTGGTTAGTACATTATGGTGCGCGTCAGGTGATGGGGCCAGAACGTAGTGTGGTAATGCGTCCATAGGCGGGCGTCGACCTGCGGAATGATAATTTGCATGTCCCTGGGCCGAATCTTATTGATTTCCTCGCTGAGCAACGCGGTGGCGTACAAGCAGTGCGCGCGAATCTCGATTTCCTGGGTGCTGTCGCGCGGAATCAACTGGTAGGTGTTAATGGCATGTTCCAGCGCCGGGGAATAACTGGTGATCCCAAGCAGGCGCAAGGCGACCGGCACGATGTAATCGGCGAACGCGGTCATGGCCGAAAGATCTTCAATTCGAAAATCGTATGGTTTGTGCAGATTGGCGTAGAGCATCCACACACCCAACTGCGGCAACTTGTAGAATTTGATCTCGTGCCCGTCGTACTGGCTGACGTCGTTAAAGCGCGGGAATTCCTTCACCAACCGGTCGACCATCCCGTTCCCGTTGTCATACAGCTTCGGAGAGCAGGAGTGGATAAAGTTCGAAAAGCGCCCGTTATATTTTTGAACGAGAACCGGACCGACCTGGTGCAGGACCTCAAGTTTTTCATCCAGCATGGGCATTTCGATATTGCCGCTGAAAATACTCGCGAGCTCAGCGCGGGTAACACCGGCCATCCACTTACCATCGAGCACGGGAATGCCGTCATCCATGGCACGTTTCAGGCAGGCGAATTCCGCATCGGAGTCCGACCAATGCTGCCCGGCATAGTCCGTTTGAAATTTGACGTGGGTTGAAAAATCGGTGAAAGCCGTATCGATCGAATCCGAGGTCATGATGAAATCGATAGCGACGTTCACGTCGTGCGAGCCGATGCCAAATGGTAAAGCGTATTCCGGCACAGGAAGATCTTCGTAGGCCATCCAGCCAGCGACTTCAGCGATCTTGTCCACATGGGTTTGAACGTCGCGGGAATGCTCGATAACAGGACGCAACGAATCGAGGACAGGACTGCCGATGGGTTGAGGCCAGCGCAAAGTGGGAGAACTCCCCAAAGCGGCGGGAACGGATACAGTGCCGGTGCCAGCAGCACGCCGGAGATTAAATCTCCCGGCGGCCGCCAGCATCATGGAACCGCTGAAACCCTGCAAAACCTGCCTTCTGCCAAGGGGCCCGAAGCTCATCAGAACATGAACTTGACGCCGGCCTGGAAGGCAAACGGCGTGCTGCCGGGCGCAACCTGGTTGATCGCACGATAACCGGCCGCGACTTCCGCGGATTTGATGGTGGCAGGGGTGAATGGCGTGCAACTCGATCCCAGAGCGCCGGAGCCGGGATAGATAGTCGCCCATGGGGTGCAGTTGCCCGCGTACGAAATTGTTGCGCTGGTGTCTGGGTTCGAGTAAACGTTGGCCCGGTTCGTAATGTTAAAGAAGTCGCCGGAAAACTGGATTCGATAGCGTTCGCCCAGAGCGAAATCCTTTTGTAATCGTCCATCCCACTCGATGAACCCCGGCTGATTAAAGGGATAGCGATCTACCAGCACGGTCTTGCCACTGGGCAGCGTCAGGGTAGGACGATCGTTATTGTGCGAATAACCGGAATTGGCAACGGTGTCTCCGTTCACGTCGGTATCGATGTAAAGAGGATAGGGAACGCCGCTGTGCGCAATGATGCTGGAACTGACGGCAAAACCCCAGGGCAGGTCGTATACGCCAGCGGCCTTGAATTGGTGTTTGATGTCCAATCCATTGCGGCCGTAATCCAGATTGATGTTAAACGGATCCTGCTGGCCGAAATAGGTGTCGGTGTCGCGCTCACTGGCGCCATTGTCCTTGTTCTCGGACCAGATATAGTTTGCAAACACCTGGAAGTGGCTGGAGAAACGTTTGGTGACATTCAGGACGGCCGACTCGTAATTGCCGTGAGCGTAGCTCGCCGTTGTGTTCGTCGATATGCTGAGTGTGGGATCGAGCAGGCCGCAAAGGATGGACCGCCCGAACTGATCGACGGCGGGCGGTTGACCCGGGCCGCCGCAGCGAACGAAGTTCCGATACCACGCTTCCTCTGAACCGTAGCCGCCCGTGCGGAGATGCTGCGAATTTACCCAGGCGAAAGTCGCTGTCACAGTCCAGCTGTGTGCGAAGGTATGTTCGAGCGCTCCGGTAAGGTTTGAAATCTGCGGATCTCTGAAATCGGGATCGACCAGGTTCGGGCCAGGGCAACCGTACACGACGCCGTTGGAGGGGTCAGGCGTGCTGCAGAGCTGATTGACGCCCAAAGTCGTGGTGCTCGGGAACAGATACGGAAACTGGGGAGGAGGCAGACAGGCCGAATCGAAGAAGCAGAAGAGTCCGACGGTCCTTCCGCCGCCCGAAGTGGGCAAGAACAATAATGGGAGTTGAGCATAGTAATAACCCCAGGATGCGCGAACGATTGTAGGGGACTCAGCGGAGCCGACGTTCCAAGCTAGTCCAATACGCGGACCGAATTGCTTGAAATCGTCCGGCACACGCTGCGGAATGCCGATCTCGCGGGTGCTGTTTCCCGTTCCCGTGTAGGTGAGGTTGCCGGGGAACGCCGTCTGAGGCTGCGGATACCACGAACCCTCCCAGCGCAATCCGTACGTGATCGTAAGTTTCGGGGTCAGTTGCCACTTGTCCTGCCAGTAGAGTCCCAAGGTCGAGTTGTAGTTGTTGTACAAAGTTCCGGAGGCGAAAAGCGGCTTGCCGTTAAGGCCCAGATTCTGAATCAAAGCCTGCGCGTTCCCGGCTTGAAAATCAGCTAGAGAATCAAATTCATATTGCCCCGAAGACCAGCCCACGAAGGTATCTTTGCGGTCCGTGTAGGTGTCGGTGTCGCCGCCGAATTTCATATCGTGCTTGCCGAAAGAATAAGAAAAGTTGTCCGCGACCTGCAGTTTGCCGCCATCGCCATTGATAGGGAGATAGTAGCGTTGCCCGAACAGGTAGCTGGAATTAACATTGCCGGCGCTGCAAGGACCGAAAGCGCAGACCAAGATGGTCGGTGTGCCAGGAGCATTTGAGTGCCG